>MDSZ01229015.1_pt1 | contig 22310 bp, 19 predicted proteins | sample 811201 | NCBI WGS metagenome assembly MDSZ01 (sample SAMN05326647, study PRJNA326480) | marine metagenome | isolation source: seawater | place: Indian Ocean: North | collected 2010 | reverse complement strand
TTTTTTACCTAATTTTTTCTTTAAATTGTAAATTAAAGATTTTTTACCAATGTATTTTTTACCTGTTGGTAAGTGAGTTGTTTGGTAAATAAATCCGAACGCTCCTTCAGGAAGGTCAGAAATTTCATTGATTTGTTTATCTAGATAATACCACATAATAATAAATGTAAAAAAAAGACCCTGGAAAACCAAGGTCTTTTATTAAGTATTTTATAATGTTAATTATTATGCAATTGCTGCATCTACGTCGTTCATAGTGAAATAATAAGCATGCCATTTTTCTGCTGCACCGCCTGCACAATTTATTATGTTAACTCTGGTTCCAGCTAAAGCATTAGTAAATGATAATTCATCATGATCAGCTGCACCAACATCCGCGGTTGTGGCATCAGTTGCAACATTAAATAAGGTAATATTATCATTACCATCTGTAGCACCTGTTTTAATTGTAACAGATTTGTTATGATTTGCGGCGATAATGAAATCAAACCATAATCCGGTTTCTGTACCAACTACAGGTAATGTAATCGCTACATTATTTGTTGGTGTAACATAAATTAGAGAACCACAATCTGCATGTGTTAAGGCAAGAACATTATCATTATTGCCTGATCCTAATGTTAATACTCTTCGTCTTAATCCAAATCCTGTTCCTGCCGATAAGGAAGTTGAGGTTCCTGATACTGAGGGGACAACATCTCCATCATGGACTCTTGCTACTTCGGTTCCATCAAACTGCGTTAATGCCGCATCTGAACCATCCGCCGGTTTTAGTGGGTGAAAGCTATCGATTAAATTGACAAATTGGGATTCTGTGGGTTGATCACCTTTATTGAAGTAAGTTTTTAATGTTGTTCCTGTTTGAATTGACATATTTTCTTTATTTAAATTTTATTTATATTTTTATCTTATTGTGAATCTTTCAAATCCTTCATCTGCTAAACTATCCACATGTTGTAAATTACCATCTAAAAATGTTCCTATTGCAGAGAAACCTATACCTATACCTACACTGTATCCTCCTGATCCTGCAACAGGTCCTCCTGCTGCTGATCCTGCTACTCCTATTGCTGAAGGTAATCCAAGAGCTGAAACTGATTCTTGTTGCTCTTTTAATTGTATTTCTTGTTGTATTCTTTCTTGAATTATTAACTGTTCAATGTAGTCTTCTTCATCGTATTTGAATTTTTTCATAGCTTCCGCTTGATTTGATTCAAATAATTTTTTATTTTTGGGATCAGCTATCCACTGGTGCCAAGATAGTCCTACTTGAAAGTTACTCATATTAAATTATTTTATTATACATATGTAAAAAAAATAAAGAAATTATGAATCCCAACGTACTACAAAAGTAGTGTCTGTTTCATCAGATACTCTAATTGGTTGACCTAATTTCCCGACTACTAATAGCTCATTTTCTTCATTATATAAACCTATTGTTGTAACATAAGGTTTAAATAGTGAACCAGTTGCAAAATCAGCCATATCTTGTGAGTTTTTAGACTTTATTTTCCTGGCTGATATATTAAGGGTATCATTAAATTCAAATTCATCAACTGTACATTGATATTCGTTTTCATAAATTAAATGAGATCCTTGAAAATTAAGATCATTGATAATAGAATCATTAGAACTAATATCATATTGGTGAAGATTACTAGTTCCATTGTCTGCTACATAAATTTTATTTTTTGCTGCGTATATTCCACTTACAGATAAAGTACCATCTGCGTCCCCATCAGAAAGTGAATAAGATTCTACATAATTAGCAGATAAAATATCATAAGGGACATTTAAATAAAATTTATATACTTGGTCAATACCTGCGGGCCCACTTTGTGCGTTGTTATCAGATAAGTACATTGTATATCCTTCGTCAACTATATACAACCCATGTATATGTTTCGATGTGCTTGAGTTTTTTACGGTAAAGTCCGATATGTCAAAAGTACCTTGAAAATATACCTTTGATAAGTTAAAAGGTGTTTGAAGTCTATAATAATGGATTTTACCAGTAGAAGATTGGCAAATATAAAAGTGTTTACCACTAGGATCAAAATGAATACCACGAAGTAGGTAACTTGTTGAGAATCTACCTGTATCATTTCCTTGGTACGATAAAGTAGTTATGTCAAAAGGAGTAGATGCATCATATGCATATACTTTCTTTCCTTGTTGGTCACCTATAAAAAGTACACTTCCATCAGGTTTCCAATGTCCTGAAACAGCACCTAGTTCTTCAGAGATATCTTCTCTTGCTACAAAAACTGCTGTAGATATGTCATAGGCTGTGCTTAAATTCCATTCGACTATTTTCTGAGTTCCAAGTCCAACAGGATCGATAGCATATAATTTTGTTCCATCATTATTCATAAAGACATCTGTTGAATCAGAAGCGGTTACTGCAGGGTCTAATGATTGAGTTAAAGATGCTTCATAATTTAATACCCCATTTTTTCCTAGTGTATCTTGGTATCGGGGGTGTGTTATGGTTGAAAAACCATTTTGGTAAAAAATATTACCAACATAAGGAGAACCATTACTACTACTATGTAAATTAGATATTTGAGTTGCTGTTAAGCTATTATTGTATATGTTTATCTGGCTTAAAGATCCAGATAAAGGATTTAGATTTCCTCCTTTATTGCCTATATAAATATTAGCTGTGTTTTGGGTTTGGGTTGTAACATCTGTTGAATTATGTTGTAAAACTCCATTTATATAAAGTTCAACTTCAGTACCTGTTGATTGACAAACGACATGTTGCATCCTAGAACCTGTGGTAAATGAAGCACTTGTGGTACTAGTTATAGTACCATCAGATCTTTTAAAAAATAAAACGGGAGTATCATTTTGTTCTTTTACAAAAATTTCAAAAGGAAATTGGGGTTCAGCAAAAGTGTCTTTAGGTTGTAAAGCACCAGATGTTTGAGTTGAAAAAATTCCTGCCGTTCCCTCAGAAGGTGAAGAAACTACTGTTTTTGTTGTTGACTTTGAAATTAAATATTCACCATCAATTATTCCCGAATTACCAAAAGATTCATCTGTTAATTGGAATATTAAATCAAGTCCTGAACTACTAGCTAATAAAGAAGATGATTTTATTGTTATTAAATCTCCTGGTTTATAACCTCTACCAGGACTAGTGATTCTTATTTCACTAGGGGTATAAGAACCTGAAAATGTAACAACTTTAAATTCTAAACCTGTTCCTGTTCCATCAGTGTTAAATGACGTACTGTCATTAATGCTTTGAGTTGCGGTTGTTTGGATACCTGAGGCTGTTTGAGTTGTTACAAAATCTATGGGTGTTTCTGTGAACAATCCATCATTTTTAGAACCACTAAATCTAAATTCACCACGTACATCACACCAAAAAGATATAGCAAATGTGTCTTCATTATTAAAATTAAATTTTTCATTATGAGGTAATTTTAATTCAGAAGTAGTTCCATTAAATTCGATTGTTGGGAATGAGGCCCTGTGTAAATATTTTGAGTTAAAATTAACTTTTCTATATTTAATAATATTATAATAGTAACTATCATCAAATTCGTCTCCAAAGTCTGGGGTTGAATAAGAAGAAATAGGATTTGTTCTACGTTTACCGTCTCTATGAACAGCACTGCTATTATATCCATCAAAAGATAGATAACCATTTGTTATATTTAAGTCATAATATTCAAATCCTCTTAAAGGACCTACACTTAAGAGTTGACTTTTTGGATCTGTGGGGTAATCACTGACATTTGTTCCACTAATTATTAAATTTCCTTTACCATCATCTACTACGAAATTACGACTACTTTTTGAAGAAGATGTATTTAAACGAAATGTTTCTGGTTTTATTTCATAACCATATAAACCAGCGGGAACTGAAAGTATGTTCACATTTTCATGTAATTCTCTTTTATGGTTTAAATACTTTATATTAGGACTATTACCAAATCTATTAGATATATTTCTTTTATAATTTCTATAAAAAAGATGATCTAGTTGATTATATTTAATATTGTTAATAGTATCATCACTACCACTATTACCACTATAAAAGTCTATAGATTCAGAAGTCCATCTAGCATCAAAATATGTTACTTGATTTGAGGCAGCTGAAGCTGAAGTAAAATTATATTGCTTGTGGGCATTAAATGGGACTATTGCATAGTCTTGAGCTGTGAATTTTTTATAGACGTATGCCATTTAGGTAACATTTTAATAGTCTAATTTCACTCTAATCAGTGCTTCTTTTGTAAAGTCTTTAGTAACAGGCTGGCTTAATTTTGCTACAGCTACTAAATCACCACTAGTATTATATAATCCAACAGTTGTAATATATACTGTTGGGTTGTCTATCATTGAATTGATGTTTACATTTCCATTTGTGTCTACAAATGAAGGATTAGTTGTGTAATTATACTCATAATTTCTAGCTCTTGCAAAATAAAATTGTGAGCTAACCTTTTCTTCACTGTCAATTATAAAATTACCTGAATGTGAAATTGCGTTTAATAATTTTTGTGGATTATTGTCTGCTGTGTTTTGTGAAGTTCCTGGTGCTACATTAGGTATTTGATGGTCAATAGCAGCTGGGTTTAAAATAATAAAACCACTATCAGGGTAAAACAACCCATACGAACCACTATCAGTGACTTGTGTTAAATTAGATCCTAACATAGTTCCTAAAGATCCTGATACTATATTAAATTGTCTACCCGCATTAGTTACAGTTGAAGAACCTGTTGTTGTTACACTATCATCTGTAAGATGAAGTAAAGCCGAAGGTAATCCTGCAGGTGTGTTTGATGATGATGCTGCTATAAACATACGTAAATCTAAAGTTCCTGGTTTTAAATTATGTTTATATCTTGCTCTATTTATATTAATAACATAAATATCATCAGGTGTAAACCCATCAAATGTAAAAGATGAAGCTTCATCACCAAAGACTAATTGCCTATATTGACTGTAAATATTTCTTGAAGGACTATTACCTACAGCACCTGTATCGTTTGTAAAATCAAGAGAACCTGAACCTGCTTTATGGCCATAAGCTATAGAATATTGAACCTCTGCGGTTGCATCATAACTATGAGGGGCTCCTGAATCTGGTTCTGCATTATAAACATCTATGTAATGGGCTCCTGAAGAAGTTCCACTACTAAAAACTGCTTGAGTTGATGAAGTAAAAGCTACTGTTAGGTTATTAGTATTATTTGTCCAAGTAGATGTTACTACGTTTGAAACATCATTTACTATATCGTTTGGTTGAAATTGTGTTAATCCGGCCATTTATTTTTATTTTATTATGCTAATGTAATTCCTGTTTGTCCTTGGGGTGATGTTTGTTGTACTACTTCTCTATTAATTTCAACTGGAATAGTAGTTTTAGCTCCTGTGTCTCTACCTTCAATAGTTAGAGTGGTTAGTAATTTTGTGTTTGTCCCAAATAACGAAACGGCATTAATAGCAGTTAATGCAAAACTAGTTCCAATTACCGTTTCACTAACAGCTGTTGAAGCATATGATTGTGTATCTGTTGATGCATCTCCTTGTCCTGACTTTCCTATTCCTTGGAATTGTGTTAATAATCGTCTGTCGGCTATTGTAGCTAAATATCCACTTGGTTCTACTTGATTTGAGGTTCCATTAAAATTAAGTGTAGTTGGTGAAATAGGAATATTACCACCAAGTGTTAAAGTAACTTTAGGCAAATTAGCAGTTACAATAGGTAATTTAGATGTTCCTCTATTTAAAGTAATAAGTTTATGTCTCATTATATTACTTTCATCCGGAATAGCTTCAATTAAAGCCATATTTTCAATTGCTTCCCCTGAAAATTGAGAACCATTAGGGTGACTTTCATTAAATAAAGTATAATCTATTTCATCATCACCTAAAGCAAATTGTGTTATTCTAAATGAACCATCATTTCTTGATAATAATTCGCGACCTCTTTTTGTTAAAATTGCGTCTACTGTAATTGAACTGTTGTCTAAATATCCCATATTTGTTTTATTTTGTTATAAATATATATTTTTTTAAAAAATATTAAGTTCCTTTAGGTGGAGATTTAATTTTGACAGTACTGTCTATAAGTCCTGCTTTACTTAAATAATATTCTAAGTTATCTCTAACTTTTTGGTTTGTCGTTGACGGTATTATTGCATATCCTTTCTCACCCGTGCCATTAAAAAGTTCACTTCTTTTTTTTAAATCTATTATAAGAGTAGGTTCTTCCCTTAAAATACTTAATTGGTGGTCAGAAAAGGGATAAAAATAAGAAGCAGATATAGTTCTTTCAGTAGTCACTGTACCTGTGTCTGCATCAAATTGTTCATATTGGTAAGTGTTAAGAATACCAGTAGAACCTGTAAGGGTAGATTCAAAAAATCTTGTTCCTCTTAATTCTGTGATTGGTATAAAACCATTATAACCATGGTTTTCAGGAAAATCATTATCTCCTGATCCTGTTTCATCATTTTGTAAAAAAGCATCAAATGCTGCATTTACTCTGTTAGTAGAAGATATTTTAAAAGATCCAGTAGAAGCATTACCCGCTGTGACATGTGGAAAACTTATTTCCGAAGTACCTATAGATTCTTGTTTATTATTAGGAATTCCATATAAACCATCCATAAAAGTTACAAAAAATCTATTACGTCCTGTGGCTATTTCCCAATATACTACATCATCATAAAATGCTTTTAAACTTCCTGAGTTTAATAATACTCTATACTGTATTGGATTTAATAATTGTGCCATTTTCTATTGTTATATTAATTATCTATCACCACCTCCACCAGAATCACCACCTTCACCGTCATCAACTTCCGATTCTTCCATTGTTTGTGGCTCCTGAATTGCCGTTACAAGAGTTAATGAAGAAGATAAAGGAGCTAATTCACTTCCTAGTGTTTCTAAAACAAGATCTCCCTCAAATTGTTTTAATTCTGATGGTAAAGATTCTACAAATTGGATAGAATTTGTAGTAAATAAAGACGTACTAACACTAGTAGTCATACCATATCCAAATAATCCAGCACCTTGTAAAGAATCTGTGTGTTGGTTGTTATTGTTTGTCCTTACACCAAACCCACCAAAAACACCATCTTCATGGCCTTCATCATTAGCTGCATATCTATATATTTTTTGTAAAGATCCTCTATTAAATTTAACTCTGTGTTTTTTATCTAAAGAATTTTCAACATTTGTGTCTAATAATTTCATACTAATTACACTTCCCTCTTCTAAATCTCTATTTATAAATCTTTGAAAAGCAGTGTTAGTCATACTCTGTCTTTCTATTAATTCAACTTTGTCTGTGTCTGGATGTATTATTAGTATTTTATCTATATTTACATAACTATGTCCTAATATTCTTGCGTATGAGCTGTTTTCAGCTTCTCGGAGGACATTATTAGCTTGTAAATTTCCATCTTCACCTCCTATTATAGAATTTCCTAAATATATAGCTGTCGTTTTATTAGATATCACAGGATTTTTACCATATGAAACGTCATCAAGTTTATAGACGTTAATTTTTTCTGCTGTTAGTTTTGATCCTTCATACCTTGCATTTTTCCAACCTGCTGTGTCTAAAACAGAATCATTAAATTCTACAGTGTAATCTTTGCGTATTTTTTCATAAGGTTCATATGCTTCGATTTCATCTATTCTGAAGGCTAAATTTGTTCTTGTTATTGGGTGGGAAGCGTTTCCATGTGTTAAATGATCTTCCATTTGGAATGAAAATTCTGTCGCTGGTATACTATCAAATATAAATTCAACTCTATCTCCCTGAAAAGACCCACCTGAATTTGAAGCTGTCACCGATCCAACTTGAGTAAAACTATCAGTACGTGCATCTCTTACGTAAGCTTCAATTCTTCTTGGATAGAAAGAAGAAGACATTGCTTTTTGTTCATCACTATTGTCGGTTTCTGCTGTATCATCAAACTGTATAGCTAATTTACTTACACGACCAATTAATTCTCCGTTGTAGCTACCTGAAGTCCCTGAAGCTTCAGCTGCATATTTTGCATTATTTGTGGTGACACCTGAATTCCCTAAAACTTCAAGAGAATCTCCAGGGAAAACAGGTCCTCTGGGTTGCTCAAATAACGCACGGGCATTGTTAGCAGTTAATGCTTCATCGTAAAAACGAAATTCTGATAAGAAGGATCCCGTTACTAACTGATCATCAACTCCACCTGACATAGTGTTTAATTGTCCCCCTAATACAAATTTACTCGCATCCCCAAAATCATCTGTTCTTACGTTAGCGGTATCATAAGTACCTATAAGTTGGCCGTCAACATATAATGTTGCTTTACTTTCACTTGGACATGTTAGTACAACATGTCTCCAGTTTTGGGAAAATTCTAAAGAACCAGTAACAGAAAGTGTGCCTAAATTATGTCCTACCTGTAGTTTAGTTTCATTATTTGTAGCATCCCCACTGTCATCTGCATCAATGTCGAAAATAAATATGTCTTCGGCACCACCACTACCGTTGTCTTTATGAAGACCAAAAGGGGAAACTTTAACAACGTGAGGAGAATTATGATATATCCAAAAAGATACTGAAAAATCCATTTGAGACGTTAAGTCTTCAGCAAATCTAGTAAGATTGATTCTAGCATTGTCCCCTGGTGTAAGACCAAATTTTGCAGCTCCTACTAATTTATCTTTAATTAAAGATATAGGACTATGGTGAGAACTTGAAAATTGGACATTTGGATGACTTCCAGACATTGCGTTATTATCATCATCACCATGACGTTGACCCTTACCGGCATAGTCTATTACAACATTAGTGTCTGTGATGCTAGAAGATAAAATAGATCTTTCATGTAAAGGATAGTATCCTATTAATCTTCTTCCATCAGGAAAATGTTCGTGTTTTTGGATTGTATTAGGAAGATAATGGAGATTTGTTGCATATATAGCTCCAAATTCTGCCGTTGAAGCACTAGTAATACAAAATGCTGGGTGTTCTGAACCTGAAATTGTTGCTCCATCTGTTAAGGCCCTACTACCGATTACATCATGTGTTCTGGCTCTTATTCTATCTCCGCTCTCTGGGTTACTTGAACTAATGTTTGAGTTAAAGGGATCTCTGACGGCAAAATATCTATGATTTAGGGGTATTTGCCTAAAGGATCCTTTTGTATACCCTAACCCATCATCTGCTCCTGTGGAGCTATCATTTTGTACTAATGCCATTTAACTTATATTAATCTTAATAATCATTATTTCCAGGTTTTCCCTGTTCAAATCTAGTTCTATAATAATAAATACTAGATAATCTTCCTTTTGTAACATTACCTAATATGACATTTGATGTTCTTTTTCCGGATGAAGATCCAGTTAGAGGAGTAATGGGTGCTTGTGCTGCTTCTTGAACTTCATCAAGCACATAATCATCAATGTCTATAGTGAAATTTGTTCCTTGTTCCAATCTTCTACCTGTTTTACTACCTGTTATAGGTGATAAATTATTTGTAGTAACAACAGATGTGTTATCCAAAGTAAATTGACGTTCTGGATCTAATTTAAAATCAAAAGTTTGGAAAGATCCCTGGGTCATTGTAGTCCCATAGTTTATTACAGGTAATTCTCTTGCAAATTTATTTCTTTCTAAATAATGTGGTTCAATTAATAAACCTGTTTTTAAATTTGCCTTTGCAGGTACAAATTGTTCAATTAATTTAAATAATGTATGGTCTATATATTGTACTAATTTAATGTAATCAAAATAATTATAGCGTTTTTTTACTCTTCTAAAGTATTCATTTTTTATGTCTTTTAAATCAGTATAATTAGAAGCTATTTGAGATGAAGGTAAAGGTGAACCTATGTAATCATCTAATCTAAATGCTCCTAATTGGTAAACTATATCTTCATTTAATTCAGTTGTTGGTGAGAAAAATACGCCTAAGTCTTCAAAATCTTGTGGTTGTCTGTCTAAAACAGAAGTTTCTGATTTAATAAAAGGTGATAAAATATCATCATCAATTGTACCTGTGTCTATTCTTACTTTTTCACTAGTCATAGAAGCACCTACTGTATCAGGTGTTGGGTGGTGGTGGGTTTCTGTGGTTTCTTTCCATTCTAAATTACTAATTTCACTTGTAAGTGGGTATAGTTTTAAATCAAAATAATTTAAAGAACTATTTGGATGGTAACTTCCATGGGGGGCCTGAGCACTCCCACTGTCTTGGATATTATTACTTCCTAAAGGAGCTCTAAAAACTAAATGATTAAATGAAGAAGAAATAGTATCACCTGCGTACATAAATGGTTCTAAGGCATGTTTTTCAAGAGAGGATGAATTTAAATTTTGTCCAATGTAAAATCTAACTTCTTGTAATGAACCCGAGTACATTAGTCTATCTACATCATCATAGAAATTAGAACCATTTAGTGGTATTCCTCCCCAAAATGCAAATTTTGCTCCACGATTTCCCTCACCAAGATGTCCCCATGACATAGCATGAGATTTAACCGAGTCATGAAGAAACAGATGATTTTTATAACTAGAAACATGTTTATTAAAATTAGCTTGATAAGCACCAAAGTCAATACTTGAAGTAGAGTTAAATTGATCAAAATCACCAGGTTCAGAACCAGAAACATTAATGTAAATATTCCAAAAATCTCCATTAAATATAGGAAAATCTTCTGTGAACGCCCGAACGGCCCCACTACTATGATATTCTAATCTTCCATATTGTGTATAGTCTCCTGATGAAGACACATCATTACCTTTATAGGGTTTTAATATTAAGTGTTGGTCAAGGTGGTGTTTAGGAGTAGTGCCCTCCATAGATCCAGATAAACTAAATAAATGTTGTGAAACTTCTAATCTATGTGGTTTTACTCTAAATTCAACTGTTTTTGTTAATTCTTCTATAGGACTTACAGAAGAAAAATTTTCACTTATTACAGAAGAAGATATATTTGTTTTTAGAAAATACCCACCTGTGCCTGCGTCTCCATGTAGGGCAAAAGCTGATTTTTCATAACTAAATGATTTAAAGTCAGTCATGTCTTTGACAGGACCCCCATATTCTTTTACATTTAAAACAGTTGAAGGAACACCATAACAACTCATTAATGCACGTAAACCTCTTTCTGTTCCTTTAGTTTTTAGAAGGTAAGGTGCATTATGGTATAATCTTTTCCAAACTTCTTTAGAAATGTCTTGTTTAGGAATTGAACCATCATTTGAAGCAGTTATTAATGTTTGGGTTTCAGGAGCATCATAAAAAACACTACTACCTGTCCCATGACCTAAAATATATTCTATAAGATTTGAATTTTCAAATTGGTCAAAAGTGTCTAAGCCTAAGCTTTTTAATTGAAAATACACTAATTCTTTTGAAATACCTGTTGTGTGGTGTGTATCAGGGGTATCCGTAATTGCTTTTATGTAAGTCCAAATTGTATCAAAATGATGACCAATCATATAGGTAAAGGTTTCATAAAAACTATTATTAGGATTGTCTAATATATGATTAGGTACTATACGAGTTAACGCGTATTCATTTTGTTTATCATAAAGAGAAGCAGATAATAATTGACCACCATATTTATCATATTCGGATCTTTCATCTCCTATCCAATCTTGAGCATTAGATGAAGTAACTGAATACAAAGTGTAGGGATATGTTAGGTTTTGTTTAGGCCAGGTATAATCACTACCCGACGTAAAGTATAAAAATCTTTCATAACCATCAAATCCCTTTATTAATTTTTCTTTTTTATCATTAATATCATTTTTGCTATTTAATATATAAGCTGTGTTTTGGGTAGCTGAAGGTATAGTATTTATTTCTGCTATTTGAGAATCATATAATTCTATTAATTCTAATTTATATTCAAAGTTTTTTAATCTTTCTACTGCACTTCCAAAATGTACAAAATTTTCAAAATGGTAGGGGATATCTGTATCTTCAACACTTGATGAAATAGGTCTTATATAATCATACTGTATGTCTGGTATTTCTTTATTTTCTAATTCATTAAGAAGATTTTGATAAGAAGAAGTTAAATTATATAATAATATATCATTGTAACTTTTATATGTTGATGGTACACTATTATTTAGTCTAATATCTATTTTAAAATTAGGACCCTGTAGAGGGATATTATTATCTTCTATAGGGGCATCTCCTAAATCTATAGTTAATGATATGGGATCCGATATTTCTTCACATATTAAAAAAGTATCATTTGTAGATATGGAAGATGGTAAGGGGTTTAATAATTTAACTAATAATTCGTGTTTATCAGAACGAGTATTTAATGCTAAATTAATTCCTAGGGGATTAATGTCTTTACTAAAGTTTAATACAAAATCTTTTAAATATAAAGAACTTTCTATTTCTGATATAAAAGATCTTACACTTCTATCAAATACTGTATTAGTTAAACTGTTAGCTATTATTCTTAATTCTCTTCTAGACGATGAAATTTCTTTTAAAGAAAATATAGGTAATCCTGAATTAACTATTTTTCTCCTTTGGAGATTAAAAACTAATTTATATTTACCTGTGTTGAAACCATAAGTTCTTAATACAGATACGGGATCCATATTTATTTCTGAGGATAAACCTTGGGCGTCTATTTCCTCAGAAGGAAAAGAATACTGTCTAAAATCTGATACTGAAAGAAGTAGTTGATTACTTAAATTATAAATGTGTAATTCTATAAAATCTTCGGATCTTCCAAATTTTTTATTAAGAGTTCTAGAGGTTACCTGATCGTTAAGTATTAATTTTTTTTCTGTTGATATGTCTGTTATATTTGCCATTTAAATTACATTTCATAAAAATTAATATCTTCTTCCCATGAATCCTGGTGGTGGTGGAGGTGGTACTGGTGATGTTGGTGGATCATCTGGAGGTTTTGTGAAATCTACAGTTGTAGTTTCACCTGTTTCGAAATCAACAGCTCTACCCCCACTAACATCATCTGGGACTGGGGATTTCTCAAGGAGAATTCCGGCACTATCTGAAACTGTTTTGTCTTCTATAATGGCTTTTAATTCTGCTAGTTGTGTGTTATTTACCCTTACTTCTGTTAAGGCTCGTCTAGCACTAATAAAAGTTGTTGTTGTAGTAGGAACTATAGCTTCAAAATTACTAAAATCTGATTCACTGTTTATGGTTATTCCTATTCCTATTTCTGAGGGTGTAGTTGATGCAACTTCTATGAAAGGATCAGTCTCCGGATCAAGGCCTTGTGCCGTTGCTAAAGTTATATATACTGATTCATCCGTAATAAGTCTTGCCTTTCCTTGTTGCATAAAATAAATTGCATAATTTGGGGTTCTTATGAAAGAACCATTCCTGAATATAGGATGTTCACTTTCCGTTACGTTTATAAGTTCATCTTCTAATTCTATAATTCTCTCTAGTAATCTATCTATTGTTTCATCTTTTGGATCTATAAAATCTCTTACAAAGTTAGTACTTTGAAATATTAAACGTGTATGTGATTGTTCTCCGTTTTTAGGTATATCGTAAAATATTTCATTATACAAAGAAAATAATTTTCCTATATCCTCCGATTTTTTAGATTTTGAAAATTCAGAAAAAGAAATATCTAGGGAATCACTAGCAGACTTTGCCCCATAAACTTTTTTAACTATTTTAATGTTTTCTTCTGCCATTATCTGACTACTTTAAAATTGTAATTATTATCATATACTCTAGTACCTTCGTTATTAGTATGTTTAAATAACACCCTATAGTATCTTTCAGGTTGTAATCCCTTCATATGGATTTTAAAAAACATTCCCTCATTATCAGCACTTAGTTTAGTAAAATTATCATCAAAAGGTATTACTTCTTCTTCTGTGTGTGCATCTCTTACACTATAAAAAGACGAAGTTGTTAAATACCCTACATCTAGAAAATTTGAAGATGACGCAAATTGTCTAGTTGGGTATTTATCTCTTACGTGTAATCTAAAAAATGCTTCATCATTTTGATTATATTCTTCTTGATTTCTGTATAAAGAAACATGTAATTCTCCGCTTTGTTTAGCTAATGATTGTTTATTATGTGAACTATCGTCCCATTTAAAAACTAATCTAGGTGGATAAACTGTGTGGGTATCAACAGAAAAATATTGCATTTCACCAAAACTAGAACTTGTATCTGTTTCTATTGCATCTGGTTGTTTTATAATAAAACCATGATTGTTTATACCTGTTGGGTAAGTGCTATTTGCAAATAAACTTGCTGAGTGTTTTTGTACTATAGTAGTTACATCAATGTTTGTATCTAAACTATCTCCTTGTAAAAACTGTTGTGATCCATTAAAACCACTACCTGTATACCAAACTCCACCACCCTCTGTTATACCACTAGCATTTATAGATCCAGAGCTTCCATCCCCAAAACTTGCTGTTGTCCATTCTGTACTTGTAGTAGTATTATCTCTAAAAAGCCATGAACATCCATTAGAACTTGTAGGGAGATTTGAATATCTACCTGTACCTTCATCCCAGGATTGTGAAACTGCGAACACATCTAAATTTAAAGTTGTTGTTAAATTTTTATGTTCTGAAGAAAGTAGTTGTAAAGATACCTTAGAAGTACCATCATTAAATTTAGCAGATCCTATTTTTTCTGAAATGGTTGTTTTTATTTCTTCATTTTTAAACTTAACTAAAATTCTTGAAGGATAATATATAGAATCTGAAATTCCTTTTTCTTTTACAATTTCAAGAATTTCATCATGACCCGTATTCATTTTTGTTCTGTCTGGGTGACTATATATTGTAGCGTCTTTTTCGGGAAATATAAAATAATATGCCATTTTAATATGTTGTTACTCGTCCTTTAATGTCTGTATTTGGGTATTTTAATTCAAAAATACTAGGGTCTAAAGAAGGATATATTACTTCATTTCTAGTGGCTTGAGTAAAATCATATTTATATTGTGAATACCCTAATGCAGTTCCTGATTTATTAATTAATTCTACTTTTTCTACTGTTTGTACTCCCCTAACTGCTCCTATTAAGTTTTCTATTTCGGATATGATAATTGGTTGGTTTATTTGCCATTTATCTATACTAAAATAATCTTTTAATTCTGAAATACATTCTAATATAACTTCTTCATTATTATAATTTTTAAAAGCTGTGATTTCAAAATCTAAACTGAAATTGATTGTAAAAGCATCTTTAATATTGATCGCATCTGTTAGCATTCTAAATTGTTCTAAGTAGTTAGCTAAGTTTGTTTTTGTTGCTGTGTTTAAAGAGGTTAAATGTTTATTTTTATCATATCCTAAAATGTATAAATTTAATGCTAATGGATTAGGTATACGGTTAGGTTCTGTTGTTAAGGGAGATATTTGATCATCCTGTGTTATATAAACTTTAGCAATTCTACCAAATTTAGGGGGCATTGATAAAGTCCTAATTAGATAGTCATTTTTAGTTACTGTTCTTTGTTGGGTGCTAAAACTAGCCATTGCGTTCATTCTTATTTCTTCTATAGAATCACCTCCACCTCCTCCTTTGGCGGCTTCTGAGTTAGTAACAGACACAGAATTTTGAATAAACTGTTGCATTGAGGGATTTAAATTTGGTTTAGATTGTGTTCTTAAAATTCCCTTTTCTGTGATAGTATTAGAGTTTACATTTGAGGCTAATCCACCTCCTACTACATAAGTAACGGTTAAAGTTGTGTTTGAGGGTGTTTGACCATATGCTTTTGTGTATAAAAAGTTTGAGGGGTCATAAGCTGTATTTAGTTTACTTCTTCCATCTTTAATTCCTAAACCTATATTATCTGGATCTGGTATTATTTCTTCGTCTGATTTATCACTTATACCTGACCCAAATTGAATATCAAGTTGACCATTTGATTTAAAACGTGATACAAATCTTCTTGGTACTTTTTTTAATTTTAAAAGATAGGGAGTTTGTGCATTATAAGAAGCTAATTGAGGATCATTAGCTGCTGTGTTCTCTAGTTCTTCAAAAATAGTATCTTGTGCCATATAAGGAACTTCTGTATATTCATTTCCATCAGAATCTGTTACTGATTCTATCGATATAACATTTGAATCAAATAATGTTATTGTCTTGAATCTTTCAGGAGATCCTATAGTAAAATCTTGGGCTCTAGTTTCCCCCGATATCGCTTTAACTGTTTTTTTCAATAAATAATATTCGGGTTGATCAGAATCATCAAATTGGTATATACTTACTGTGGTTGGATCAAAACTAGAAGAAAAATTAAAATCAACTGATCTATCAGTGTAAAATGTTGGTCCTTCTGTTGAATTAAAAGTTGAATTAGCATTAATTCTTAATGCATAATTATAATCTGGTTCTCTTTCAACTGAGGCTCCTACACCTTTTGCAGGAACTAATTGAAATAGGTCTAAATTAACTGTAGAAGCTGTGGTTACTTTAGGTTTATAACCCATAGCGTATGCTAAATTGTATAAGTTTTCTTTTTCTTGAGCTAATGATAAAAAAGATTCTCTTAATTGGGTATCTGTGTAGAAAGATAAAACATCTCCTACATAAGCAGCCATTTCTAAAAACATCATTCCTGGATTTCCTTCACTAAAATCGTTAAAGTTATTTGGAAAATATACTTCAGCAAATTCTAATAATTGTTCCCTAAAAGAATTATAATCCTTATTTAAGTACTTAATGTCTTTATCTTGTGTTTTATTTGATACTTTATTATACGCCATTGTTATTAAAGTTTAATTGTATAGCATCATCCGTTCCATCTAAAAGAAATCTATAGGATATTGTTATAAATAATTTATGTTCATTACTTTGAAATTCTACATTTGTGTCTATTAATTCTATTTGGGGGATATAAAGATTAATTTGTTGGTTTATTGCATCATTTAAAGCATTTGTGTCTATGTTTGGTTCAAATATTAAATTTCTTAAACCAACTCCAAAATGAGGTTCATAAACTCTTTCACCTCTTTCAGTGAGTAGTACATTTATTAAATTATGTTTTACCTGATCTTTAAATGTTTCTGTACCCGAAAATAAATTTACTTCATCTAAAGGAAAAGCTACCCCTATTCTAACATTTTTATTAGAATCTAAAGGGTGTTTACGTATTCCTTGAATTATAGGCATCTATTATATTCCTTTTTTCTTGTTTATTGCTTTCATTAGATCACTATAATCTCTTGTTACTGCTTTTGCTACAGGTTCTGGCATACCTACTGTTTCCATAGGGGCCCCTGTTGAGAAGGGATCTGTTACTGGGGCCATAGCTGTTTGTGTGTTTGTATCTCCCATTGCAGTTTCATTTAAAAGATCATTTAATGTATTATCCCCTACAAAATTTCTTCTTTTAAAAGGTTTATTTGGTTTTAGGGGAGAAGTACCCATTATTTTTTCTTTTAAAGAATTTTTTGTAGATTCAGGAATTTCGACTACTTTTTCTTTATGTTCTGTGATTGTTGGTTTTAATTCATCACGTAAATCTTCTTTAAGTGATTTTATTTCTCTACGTAAGGAATAATCAATCTCTTCTCTAACTACTCTTCTAATTAAATTTTCAAATGTTTTTGCTTTCATTTTATTATTATTTTATTATAAATATAATTAAATTAAACTTTATAACGTTTATATGCTATCATTTCTAAATTAGCATTAAATATTTTAGTTATTACTTCTGTTTGGCCTTGGTTTGATAATTCCCCTAATAATTCATCTATATTAATTTCTAATTCATTTCCGGATTCAGTTACTAGGTTATTTACGTTCTCGTCCTCAATAAGGCCATCAGCTCCCGTTTCTCCTGAACCTAATGCACAATTTTGTAAATATGCTAAATAAGATAATTCTAAAAGTTTAACTAATTCATCTCCTTTATTTTTTATACCATTTAAAGTTTCTATTCCCTCCTCTATCAATTTCATTAACTTATCAATTTCTTCATACTTTTTAGGGATTTCTTCTAAGTATATTTTTAATGAAGCTATAATTTCTTCTATTTTAGCTTTAAGAGCTTCAATTTTATCATGTGTTGCTACTACAACTGTTCCTTGAATTCCCGGACCCGGAAATGCTTGAGAGTATAATATTAAAGGCAAACCTTCAGCAGCTACTCTTAATATAGGTAATAGTTCATCTAGTATTACTAATATACTTTCTAATGTTTGTATGTTTCCTTTTAATTTATTTAGTCTATCTTTTAATCTTTGAAGATTTTTTGTAGCCTGTTCAATGGGGTTTCTTACACTATTTATTTTTGATTTTAGTGTATTTAATTTATTAGTAGCTCGACCATCTCCTTGAGCAGAACAAGAGGTATTACTAAAAGCTGATTTACATTCATCTTCAGATGGTAATTGGTTTTGAAGTTGACCTATATTTTTTTCAATAACTTCTGAAATTTTTTCTTTAATTTCAAAAATTCCTTCATCATGTTTTTCTAATATGTTTCTTATAGGTTTCACAATTATATTTTTGGTATTTTTTGTTCTTCTTCTGCTATAAATATTCTTTTACTTTGAATAAATTTTATTTTGCTTTTTAGTTTTGCTATTTCTGATAATCTAAGGGCTAAAATACCGACATTAGCGGGATTTGGGGCCGTTGGTGCCCCGGGTACAGTACAAAGTAAAGTGTATTTTGTGATTAAATCATTTATTAAACCTTCAACCATTTCTAGTAACTGATTTAACCATGTTTCAGTTTGATTTCCTAATAATGCAGGTTCTGATGCTAAATTATTATTTGGGTTTAATCCTAAATATATGTTAGGGGAATTTACTACAAACTTACTATTTTTATCATCATTAGTATCAAAATGAATACTACCATTAGTACTAAAACCTATTGCTTTATCTGAAAATAAAAGAATAGAATCATCTTTAGCATTAAATAATATTCTATCTGAATTAATTATTACTTGTTTACCCTGATATATGTCAGGTGCATCAGGAATATATTTTTCTGTTGCCATATTATATTAGTTTTGCTTCTGTTATACCATCTTGGTAGTTTCCTGTTTCTGGGTCTCTTCTTCGAGTTCCACCATATAAGGCATGGAGATCATCATTTGTAGTAGCTAATGTATTTCTTTTACGATTTCTACCTGATTGATAAGAAACATGAATCCATGAGTCTGACTCTCGTTCAGGATATTCCCATATTAATTGATTATATGTAGGTAAGTTATTTATACACCAATTAAATATATCTTGTGTAGATGTTCCTGGTACTTGGAAATCTATAGCAAAACCAAAACGATGTTCTGAGCTTTTGTCAGATCCAAGAGCTTCATTTAAAGCTATACATCTATATCCCGAAGTAATTTGCATGTTAGGATATTGGTCATATATTAGATCTCCTACGTTTTCCATTAATTGGTTTAAATTATCAATAACTTGATCTGTTGTAGGGGTCCCATCAATACCGGGGGCATTATTAATATTTTTTTCTTCTGCCTTCTGGGATTTTAGGAAATCTGCTAATATCCATCCTCTATTTCCTATTTCTGTTCCTGTGTTTATATCCCCCGTTATTTGGTTAGCTTGTACAGTTATCATAACACCTGAACCAATTGAAACAGCATGTGCATCTGTTTCTTCTTCTGCTTCATAATAACCAACAGCTGTTTCTTCTGCTAATTCGTCAAAAGGAGTTAATTCGTCTGTTTCTTCTATTTCTTCTTCTATTTCTTCAATAACTTCTTGATTTAGTTCTGTTGGGGGGTTCTCTACTTCTTCATCTACAGGATCTAGAGGTGTTTCTGTGGTTTCTGTAGGTTCTGTTCCGTCTGGTATTTCTTCATCTGTTATTTCTGGTTCTTCAGCTTCTTCAGGTTCTGGAGTTGTAATTATTATACCTTCTTGTTTAGGAGGTTCTATATCTGCCCCAAAAGATAATTGATGTAAAGATGATACTTCAAATTTTTCTATTGACTGGTTAGAAGTTAAATAAATACTTGAAGCGTCATTATTTATGTCTTCAATAGTATGGATCCATCCTTGTTCATCTAATTCTTCTGATTGTCCATTTCTTATGATAATAATGGGATTACCATTTTCTCCACCTTTTTCTTCGTTAATTTCACTCCAACTATTTTTATTAGAATCAGGAATTACTTGAATTTCTTCACCTTCACTGTTTTGGATTTTTTGTTTTACAGTTGAACCAAATCTTATAGAATTACCAAATCTTCCTTCTATAAGCATATCACCTTCATAAGGTAATAAAGGTTTTATATTTAACTGTTCTTTGAAATATCTTCCTAAAGGAATATTTGTCCCATCATCTGTGGTTTTTCTTACTAATCCGTTTTCAGTTTCTTGATAATCATTTTGAGTGTTTTCATCCCCCTGCATGTTTTGTAAAGAAGGTAAAGCGTTATGGTGGGGATGACCCCACATATTTACTTGGGGTAAATAATAAGTTGATAAACTTAGTGAATTTTTATAAACATCTTTATCACTAGTGGTTAAAATTAAAACCACCTCATTTATTAGGGGATAATATTTTAAGTGAGTAAATAAAGGTTTAGCATAGTTAGCAAAATTTTTATTTTCAGTTGCTGTGTTTTTTTCTATTACAGAATAAAATATTGTACCAATAGAATCATATCCACCTAAACTTTCTGCTTTTGGGTGATTTAAGTCTAAAATAATGTCAATTACTCTAACAGCAACTAATTTGTTCTTACTTTTTTTACTAACCCTATTATTTTGCCTATTATTAGTTACTATTGCCATCTTCTTTACAAGCTTCTATTTGTTTTTGTGTAGGTTTTTCTACAGTTTTAGCTATTTCTTCAGTTAATTCTTGAAGTTGAGACATTTCTTCCTCAGTTAATAATCCACCATCTCCTGTGTTTAAGGCACCAGTTGATAGACGTTGTACTATTGCCGCCATTTTTAGCAATGCATCATCATTTTTGACACTAATTTCCATATATTCTTTTATTAGGGGAACTACAACAGTAGCATCTCCTAATGATTGTACTAAGGGGCGTAATTCTGCTATTAAAGATGCTAATTGTTTTGCTTTCTTTTTTTGATTACCATGAATTTCTTTTAGTAAATCTGAGAAAGATTTATCGTCAAATAATATTTGATTTAATGGATCCATATTTTATATTTTGTTATAAATATGGAAAGGATTAAATTTTTACATAACCTGTTTCAATGTATTCATTGTATAATTTTTTATACAATTTTTTTAACGTTTTAGTTACCTTCGTAATAACTGGGGTTTCTACATTAGTCATTTCTCTAATGTATATATAAAGAGCTTTCTTATTAAAAATTTCTAAATTTTCTCTTCGTTTGAATAGTGTATTAACTGCGTCGCAAACTTTTCTATCATGATCTTTTTTGAATAAAATAAACATATGTTTATCTACATATTCGGTGTAATAATCTATAAAATCTTTTAATTCTTTTTTTCTTTGATCTCTTCCTAAAGATCGTATTACACTGTCATCTTCATCTGCTGCTAAGGGGTCTGCTTTAATTTTTTTCTTTTTATAGTTATTGTTATTATAAAGAATAAGATAATTTTTACCTACAATAGAAAAATAACTAAAAGCTTTACTTCCTTTTTCAGGTTTAAAATAATCTAATTTTTCAAGAAAAAAACAAACTACTTCATGTTTTAAATCTTCTAAATCATCTACTTCAGTGTAATAGAATTTAAAAGTATGGATTAAATTTTCGGCTAATTTATAAAAAGGATAATGTATTCTAGTTTTAAATATAAAATCTCTTTCATCTTGGTTAGAAGAAGCTAAATATTCTTTTATCGCTACATCAACATCTGAAGTAAAATATTGTTTTTTTTTAGAAGGTTTTCTTCCTCTTTTTTTTGGTTTTGGAGCAGAAGAACCAGCATTTACTGGTTCTTGTTTGGTTTTATTTGTCATAAATTTATTTTAATGTAAATTCGTTAAGAGCTTCTTGTATTTTTTGCACTTCTTTAAAAAAGAAACCAATTTGATCATCGGCATAAAATATATTTTTATCGTCAATTTCTTTTAATCTTTTATCACATGCTTGAATAGCTTCACTTTGTTTTAAAATAAAATTTTCATATTCTGTTTGAATATCTTCTAATTTTTCATTTTTTAAAATTAAATTTCTAATAATAAAAAAGGAAGCTGTTAATACTACTGCTAATATAATACTAAGTGTTATCATGTTTAGTCTTTAAAAAATGAATCTATAACATCAATAGTTGCTTTTGATAGATTCGGGTTATTATCTGTATTGACTTTTTTAGCTGTTCTTAATGTTTTATCACCTTTACTGGCGTTTTTAG
>MDSZ01093384.1_pt1 | contig 22313 bp, 19 predicted proteins | sample 811201 | NCBI WGS metagenome assembly MDSZ01 (sample SAMN05326647, study PRJNA326480) | marine metagenome | isolation source: seawater | place: Indian Ocean: North | collected 2010 | reverse complement strand
GTAAAATTAAATAACTCTGTAAAATTAAATAACTCTGTAAAATTAAATAACTCAGTAAATTTAAATAACTCAGTAAATTTAAATATTAATATATTTAAACCAGAAGAGGTTAAAAATAAAGTAAACGAGAATAAGTTAGTGAAAGGTGGTAGAAATAATGGTTTGCAGATTCTTAAAAATATTAAAACATTTAATAAATATGGAGATGAAAGAAACACACCTAGTATTCCTTCCACACATTTATCAGCATATATAAAATTTGGTTGTGTTTCTATTAGGGAAGTTTTTCATAAAATAGATAGTAAACTACCTAATTCAACTTTGTTAGACCAGTTATTTTGGCGTGAATTTTATTATTATATTGCCTTTTATTTCCCACAAGTTTTACAAGGAAAAAATTTTAATCCAAAATATGACAATATAAAATGGTGTTCATCAGAAATAAACTTTAAAAAGTGGTGTTTAGGTGAAACTGGATATCCTATTGTTGATGCTGGCATGCGAGAATTAAATCAAACTGGGTATATGCACAATAGATTAAGACTTATAACATCTAATTTTTTAAATAGAATGTTAGGATTAGATTGGAGATTAGGTGAAAAATATTATGCGCAAATGTTAACTGATTATGATCCATCAGTAAATAATGGTAATTGGCAATGGATAGCATCTACTGGCACTGACCCCAAACCGTATTTTCAGCGTTTATTTAATCCTATCCTACAAAGTCAAAAATTCGATTCCGAATGCACATACATTTTAAAATGGATTCCAGAGTTAGCAGAAGTAGACATAAAAGATATTCATAATTGGTCTACCAACTATAAAAAATATAAAGATAAAAATATTAAATACTTTGAACCTATTGTAGATTATAAAGAAGCTAGACAAAGAAGTATTAAAATGTATCGAGAAGTTTTATAATTTATAATTTTTAATATTCTTATTTAACAATTTAATTTAATATAAAAATAAAAATAATAACAAAAAAATAATATGAGTGAGTTTTATGACGAATATACTGATGATGAACTAACTAATGAATTTGATAGTAAAGCACAAATTACAGAAGAAGCTACTAAAAAAGTTAGTGCTCTTTTTGAAAAAGCAACTGAAAACGTGAGTGCTATTATAGAAAAAGAAAAAAAAACTATTAGGCAAAATAAAAAAAATTTTAAAAAAGAAATTGAAGGTAAACAAATACAAGGTGCAAAAGTAGAAACTGAAAAAACATGTGTTTTTAATAATATTACTAAATTATAGGAAATACTAATTAAACTCCAAATTCCAAGTTGAAAAAGGAGAATCATAGAATTCATCTTCACAATCTTTATTAAATTTTAATTTTCCTAAATTATACCAATTCATAGTATAACTTGTTCCAACCATATATCTAACCTTCCCACTTTTATTTTCTGTGCCTCTGTGCCATGTTCTCTTATCTCTAATTACTACACTACCCATAGGTAGATTCATTCTTTCTGTTTGAGGTATATATTTTTCTTCAATCCTTCCATCCTCATCAATTTCAAAATCTGTAAAAAGGTGACTACCAGGAACCATTTCTAAACTTCCATTTTCCTCATCAGTATCTTGTAAATAGGTATTAACAATTAACTGAATAGGCGGACCAGGTGAACCAAACTTTTTTATAGTTTCTATGGGATGAAAATGAGAGGAATCCATATGAAAAGGTTGGTTTTCTTTAGCTTCATTAGCGTTACAAGTATAGGAATACATATAATAATTCTTACCTAACACTTGTTTTATTAAATTATGTATTTTGGATTGAAAAAGAATTTCTAAAGGCATATTTTCTGCATCCTTAGGTAAATGAATTTGATAATGGCCTGGAAAATAGTTATATGAAAGATCATGGTTAAAACGAGAATCCAAATTATCTTTTAACTTTTGACAAGTTTCCGGACTAATTAAAGAAGGAAATACAGTATATCCTTTCTCGAATAATTCTTGAGACATTTTTGTTATTTAGTAGTGTTTATTCTTTAAGATACTACAATTATGTTTTATTCTATTTTAATAATAATATTAATCTAAGACTCAATGAAAAATAAGTAAATAAATATTTAATTATAATGCCCAATATCTTGCTTTATCCCCTAATAATCTTTTTTCTTTTATAATTTTAAATTCTTCTGGTTTATTTTTAATAATAGCGTTAACATCCCATGCTTTTTTCCTATTATTAATAATCCAATCTGCTTTAAAACTAGGATTACTAGATAATCCACCTGATCCCCAGTGCATATGTTTTCTCTTATCATGAAATATATTAAACCATTCTTTGGTAAAATTTGGATTACTACTAATACCATTACATCCCCAATTCCAATCCAAATCAATATTTTGTAGAATAAATTCATAACCTACATCTTTACTTTTAGATAAAGCATAAATGTGTCTAGATTCATTTTTTTCTCTAATTCTTTTTATAATAATATCTGGTCTTCCCTTACAGTCTTCAAAAGTCCATTTACCATCAATAATTTTTTTTGTCCATTCAATATTAAAATTTGGATGTTTAGTGATATCCATATAATCCCACGGATATAAAGGGTATTTCTCTAACCAAGATAATTCCAATTTAGGATGTAACGATAATTCTTGAAAAATCATTACTTTTAATTCAATATTCTTTTTTACTTCTTTTAAATATTTATCTAACCAACAAAATTCAAAGTTAGGACATTTTATCACATCAATCCATTTCCAAGGTTTTGTAATATACTTATGCACAAAATCAGTGCTTAAATTCTTATTTTTAGATACCCCCTTCCAATAATCATTCTTCCATATTTTAGTAGGATAAAGTTCTAACCACCTAGGATTATGAATATCTTGTGTTTCTAACAAATATTCCCAATCCCAATTAAATTCCGGAACTTTCTCTATCCAATCTAACTTAAGATTAGGATTTCGAGATAAACCACAACCATTTAATTTGTATAAAATTTTTTCACCATCCAATAGCCATTTAAGACTAACATTTGGATGTTCAGATACATGAAACCAATTCCAATCCTCTTTTGGATATTTAAGAAGCCAGGATAAATCTAAATCCGGATGCTTCGATAATTCCAGAAATGTTAGGTTGAACTTTAAAATATCTATATCATTTTTATTATCCATATTTTTTTTATTTATTTTTGGAATAATTTATAATATCAATTTTTATAATATAATTAAATAATTAGCATAAAATTGAATGTTTAAATAAAAAAATTTATAGATAAAATATGACTGAACAAGAAATAAAAGAACACCTAACTTGGTGTATGTATATTTCTGAGGACCTACACAAAACTCGTTTAGAAATTCTTTATCCTTATATTGGTAGTTTAACTAAAATCTTTATTCATCATTTTAGTGTACCATTTGAAGAAAGAATTCCATATCTACAAAGTTTAGAAATAGAAACACTAAAGTCTATTGCTAGAATCTATGATTTAATTGACACTTCTAATTGGGACAGAGTAGAATATTTCTTTACTAATTGTTCCATATCCAAAGATAAAAAGGTAGTTTTATCAATTGAAAACTGCTTAGATTTAGAAAACAAGATTAAATTTACAAATCTACTACTCCATAGATTTATAATGCACAATGAACCTGGTAGTTATATTGGATATGAATACATAGGTCATCCCTACCAATGTGCTTTTGTTTCATATGAAGATTTTGAGAAAAATGTATATTTGGAACATATACAATTAGAAAAACCTAAGATGTTCCTAACTACTAAAGAAGATTTTTATCGAAACTTCTGGAAATCTAACACCTATGGATATGAACCAGACTGTAAATTTATGTGTTATAATTAAACTAACAGTTGGATTAAAGCCATTCTAACATACAAACCATTTTCCATTTGTCTAAAATATGCTGCACGTGGATCATTATCTATTTGTGTATTTATTTCTTCATTTCTAGGTAAAGGATGCATAATAACCAGGTTGGATTTGGCGTTAGTTAAAATTTCTTGTCTAAGGTGTAAGTTTTTTTCTATAAACTCAACATCTATTTTTTCATTTTGTAATCTTTCTTTTTGAATTCGAGTCATATATAAAACATCTGTATTTTCTATTACCTCTCCAATAGATGTAAAAGTCTGATATTCTATATTTTTAGTATTTAAAAATTCTATGGTTCCCTCATCCATACTTAACTCTGGCACACTAACAAAATTAAAAGTTATTTGGTAATTACTTAATAACCTAACTAATGAATGCACTGTTCTACTATATTTTAAATCTCCTACTATACTTAATACTAATTTATTAACAGTTCCTCTTTCTTCTCTTATTGTAAAAACATCTAATAATGCTTGTGTTGGATGTTCACCATCTCCATCCCCTGCATTAATAATAGGAACCTTAATTTTATTCTGTAATTCTACTAACGAATTTTTTAATTTAGTTCTAATTACAATTAAATCACAATATGTTTCCATACACTTTAAAGTATCATATAAACTCTCGCCTTTTTTTGCAGAAGAGTTAGTATCATTTAATGATAACACATCTCCACCTAATTTTTTTACGGCTACATAAAATGAGCTAAAAGTTCTGGAACTAGGTTCATCAAAGTATAATCCTACAATTTTACCTTTTAAATATTCTAACTTTCCATATTTCTTTACATTTTGTTTCATAATAGAAGCATTTTTAAAAACAGTTCTTAAATTATTTCTAGTAAATTGTTCAACATTTATAATACTTTTAAAATTACTAGATTTTACTAAAATCTTATTATGATGCTTTATTTTTCTTTTACATACATTCTCTATTTCATCATTATCACTTGAATCATCACTAGATATTAAATCATTATCATTATTTTCTTCATTTAAAATTAATTGTTTAAGAGTTTTTTTTATATCACTCAATCCAATCTTTTTAGACTCATCATAGAAAGAAACAATACTATCTATATATAGCTTAGCACATTTAATATTAATAATAACATCAATACCATAATCTACTGATAATCTTCTTATATAATATCCATTAGTTTTCTGATTACTCTTTAATTTATTTGGTATAGAAATATTTATTACTAAACCAAAGAAACCATTTTTAATATCTTTATATATTTTCTCAATATCTATTTGACAAACATTAATATTTAAAGAACTATAATATCTAGCTGTTCCAGAAGTTCCATACAATGAAAATCCATTTTCTGAAAGCATCTTGATACATTCTAAAAGTTCTGCCTTATCTGTATCAGAACCTATTGAAATTAATACATTACATTTATTTTTAACCTTAAATCCCGTTGCACATAATGCCTTTAAATATGCCTCTTTATAATTAGAACCAAAACAAGCCACTTCCCCTGTTGACAACATTTCTACTCCTAAACGATTATCTGCATTTGCTAATCTATTAAATGAAAACTGAGGAACTTTCACACCAGTATATTTTTCTTCTTCAATATTAATATCATATTTTGAGCCTATCATAATTTGGGTTGCGATTCTAATAAAATTTATATCTTTCACCTTAGAAACAAATGGAAAAGATCTAGAAACACGTAAATTACATTCGATTACTTTTAACTCATTATTTTTAGCAATATACTGAATATTAAATGGACCATCAATCTCTAACTTCTTAGCAATTTTTTGTGTATTTTTAATTAATAAATTTCTAGTTGTTTCATTTATATTTTTTGGTGGTAAAATTAATGTGGCATCTCCAGAATGAACGCCAGCATCTTCCACATGTTCTGAGATTGCCCATAATTTTAATACTCCATTATCTGCTACTGCATCTACCTCTATTTCTTTTGCACCAGTTATAAATTTACTAATTACTACAGGATAATCATTTGAAATAATAACATTCTCTAGATACGATTCCATCTCTTCTAATGAATAAATAACACACATCATTGCTCCACTCAAAACATATGATGGTCTAATTAAACAAGGAAATCCCACTTCTTGACAGAAATCTTTTGTAGAATTTGTATCAGTTAATTCTCGCCATTTAGGTTGGTCAATTCCAATTTGGTCTAACATTCTAGAAAATTTAAATCTATTCTCTGCATTATCAATATTTTCTGGATTTGTTCCCAAAATTTTAACTTCTTTTCTATGTAAACTCATTGCAATATTATTTGCTATTTGCCCCCCCATTGATAAAATTACACCCTTACAATTCTCGAAACCATAAATATCCATAACTGATTCAAATGTTATTTCATCAAAATATAATCTGTCAACCTCATCATAATCTGTGCTCACTGTTTCTGGATTATAATTAATCATTACTGTCTTATAACCTTGTTTTCGTAATTCTCTTACACAATTAACAGCACACCAATCAAATTCTACACTACTTCCTATCCTATAAACACCAGAACCTAATACTATTATTGTTTCATCATCAAAATCAATATCATTATAGTCACCATTATAAGTTAGGTATAAGTAATTAGTAAAACAAGGATATTCTGCTGCAACAGTATCTAATTGTTTTACTACTGGTTTAATTGAATATTCTTCTCTTAAATCCCTAACATATATTTCAGTTTTTTTAATCATTTTACTAATTTGATAATCTGAAAACCCTATTCTTTTTGCTCTATGTAATAATTTATTGTCTATTTCTTCTAGTGATTCTAATTCTTTTTGCATTTCAATAATTTTCCACATTTTCTTCAAATACCATTTATCTATTTTAGTTAGCTCATACATTTCATCAACATTATACTGACCACTATAAAAACTATTCGCGATTTTATTTATTCTATCATTATTCGGATTTATTAATTCATCTTCTGTGCTCTTCCACGTAGAATCTGTTCCAAAAAATCCCATAATATTTTCATTTGCCATTCTTAATGCTTTTTGAAAAGCCTCCTCAAATGATCTTGAAATACTCATAACCTCCCCCACACTCTTCATAGAACTTCCCAATTTATCATCTACCATTGGAAACTTTCGTAAATCCCACCTTGGAACTTTTACTACACAATAATCAAGACTAGGTTCGTAACATGCTGTGAGTCTAGTAATTGAATTTTGGATTTCTAACAAAGAATAACCTAAGGATAACTTAGCAGCAATATATGCTAAAGGATAACCGGTTGCTTTTGAAGCTAATGCAGAAGATCTAGAGAGTCTCGGATTAACTTCAATAATATAATATTTAGAAGACGCTGGGTCTAATGCATATTGTATATTACACTCGCCTATTATACCTAACCTTCGAATAACCTTAAAAGCTACACTTCTTAAACAATTATATTCTTTATCAGATAAAGTTTGTGATGGAGCTATAACTATTGATTCGCCAGTATGAATTCCTAGAGGGTCTATATTCTCCATATTACATACTGAAATACAATTATCATATGTGTCTCTTACAATTTCATATTCTAATTCTTTCCAACCTTTTAAACTCTTATCAATAATAACATGTTTCCCATGTTTAAATGCCACATTCAATATATTTAACATTTCTAATTCATTATTTGCAAATCCAGAACCTAAACCACCTAATGCAAATGAACTTCTTATTAATAAAGGATAACCTATTTCTTTACTAAATTCTAATGCCTCCTCATTACTACTTACAACTCTACTTGGTGCAGTATATTCTCCTATCTCTTCCAATATATTTTTAAATCGTTCCCTATCTTCAGCATCCATTACAGCTTGTAACGAAGAACCCAAAATCTTTATATTTTCTAAATGTCCTTGTTCATATAATTTTACACCACAATTTAATGCAGTTTGACCACCAAATGATAGAGATATCCCATCTGGTTTTTCCTTATCAATTACTTGTAGCACATATTCTGGGGTTACTGGTAAATAATATATTTTATCTGCTAATCCTTTTGATGTTTGGATAGTAGCAATATTTGGATTAACCAAAATTACTTCAATATTTTCCTCTTTAAATGCCTTTATGGCTTGAGACCCAGAATAATCAAATTCTCCCGCTTGTCCAATACTTAAACCACCAGAACCTAAAATTAATATCTTTCTAATATTATTTTTGACTGATTTTACATATTTTTTACTATCTAATAAACTTTCTTCCACTAAATTATAAATTTTGTTTCTTACATTAAAATCATTAGTGCACCTTTTAATAAATAATTCAAATAAAAATACTGTGTCTTTGGGTCCAGCTCTTGCTTCTGGATGAAATTGAACTGAGAAAAAAGGTTTTGTTAAATGAATTAAACCTTCATTACTACCATCATTACTATTTACAAATAATTCTTTCCATTCCCAATCATCATTCGAATTTGGTAAAACCTCATAACCATGATTTTGTGAAGTAATATAACATTTTTGGGTTCCAATTAAATTACAAGGTATATTATGACCTCTATTTCCATATTTCATCTTACCAATATTACACCCAGATGCTAATCCTATTAATTGATGTCCATAACAAATACCAAAAATTGGTATAATATAATCACTTTCAAATATTTTTCTTAATTGATTTATCACATTTGGTGAATTTTCTGGATTTCCTGGACCATTACTAATAAATATTCCATGATATTGATTTTGAAAAACTTCTTCTAAAAAATTATATTTAGTGCTAACAATAGTTAATTGCACTCCATACTTTAATAATCCGCGTATTTGACTATTTTTAATACCACAATCAATTACTAAAATATTTAATAAGTTAGTATTAAAGTTAATTACCAATTTATCAGAATATTTTTGTTTCCCAAATAAATCTATTTTCAATGAAACATCATCTAAATTAATTTTACTTGTAATGTCATTTATAGACATTTCTATCTTATTAAAATTTAAATTATTTGATATTCTTCCAATTACATCTTTATTTTCCCTTATAATTTTAACAATTTCTCTTGTATCAACACCAGAAATACCAATAATTCCATTTTCTTCGAGCCATTGTCCTAGACTTTTCTTTCCACGCCAATGGGAATGTTTTGGGTTATATTCACCTACAATTAACGCTTTAATATGAATACTATTAGATTCAAAAATTTTATCTATACCATATTCATCATAATTAGGTTCGCCTATACCATAATTACCTATTAAAGGATATGTTAGAACTAATATTTGATTTAAATAGGATGGATCTGTAAGAGATTCTGGATACCCAACCATACCAGTTTGAAATACAATTTCACCAAATTCATCATCATTAATTTTTTTACCAAATGATTTTCCTATAAAATTATGTTCAGTATTTAATTGTAAAGAAATTTTCATTGTTATTTATATTTTTTTAAAATTAAGATTTTAACTCAGTTAAAATATTAAATTTTTATTTTAACAAAAATTAATTATTAAAAGTTAGAGATAAATTAATGAAAGAATAAAATTTATAAAATGAGTAAAATTAATTTTTTTAAGAATATTGATGAAAATGATGAGGAAAAAAAATGGAGAATAATTATGTATTGTTTATCTGGTTTTTTCATTTTACTTTTTGTAATATCTATTATTCATATATTATGCATACCCTATGGAAGTATATATTTATTATTAGGTGGTATTGAAATGGAAAAAAGAAGACAAAGACATAGACATAGACATCATCATAAAAGAAATCATGGTGCTAGATTAAGTATATGGTAATAATTATAAAAAATTGAAGTAAAAAAATAAATTTAATTTTTACTGCTGATGATTGAAAATAATAGTTTATGTGCTATTTACTTATTCATAAAAAGAATATTTGATTATGAACCAGAAATATTTTATCAAATAAAAGGATATTTATTCTATCAATTCAAAAGTAATCAAGAATTACGTAGAGTAGTTAGTATTATTTTTTGGCATAAAAGAAAAAATTATAAACATATGATTAAACTGAATAGAATTAGAATGGAATATAAATTTAAATATGGACCTATGACACTATGGAATACATCCCAAATAACTGATATGAGTCACCTATTTCAAGATATGAAATTAAAAAATGTAAAAGAAAATTGTATTAAAAATTGGGATATTTCTAAAGTAGAAAATATGGAAGAAATGTTTCAGAATTGCACCTTATCAAAAGACTTAAGTTATTGGGATTTATCTAAGGTTAAAAATACCACTAGAATGTTTGATAAATGTATCATTGTAAAAAATTAAAATTCTATATTTTGTTTCCTATCTCTTCTTTCTTGTCTTCTTCTATATTTTTCTGCTCTATCACGCCATTCCCTAGATTTGTTTCCATACCAACTTTTAGATTTACCTACATACTGGTATTTATTAAGAATATAATCTGCTTTTTCTGGGGTTTTTATATTGAATATATTTTTAATATTTTGATTTCTACGTATTGTTTGGTAAATAACATTTTTAACCGTAAAAAACAATACGCGTTCTTTTTTCTCCTCACAATTTGTATTATAATAATTTACATTATTAATTTTACCATACTCCCTAAGTACCTTATCCAATATAATAAAAATTGTAGGGAACTCTTCAGAATCCAAATTAATAATAGATAATGCTAAATTATCTATGTTTTCGTTCCCTTCAGCACTATCTAAGAATAATTTTATCTCATTTTTTTTTTTAGATAAATTTAGAATAAAAGGATGAATATTATCTTTTAAAATTAAATCAAATAAAAAATCCATTTCTAGTTTCAGTTTTTTAGTATAATCCTCATATTCCAATTCATTATTTACATACCATGATATTGAAGAGTATCCATTATCTGTGCAATTTGTGTTTCCTTTTAATTTGAAACGTTCTACGAATCTTACAATGCTAGTTCCTTCAGATTTCTTAAAATTTTTTTTATTTTTTTTTGTATTTTCTTTTTCCATTTAATATATATTTATATATATATCTTAATAAAATTATATTAAATCTTTTACGTTGTTATTTTTTTACAATCAACTACCATATCTTTTTCACACGCAGACAATACCGTTATCATACAATCCACCCCTTTTTCAAACATTTGTTTAATATTATTAGATAATTCAAGGTTATCTTTTGGTAGTTGTAAATCCGATCTAATATTGGCATTATCATCCATTATTTCTATATAATCTTCGTCTTCAATATTAGATAGTTGATATTCAGTTCTTTTTACATTTGGAATATCCACATTATGTGTTGAAGTTTGTACAAGTTCATGTTGCGTATTGTCAAATATATCTTTTGCCGTAAATTTACATTTAGCATGTCCATGTTTCCCTGTTTTAGAAATTGACATATCTATTATCTTACAAGGATGATTATTTATCATAATATAACTGCCTTTTCTGCAAGCAGATGCTTTTTGGGGATATGTTAAACCTTCACTCATTTTACTTATTAACTTACATTTAAATATTTAAATGTTTTAAAAAAAAAATATTACCAATCAGAATAAACTGTATTTTCTGATTTTTTCTTATCTAGGTATTCTTCATATTCGCTATCTATAATCTCTTGATTATTTAAACTTTCAAAATAATGACAACTTAAATCAAGAAAAGGTGTTAATCTATCATTATTTTTATAAAATGGATAACGTAATGTATAATTTTGACTATTTTTAACAAATGTAAAATAATTTTCATTAGATTGATTTTTATCTAAGTAATAATCTAACAATTCTCTTTCAGTAGTATTTGGAGGAAATACACTTCTGATATCTTCTGTATTAAAATCTTTGTTTACATTAAACTCTCTTTTTTTCTTTATAAAAGGATGTTGTTTAGGATTTAATAAAATTTTTATTTTTTTGTAATGAAATGGTTTTATTTTTTCATTTGTTAGAATACGTAAATTTTTTTTTAAAATATCTATACATTTACTTCTCTTTTCATTATATTCTTTTTTTAAATTTTCCAAGGACATTTCTAATACAACATTTCTTTCTTTATTCCATAAATAATTATAATATATATTTCTATCACTTACTGTTTTAACATAATTTTGATTGTAAAATTTAATGATAATATAAAATAGTAAATTTGATAATTTAGAAATTTCTTCGTCTGAAGAACTTAATAAATAATTATAATCTTTTATATCTTTTCGAATCTGTACAATACTACGCCACTTTTTAAAATAATAATTTTGTAAATTTATTGTGTTTATGTATTGTATTTCTTGATAACCCTTAGGGTAATAATTCATGATTAAATTAATATTAGTTAAAGGAACTTCAAACAGATTATTTTTAGGGTTATGCTTTAAAGTAAATGGTTTTTTTAAATTACTTAAATCCCCATATTCTAAAAGATTTTCGGAGCAAATATAAAGATCAATTATTTTATCTGGTAAACTTTCTAATTTAATTATAGGATTTTCTTTAATATGAAAAATGCATAAATTTAGAGGCAAGTTTTCTATTTTTTTAATTTTATTACTATTTAAATGTAGATATTCAACGGATTCAGGTATATTTTCTATTTTTTGAATTTGATTACCTGATAAATGTAAAGAATTCAAATTTTGGGGTATATTTTCTATTTTTTGAATTTTATTATCTGATAAATCTAGATTTTTTACATTTTGGGGTATATATTCTATTTTTGTAATTTGGGATTCATTTATACTTATTTTAGTTAAATTTTCATATTTTAAATTCAATAACACAGGAGGAATACAATTAAAAAATTTCTTATTTTCACCTCTACCACACGTATAATACCATTCAAAATCATCTTCATCAAAATACCAATTACAAAAATTTTCTGTTAGATAATCTGAATGTATCATATCTTTCATTGTTATGCTACTATATTTGCTAAATATTTTTTTTAGATCCTTTCTTTCTTCTGTATCTAATACAGGATAAAATAAATCATACTCTCTATATTCATATTTTTCATTTCTATTTTGATAATAAAATTTAATTTTATCCTCTAATTCTTGTAATAATTTTTTTTTTTCTACCAAACCGGATTTCATTTTAAAAGAAATATTTAATATTTATTTAAATATTCTATATTACTTTTTTTAAATGAAGGATTATTCTACTATCGAAATATATTTGTTTCTCCAAAAAATATTTTTATATGAAGAATCCATTTATTTTAAAATAAAATCTCTATTATCATATAAATTTAATAGTAACTCGGAATTAAAATATGCAGTAGATCTGTATTGTAATAATGTCACATATAAATATGCTTGTAATAATTATTTCTATATTTTCCTGTGGGATACTTCAAAGATAACAAATATGTCACATTTATTTGAAAACCATAAAAATTTTAATGAATATATTAATTGTTGGGATGTTTCAAATGTCGAGGATATGTCTAGTATGTTTAAAGATTGCACTAATTTTAATCAACCTTTAAATCTATGGAATGTGGGAAACGTAAAAAATATGAATTCAATGTTTAATACTTGCACAATGTTTAACAGAAATATAAATTCATGGGATGTTAGTAATGTTATAAATTTTTCGTTTATGTTTGAATGTTGTGATAACTTTAATCAACCTTTAGATTTATGGGATGTATCTAAAGCTGTAGATATGTATTTTATGTTTGCAGAAACTTCTGATTTTAATCAAAATTTAAATTCATGGGATATTAGTAGTGTTAGAATACTGGAGGGGATGTTTATAGATTGTAATAGTTATAATCAACCTTTAGATTTATGGGATGTTAGTAATGTTGAAAATCTAAGTAGAATGTTTTATAACTGTCCAAAATTTAATCAACCTCTAGATTCATGGAAACTAAATGATTCTAAAATAATTGCTAGTATTCTAAAATACTGTCAAAATTTCAATCAACCATTACATTCTTGGATAATTTCAGATATTAATAATTATGAAATATTTAGTAACTCTGGATTACATATTGATAATTATCCTCCTTGGCATGATGAAGAAGAATTAGTTGATTTTATTTTCTTCAAAAGTTAATAAAAAAAAAAATTGAATTACAATTTTTTAGATAAAAAATTAAAAAATATGGAGAATATTAAAAAACAACTTGAATGCACACATCCTATTTTATATAAATGTGATAATAATTTTGCTTATCACTATTGTATTGGAGATAAAGAAAAAATGTCAGAAAATTTAAAAGTATGTAATTTTGTTCCAACCTATGATGAATGGTGTCTATATTGCTGGGATAAAGAGAAAAAGAAAAAGAAATGTTCCAGATGTAAATCAGTATTTTTCTGTAATGAAAATTGTCAAAGAAAAGCCTGGAAAATTCATAAGAAACATTGTGGAAGAGATTTATTTCAAAATTGTGCTACTTGTGGAATTCCATTTATATTAGACAAAAATTGGTTGAAATGTGAAAAATGCCCCGTAAAATTTTGTTCTACTAAATGCAAAAACCAATTGTATGAATCACATAAAATGGTTGATTGTGATTACTTTGCAAAAACTTTTAACAATTTAAATTCATAAATTTAAAAATTTGATTTATATCATAAAAATAAACAAAAATATTAAATATGGAAATTATTAATAGTATTCCCCCAGAAATTTGGAATAAAATAGTATATTATTCAGATAATCAAAATTTTATACGAATATTAGTTTATCATTCTAATATTTTTCGTCTAGATTTATTATATCTAAAAATTATTTATCAAAGAAATATTGATGATTTAAAAATAAAACAACAACAAATTTTAATAGATGCACAAGTTAATTTTGGTTTTTACTTATTAGACTATGCCAGTTTATATCCTTCTTCTATGATTTCTGAAAATATTACAACATAATCATTTTATATAAAAAAAAAATTTGATTTTATATTAATATTTTTTTTATTTTAGAAAAATGTTTCTAATACATAATCATCTTGAATACAGTGATCATTACCGAATTTTTGAAGAAAAAAAAGATGCATTAGAATATTTCCGAAAGGAACTTCAAAGAGTTAAATCCTATTTAGATGTTGAAAATTATGAAACAATTTACTATAATAGGAATGATGAAGAAAAAACAGAAGAAGAAATTCTAGAAATTTCATATCAAGAAATATTAAAAAGTGATAGCTGTCAAACTATCTTTCTTGAAGAAAATGAATTTATTAGTCTAATTGACTTATCTGATGGAACTGGTTATCGCCATTAATAGAATTTATATAAATATTTTTTGATACATTAAATCGATATTTATCCTACCTATTTTTTTTTTAGGATTCAATCTTAAATCTAACCACCATTGTTGAATTTTATATGCAGCTAGATATTTTCGATATTCATCCAAAAAAAATAATTTTTTTTGTTTTACAAAAGAATTTTTAGAACAACCTTTTATATTAGTATATAGACATTGATCTTCTCTAATATTATCAAATGTAATATCTATAAATCCACAAACATCAAAATAGTTCCAATATTGTTCTCTGTTATTTTTTATAATTTCCCAACTTATATTTTTATTCTTAGATAATTTGTAGTAATTCCAAAAAACATCAGGATGATTCTGAACATCATTCCATGTAATATTAGGATTATTATTTAAACTACTTCTATCTTTTTTAAGGGTTGGAACACTTTTAACATTTTCTACACTTACATTTGGATTTTCTATAAGAGTTACCATCCAAGGATATTCGGGATTATTTTTTATAATTTCCCAAGTTATATTTGGATTTTTTGATAAATAAAACCAAGACCAATTCCAATCTAAATTTTGTTTTATAAAATCCCAAGTTAAATTTGGATTTAGAGATAAAGCCCATGTCCACATATTACAATTAAAATATTTTTTAATAATATCTAAGGTTACAGATTTATGTCTAGATATCCAATTTAAATTCCAATTAAATTCTGGATATTTAAAAAACATATAAATATTGAAATTTGGATTTAAAGACACACCAGACCAATTCCATGGTTTATCTAAATTATTTTCAATAATATCCATAGTTATATTTGGATTTTGAGATACACAATACCAATCCCAGGGAACATTTGGATTTTTTAAAATTATATCCCAGCATATATTAGGGTTTCTAGAAAGGTTAAACCAATCCCATGTATCAATAGATTCCTGTTGAATAAAACCCCAGAAGTATTGATTCCATTTTTTTTCACAATTTTTTTTAAATTTTTGTATTCTACTTTTTCTAGTGCTAACCATAAAATAAATTATTCATTTTTTTTTTAAACTTATTAAATTTTATTTTTTATTAAAAATTGATTAAAATATACATTTTTTATATCTAAAAAAAATGCGTAAAAACTGTGAAACAATTTGGTCAGAATTAGTATTTGTAGCAACAATTCTTATACCGGAAATATTGAATAAAAAGGATATTTTTGAAAATATTAAGTTGATTGAAGATAATACAAAATTAGAATTTAATAGAAAATATTTAAGTTCTTATTTAAAAGATTTAGAATTAAGAAGCTCAAGATTAATTAATAAATATATTAAAAATGTAAGAGAATCTATAAATGATATAATAGATAGCACTAAAATCGAAAAAATATATTTTACTGGTAAAAATAGTAATCAATTTGAATTTATTAACAAACTAAATACTGATATTAATACTAACAAAAAATTTGATATAAAATATATTAAAAGTGATATTTATATTAAATTTATTGATGAAAGTATAATTGGTATTTCTATTAAATCAAGTTGTAAAGATACTAAAACAAATTATTCAATAGAAAAAATATTTAAAAAAAACTTAAATATTTGTGAAAATATTAAATGTCATAGAATTCAAATGTTAAAAGATAAATTTAAAAATAAAAATGGAAAATATACCAAAGAAGAAAGAGCAATAGCAAATAGATTATTTTATAATAAAAATAATATATATTTTACAGCAATAAATAGGATTATAAATGAAAATAAATTAGAATTTATTAAACTTCTATTAGGTTATTTATATCCAAATAATTTACCATATCAAGTTTATGAATTTGATGGTTCTAAATTAAAAAATATTAGTCAATCTCCATCCATAGATGAAATTACTTTGGAAAGGAATGAGAATTATGAAACTAATACTTCTGCAAAATTATGGTATAGTATTTATCAAAAAAATGTTGAAGTATCAAAATTTGAAATCAGAGGAAAACAAGACTTATATAAAGGTTCGATGCAATTAATGTTATATAATATCTAATAAATATGATTATATATAATTTGAAAATATAATATTTCTATATTATAATGCAAAATAAAGTAGAAAATAAGTTAGCAAGAAGATTAGATTTTAATGATATGTTTTTTACTGGTGTTGCATATATGATAGGTGCGGGTATCTTTACTTTAATGCCATTTGTAATTAGATATGGAAAAAAAAATGCAATATTAGCTTTTTTAATTGGTGGTATTCTTTGTTTATTTACTGGTTTTAGTTTTGCAAGATTAAATTATCAATATCCAGTAAATGATGCTGAATACAGTTGGATATTAGAAATATTTAAAAAGAAAGATGAAGAAAAACCAAAAACAGCAGTAAAAGTTTTTGCTACAACTACTATCTGGGTTGTTGGAATAATGGGTATATTTTCAATGGCATTATTAGCATTGGGTTTAGTTGAATATATTCAAACATATAATTTAGGAATACCAAAAAGAGTAATCATTTTAGTTTCATTAGCAATACCAACAATCATAAATATGATTGGTGTTAAATCAGTAGCAAATTTTGCAAAAATTATTATTAATATTGTTATTGCATCATTTGTTGTAATAATTGGTTCAGCACCTTTTAAATCAAAAAAACAGTTTATCAAACAAAACTCATTAAAACCAGATTTTTCAAATGGGTTAAATTTAGTTAGAGCATCATTTTTAACAATATATGCATTTACTGGTTTTCAATCAGTAGTTCAATTAAGTGAAGAGACTATTTCTAAAGATATAATTCCAAAAAGTATAACTGCATCAGTTGTATTTGTAATAATATTTTATTGTTTATTAGTTCTAAGTATTATTTCTATTATTGGATTATCAAGTGCATCAAAAACTGTCTATCCAGTTTCTGCTGCATATAATGCAATTCTAGGAACTAAAGGTAGAGATGTTGTATCTATAATATCAATCATTACAATGTTTAGTGCGTTAGTTATTTTAATCTTAGGAGTTTCTAGATTATTTCATAAATTAGCAGAAAAAAAAATAGCACCTAAATATTTATCTAAATTAATACCAATTGATAAACTATTTTCTAAAAAAGAAGAAAACTTCGAAAATAAACTTGCACTTGTGCTTAAACCAGAAAACAAAATAACACGATCACCAATAGAAAAAGAAGAAAAAACACTATATGAATTAGGTGGTGATTCTATTAAAACAGTTTCAAATTATCCAAATTTAGAAGTTGAAGGTAGTAAATTTGATAAAATGCCAATACCTGCACTCATTACATTGTTTTTTATTGCTTTTGGATTAACATATATTAAAGGTGGTGTATTAGAACTAGTTGCAAATGCTACAAATTCAATGTTAGCGTTTATTTTTACAGTTGTTAATTTATTAGTTATTGTAAATTATTATAAAACTAAGAATATAAAAATAAAAACAAAAAGTAAAATTATTAATAAATTATTTACTATGTTTCCTTGGTATGCAGTAGTTGGTGTTATTGTATCATTTATTTTCCTTATTTTAAGTCCCAAGTTCTATGATATGGTCTAATAAATTTTTTTCTTTGTATTTTTCTTATTTAACTTTGTCTATAAAATCTATTCAAAATTTCTGGTAAACAATATTTTGCTTTTCTTTTTCTCTTCTATTTTTTTTAGTGGAGGTGATTCACTTCTTGTTTTTTTCTTACTTTTTTATGAACTTCATTACTTATTCTATTTTGTTATCTGCATCTTTCTTCATAATAATACTTATTTTGCTGTTCTGATCTCATAACATCTTTACATAATCTTTTTAATCGATACTTTTTTTTTCATTAGTTTTTTTAAAGTAAATTTTAATTTTCATTTTATTATTATAAAAAATATTTAATATTAAATCCATTTTCTTTAAAAATTTATTTATATTTACATCTTTCAAATATAAAAATTTGTAATAAAAAATAAATATAATATATATTTAATGAATTATTATTATTTTTGTCCAAAATTAAAAATGTGGTATGTTGAGTCATATTTAGAATTATCTATATCAAAAAAATTAATTGATAATTCATATGCGATTTATCCTAAAAGATTTTATAAAAATATTAATTTAAATATAGATAAAAAATATGATTTTATATTTATTGGTTCTTTTTCTTTTACAATGAAACAAATTGAGGGTTATAATAATCGAAAATGGATAATAGATTTCGCAAAAAAAAAATTTACAGACAAATCCTTATTTATTAATACAACTAATAATAAAGGATTAGATTATGAATGGACAAAACTAGGAACTTACGATAAAACATTAGAGGTTTCTCCAAATGACTTCATGTGTCCAAAATATATGCAACTTAAAGAAAGAAATTTGTTTGATAAAAAATATTTTGATAATTTATCTCAAAGTAAATTTTGTCTATGTCCAGCAGGAGACTGTATGTATAGTATGAGATTTTATGAATGTTTAATGTGTAAATGTATTCCAATTGTTAGCAAAGTTGAAGAAACATATAGAAGTGAAAAAGAATCAAAATTAGATTACAAATATTATTTATCCTCAGATAAAGAATTTATTTATAGAGAAGATTGGGTAGAACATAATTATAATATATTTTTAGAAAATCATACATTAGAGTATTTTTATCCAACTATACACTTATTTGGAATGAGAAGATCTAGATTACATTTAATTTGTGATGTGGTGCAACAAAATTATAAAAAGTATAGATTTTATAATAATTTTGGTGGTTCAATAGATATAAAATGTCCAACACCATGGAGAAAAACACAAAACTCGGATGGTGACAATATTTTTGATATTGTAATGGAATATTATAAAAAAATAAATAAAAACCAAGTAATTATATTATTTGAGGATAAAGTATATAATATAAAAAATAATACAAAAACATTAAATATAATTTTAATAAGAGATATTTATGATGTAATTACTTCAAGACTTACTATGAGATTTAAAGAATGGATTATAGATGAGGTATTTATTGATACCTATAAAAAATTATTAAAAGAAGTCTTAAATATTGAGAATAATATCAAAAATAAGTTAGTAATTGATACGGATAAATTTATAAAAGATAAGAAATATTGTAATAATTTATTTAAAAGTTTTAATATTAAAAATTATAATTACACAAAAGAAGTTAAACGAAAAGAGGGGGGTGGCAAAACATTTCAAAAAGAAGAAGACCGTCAAAATGTAAAAATACCATTAGATATTTATAATTTAATAAAAAATGATAATGAATTTATTGATCTTATTTATAAGTATTATAAATATGATTTACTTAAAAAACTTAGAAATCATCTTTTTTAAATATTATTAGTATAATTTTTTATATATACAATATTTTTTGTTATAGTTTTTAATATTTTATAAAATGCTTTTGATGATCTAAAATTATTATTATATTTAAAAATTTGATTTTTTTTAGAAAAAAAAGTTGTAAATAAAAATAAGAAAATGTCTATAAAAAAAGTAATTAAAAAAAAGTATTTTGACATTGCCCTAAATGAAGATAGTGATTTTGAAAAATATTCTAAACATCCAAATATTACACTTGATATTTTAGAGAAGTTTCCAAATGCTCTTTGGGATTTTCATGCATTAAGTATAAATAAGAATTTGGATTGTTCTTGGTTAGAGAAATTTCCAAATGCAAATTGGAATTTATTTAAAATAAAACATAATATTTGTGTTCTAAGAAAAAATTATGATTTATATTGGAAACTAGTTGATCAATTTCCTCAAAAAAAATGGGATTTTAAATTCTACGATTCTTATGCTAAAATAAATCTTCAAATTTTAAAAAAATATTATGATAGAAACTGGTGTATGAGTCTTTTAAGTAAAAATGCAAATTTTGATATATCATGGATTATTGCTTTTCCTGATGGTAATTGGGACTATATATATTTAAGTAATCCAAAAAGATTTCAGTTAGAATGGTTAGAAAGAACATATTATCTACCTTGGTGTTATCCTATTATTAGCAGACACCCAGATATTTCTTTAGAAATTATTAATAAATATCCTAAAAAAAGATGGGATTTTAATTATATTGCTTCCAAGCATAAAATTACTATGGAATGGTTAGATATATTTAAATCTTCCAGACATTTGAGTTTCAATTCGGTAACTAAAAATGTTAATGTGCCTTTAAAAATTATAGAATCATGTTTTCCTGTAAAAGATTGGAACTTTAAACAACTAAGTTATAATATTAATCTAACTTTGGAATTCATAAAAAAATACCCAAGTAAAGATTGGGATTTTTATATCATGAGTGATGCATACTACTCTGGATGGTATAATATGAAAAAAATTACCTTGGAATGGTTAGAAGAATTTCCAAATGAAAACTGGTGTTTCTGGCACTTATCTAATCATCCCAAACTTACTATTGAATGGTTACAGAAATTTCCAGATAAAAACTGGGATTTAAAATCAATTTCATTAAGAAATGATTTCTGGCATTTAAGATTAGAATTACAATTATTATTTCCAGAAAAAAACATTCATTTCGGTGCATGGAAAGTAACAGACATTTATTTATATTTATTGAAAAATTTAAATATAAAATCTAAATGCTGTAAAAATAATTTACATAATATCTTCGGTGATGAAAAACCAAATTTATCTTTAGAAGAAAAAAAAAATGTTGTTAGAGTTGGAAAACAAAAAATAAAGTTACATAAATATTATCCTAATATGTTTTATAACATTGACCAAGCCTTAGAGCTTCAAGATCTAAGTGGTGATATTTATCTTGTAACTAATTGGTTTGAAAGCAATAATATTCTTAAACTAGCGCAAGAACAACACCCTCAACTTGGAAACTTTGATATTTATCTTAATAGTCATACCAAATATCCAGACCAATTAATGTCAAAAACTTATAACAAACATAGTAAATACTTAATCTTTAATAATCCAAATGGACCACAAGGTATGATTGTTTACTTGTAAATTGAAAGGTAGAATTTGAATTATGAAGTAATTTAAATAAAATTGAAATTTATTCATATTTTTTTTTTTTAATTAATAGAAGAAATCAAAATGAGTATTCAAGAAAAAAATTACCGACAGTTTCAATTAAAAGATGTTGAACAATACCCAGATAAAGATTGGGATTTTAGTAAAATGCATAATTCAGTATTTTTTGAAATATCTTGGGTAGATAAATACCTAAATAAAGATTGGAATTTTAAAGAGATTTCAAAAAGTATTTATTTAGACCTATCTATTGTAGAAAAATACCCAGATGAAGATTGGGAT
>MDSZ01097257.1_pt1 | contig 22315 bp, 18 predicted proteins | sample 811201 | NCBI WGS metagenome assembly MDSZ01 (sample SAMN05326647, study PRJNA326480) | marine metagenome | isolation source: seawater | place: Indian Ocean: North | collected 2010 | reverse complement strand
CTTCTTCTTCTTCTTCTTCTTCTTCTTCTTCTTCTTCTTCTTCTTCTTCTTCTTCTTCTTCTTCTTCTTCTTCTTCTTTCGCTTTGAATCATCGTTTTCGTGGCAAGAAAAGCGCCGTCAACGTCACGACCCCTCGAAGAGGAGGAGGAGGAGGAGGACGTTTTGGAGGAGGACTGATGAGAACGAATGCATCGAACAAGAACACGTCTGCGGGCGAGTGCGAACTCGTGGAGTGCGAGGTGGACTTTGCAACAAAAGACGACGACGAAAAAGAAGATGCCGGGGCGAGTTTGACGACGATTAAAGCGTGCGTGGCGAACATCAACGGCAACACCATCGACGCGTCGGCGTTGAGGAACGTGACGGTTATGAACACCGATGGAAACCTCGAGACGCCTATTCCTTTGACGGGGGATAAAGACGTCGTCGTGTACCTTCGGCACTTGGGGTGACTGTTCTGCTGGTCTTTTGCAAACGCGATGGCGAAGAAAAGACCGGAAATACAAAAAGAAGGCGGAGATATCGCGTTCGTCTCGGTGTCGCCGACGGCGGAGAAGCTGCGAAAATTTCTCGAGTTGAACCCGAACGTCCCGGAAGAGAGAATCTTCGTGGATAACTCGAAAACGTTCGAGGCGTACAAAGCGGTTGGATTTGGCAAGTTGACGGACGCGGACGCATCGACGAAACCAAAGATAAAACCTCCCGGTTTTTCCGTGAAGGAGTGGTGGAAGTACATCACCAACGTCGTCGCGCTCTCCCCGATCGACCCGAACGAAAAATTGACCGGTCCTCCGGAAGGCGTCTTGCGTTTAGGAGGGACGTTCGTGTTAAAAGGGAACGATATCGTGTACGCGTGGGCCGACGCGTTGCCTGGTGCGCATCCCGACCCTGAGGACGTGGTACAAGCCGCGAAAAACGCCTGGTCCGAGGCGTAAAATAGAACGAGAGAGAGAAGCTGCGCGCGCGCGCTTCAATCCCATTCCGCGCGACGGCGCGCGGTCCGTGACGCTCCAACTCGTAAACTATAATAGTATTCAAAACGCGAGTGATGAAACGTGTGGTGAGTTTGAGCTGATATTTTGGGAGACGCGTGCGAAAAGCAGCGCGGTGGTGTAGAACGCGACCTCGCGCTCGCGTTTGTGTAACGATTTGATGTCGTATCAGTATCGCAACTATAGTTTGCTCTTTATCCCACAACGTCTCTGTCTACCCTTTTAACCTACCTGCTCTAAAGAGAGAATAAAATGCATCCAATCCTCTCATATTCGTCATTGTCTCGCGCTTTCCAGAGAGACCGAGATATCGCGGTTGCGTCGTCGTCGTCTCTTCGCGAGTAGTAGTGTTGTTGTTTCCCTTCTTTTGTCCTTCGAGTCATGCTCGCGTCGTCGTCGTCGTCGTCGTCGAAGGCCTTTCTTTGTGGACGATGGGCTTCTTTGGATAAAGCAGCCGCCTCAAAAAAGCGGTCGTCGACTTTCGGGTCGTCGTCGTCGCGATCGACGAGTGTCGTCGTCGCGGAAGAAGATGACGACGACGACGCGAAGAAGAAGAAGAACAAAAGAACGGAGAGATGCAAAAACAGCACGACGAGAGGAGGCAGAAGACGCGGCGGGGGTGTTCATAGGTGTCGCGCCTTTCGTGGGGAAAAGGGAGACCGATGTGTCTTTCCTTCGAACGCGATGATGATGGGGACAAAAACCAATGATGGTTTGATGATGACAAAGGAGACGGTACCGATGCGGCGCGATAGAATTAGAGCACAACAAAAGGACAGACGAAAGCGGCGACCGAATAGAGCGGGCGCTGGGGCAGCAGGTGGTGGTGAGGAAGATGAGAGCAATAATAACATGTACGACGCGAGCGAGGACGAGGAGCCGAACTTTGGGGTGAAACCACCGGAATTGGCTACGTTTCACCGAAAGACGGCTTTGTTTGCCATCTCGGTTGGATTTGCCGTGTTTTATGGGTTTCCAAAACCAGACGTGTTGACATCGGAAGCGTGGCAACTGTTGGCGATCTTTGCTGCGACTATTTGCGGGTTAGTTTTGAAGCCGTTGCCGGTTGGCGCGTGGGCGTTTGGGGCGATGACGGTCAGTTTGTTGACGAAAACGTTGACGTTTGAGCAAGCACTGTCGTCGGTGTCGAACCAGGTGGTGTGGCTCATTTTAGTTACCGCTTTTTTTGCCCGAGCGTTCGTCAAGACCGGCTTCGGCGATCGCTTGGCGTTGTTATTCGTCTCGGTGGCCGGACAATCGAGTTTGAGGTTAGCGTACGGGTTTCAATTCGCTGAGGCGCTGTTGTCACCAGCGATGCCGTCAACTACGGCCAGAGCCGCCGGAGTATTCATTCCAGTCATCAAATCGTTAGATCCGAGAACCCAGGAGTACTTAGTTGGGCAGCAATTGCAAGGAACCGGGGCAACGTCGGCGTTTTTAATGTCCGGCGCGGCGCAGAATTTCTTGTGCATGCAAATTGCTGTCGGGATGGGGATTCCGTTCGTCAATCCATTCAATGAGTGGGCAGAGGCGGCGTTTGTCCCTGCGCTTATATGTTTGTTGGTTACTCCTTTGATCGTGTTCATTGTTGATCCACCTCTGTTGAACGCGACGCCGAAAGCGCCCATGGAAGCGGCGAAGAAGCTACAAGCTATGGGTCCTTTGACCGAGATTGAGAAGCGCATGTGTTTCTCCTTGGGAACGACTGTATTTTTATGGGTCTTTGGTGCTCCACTCGGTATTGCCCCCGTCGTTGCTGCGATGACTGGTTTATGTTTAATGCTTATTAGCGGCGTTTTATCCTGGGATGACGCTTTAGAGCAAAAAGGCGCGTGGGACACGTTGATTTGGTTTGCCATCTTGATTGGCATGTCTAAACAGTTGAACGATTTAGGCGTCATCGAGTGGCTTTCTGGATTTGTTCGCGATTTTCTCATCTCGTGGAACTTAGTTGGTACTTCTGCCTTTGTTGCGTTGCATTTGGCGTACTTTTTAAGCCACTACATGTTCGCCTCGCAATCCGCGCACGTCGGCGCTTTATACGGCGCCTTTTTAACCATGATGATTGCTGGAGGTGTTCCTCCTAAATTAGCAGCCATCTCATTAGCTATGAATACGAATACGTTCGGTGGTTTAACGCACTACGCGAGTGGTCAAGCCGCAGTGTATTTCGGGTCCGGTAAGATTAGATTGGAGAAATTATGGAAGCAAGGCTTGTACGTGAGTTGCGTCCACGCGTTCATTTGGAGCACCGTTGGTATGGCCTGGTGGCGCATCTGCGGAATATTTTGATAGAATTTTATTCGTGGTATGTACAGTCGGGGGGGCACAAGCGGTGAGACGTGAAAAGACATACAAAGTGTAACAAGAGAGCGAGAAAGGAGAATTTTAATAATAATAATAATAATAATAGACATATCGGCGAAAGAAAGCTAAACCTAAATACCACGACGCGCGCATACGATTAAGCGTTGGGGTCGTTCGGGCACCCCGGCGCCGCTGGATCTAAATCGCAATCCCCTAGAGGCACGAACCTTTTATTAATCGCCGCGTTCGCTTCTATCGCTTTGAATCCTCTCAGCTTAAACGCGCCTTTTTTGTACGAGTCTTTAAAAACCGTCACCACGAACTTCACTTCGCTCGTGCCTTCTGGAATGGGTCGATCGATTTGAGACAGCACCACTCTCGACGTTCCCGTGTCGTTGTTCGTCGCCGCGCTGTTCCCATCGTAATCGTCCACGAATCCGAACACGTTCGCCGCGGACACGTTCTTCTTGCTCGTCGCGGTCGCCGTAAACTCGACGCACATCGCCGACTTCTTCGACGGAATGTATTGATTCGGCGGGCACTCGGTCGCTTCGTACTTCAAATCGCGCAATTCGATTTCCGATTGAATCGCTCGGGCGGACTTAAGTTTTGGATTTCCACACCCCGTCACGGTCGACGCCACGGCGAGGGCGAGGACCGTTCTTCGTCTTCTCGCACAGTCGTTTGTCGTCGTCGTCGTCGTCGTCGCTTTAGTAGTATCATCGTTATTGGATTCTTTCCCGTCGTCGTCGTCGTCGTCGTCGCGAGACAAAAAAGCAACGACTTTTGCCCTCCTCGATGCCGTGCCGCAACAACGCGACGAGTTCCTCCTCTCTTTTTTTACGCCATGAGTCGCCGGAGGACGACGACACCGAGGCCCCAGCGCGAGGCACGTCGTCGTCGTCGTCGTCGTCGTCGTCGTCGTCGTTTGCATCGTTTTCCGTGCGGGAATTTTTCTAAGGGAAAAAGAAAGGGAGACATTGGATTGCGTTTCAAAACGCGAGAAGAGACTTTCAACGTTATTACGCGCGCTTTGCGGGAAGAACTCTAGCATCATCATCATGACCCGCAGTATCGCATTGTCCTCCCTTTCGTCGCTGCCACCCAACGTCGTTTACGTCGTCGTCGTCTCGACAAAACGCGGTTTTGGGAGTTCTTTGTCGTCGTCGTCGTCGTTTACGTCGTCGTCTTCCAAAGCATCGTCGAATGCACCAACACCACTTTGGGTCGGTCGCGCATTTGTAGAGAGGGAAAACAGATGGTCTCGTATCACGTCGTCGTCGTTTACGTCGTCGTCTTCATACTTTACGACGACGACGACGAGAAGAAGAAGAAGAAGAAGAAGAAGGGGGTGGTGGTGGTGGAATGCGACGAAAGGCGATGGTGGATGCGACGACGATGCCTCGCGCGTGCGTGGGAGCGAACGCGTCAGAGTCGCCTCATCTTCAAACGCTGAGGAGGCCTCCAGACGGTCGGTCGTTCTCCAAACGATTGGCGCGTGTGTCGCTTTGATGGTGTCTTCGGGCATTGCCACCGATGCTTTTGCGGCTGACATGGCAACTTCTTTACCGAAAGACTATACCGATAAGCTCCGCTTAGCGTGCGAACAGTTACTAAAATCGGTCGAATTCGAACGCGACCATCCGTCCGCGTCCATCTCCGAACGCTTCGCCGCCGCCGACCCGGCGAAGCAAGCGGTCAAAGACTACATCCAAACCTGGCAAGGACGGCCGGAAACGAAAGATTTAGAAACGAGCACGATCACTGGTGAGGTTTTGAGAGAGTTGGCGAGGTATTATAAAAAGAATGGCAGTCAAGTCGCGTTAGATGTGGAATTAAGAGACGACGTGATTACTAAGTTGACGGAGGTGTTGAACATGCTTCCGGCTCGAGAGCCAACGTTAGCCGAAAGGGTTTTAGGGATTTCAAATGGAGAAACGACGAAGAAAGAAATCAGAGACGATAAATAAACATCGACGGGTAGTACTGCTCGTAGCGAGATTTGTTTTAATACGCGCATTTTCTCCTCTCACAAACCCATGTCGGGGTGTAACTACCTTTCATTTGCCTCAGAACATTTGCGCGCGCGCGAATACATGCCCGCCCCGGGCCCTAAAGATGGGCACGCGTCCAAAGCCAGCCGGGATTTACAGCTCACCCGGGGTACGAGCGCGAAGTCAAACGGGTTTAAGTACGGTGGAGGCACGCTCGACGGCGCGAATAGCGCGTCGGTAAGAACTGGGATTTCCAATTCTCTTCGCGACCAACTGTCGAGGAAGAAGTTGCAGACGAAGTTTTTGGAGCGGAAGCGGAAGCGAGAAGAAGAAGCAGAAGCAGACGAGAGAGAGAAAAACGATTTCCGCAGAAGAAATGGGCCGAATGAAGAGGAGAAGCGGGACGACGACGACGAAGAAGAAGAGAACAAGAACACGAACAAGAAAAGACGAGTGGACCAAACTGATTCGGAAAGACTTGAGAAGGAAGAGGAAGAGAAAGAGGAGAAGGACGCGGTGACTTCAAACGTGAAAGATAAGATAAAAAATGACGTCATCACTTTTCCTTGGACTTGTGATATATGCGAACGTAAAGTTATGCAATCCGAACATCAACGGAACGACCATTTGAATTCGAAGAAGCATAAGAAGAACGCGGAGAAGAAACGCGGGAGGGAGTTGTTGCGGAGGATGTTGGCGGAGAAGAGGTGACGATTTTACATAGAAACTCGCGTGGAAAATATTAGAATCATATGCTGCTATTACCTATTAGAAATGCTAACTATTACGTTTACATATCGCTGCCATCGTTTCCTTCTATCGTCGTCGTCGTCGTCGTCACGGATAAATCATCTTCTCTTTCAAATGTTTTCGATTTTGACATGCATTTTTCCGCGTTGTCAACGTCGCACCACTCGATACTTCCGTAGTCCGCGTGTAAAGCCACGTTTCTCAACAGAGCGTATTCAAAGTCTCTCTTTCCATTTTCGTATGCATCGGGCTCGAACGTTGGCGAGGAAAAGTAACTAAAACTTTCCCCGGTTTGCGCTCTGTAACTAAAACTCGTAAGGTCGAATCCCCAGACTTGGATATATTTACACGTTCGTTTTGCGAAAGCTAACGTGAGCAACGCAGACGGAGGCGCTTGGTGACGTTGCAAGTGATGTTGTTCCAAGGTAGAAGAATACGAAGCGGATAACAACTTTTTCTTTACTTCGTTGTACTTTTCGATAAACGGCGCGATAATATCGGGACTCATGATGTCCCAATCGTCCTCGGGAAACTTGGTTTTCAACAACGGAAACAGTTCGTAACTTTCCGCGCGCCACAACAATAGTTTTGTATCTTTAAACTTCCTCAAACGTGGGTTTTTAGGGTCGACTAAATCTTTCCTCTCGATTAAAGTCTCCACAGCATCGCGGTCGAGCACGCGAAAGGTCGTGCGCAAACCTGCGACGTCTTTATACTTTACGCCAGTTGGCGCCAAGTCTATGCGGAATATTTGATCGATGTGCGCGTCGAGAACCGCACCTGGTTTGGTCCTTTGCATACTTCCCGAAGGACCAACTATAGCGCACGTTTTAAACATCATCTCTCCGTTCGGGTTCCGATCCATCCCAAGTTCGTCCACCTCCGGCAACGGTAGTTTAGAGATGAACGAGCGCTTAACCAAAGGCTGCTCGCTTTTTTCGTCCTTCACGTGCGAGGTCCACTTTTGTACGTTTCTCCAACCTTTCTCGTCTTCCACGACGTCTTTTGATAACGTCAATGCCTGAATAGTTTCCCCTGCATTCATCAAACCATATCTATCTTTACTATCAAACGCCCCGACGTCTGCCGTTAAATCATCCGTCTCGCATTCCTCCCCACTGAACCCAAACTTGCACTCACACACGTCCGGTTTCACGCACTCTCCGTGAAACGAGCACTCATTTTCACACGTCGGCCACTCGCACGCCTCGCCAACCCACTTCTCGCTCTCGCATTCGCATCTTTGCTCTAGAAATTTGAACTTGCCTCGCTCGCACCGTTTATCGCACGTTTGCCCGTAATATCCGTCGTCGCACGAACAGAAATCCGGATTAGTGCACCTACCGTGCTGTGCATTACACTTCACATAGTCTTCGTTACACATAGGAATATCGCACTCCGTTCCTTTCCACCCTTCGTCGCATAAGCAGTACCCGTATTGACACACGCCGTGCGGCGAACAGTTTTTGTCCGCGCACACGGCATCTCGACATTTCGTGCCTCCATAGCCTCGTTCGCACGTGCACTGCTCTTCTGCATCCATTTTGCGTCTCTGCTTCGTCGCCGTAAAAAACGACCACCCGAGGTTCCTCTCCATCGCGCATCGCTCGTGACTAATCACGATTCCTTCTTCGAGACGAAAATCATCGTTTTTGTCCTCATCACCCCCGTCAGAGGAAGACGAAGAATAATACGGGAACAGCGAGAGTAGCGCGTTTTTCCAATTCGACATCTGCCGTGTCGTCCACACGGAAAGGACGAGACACCACAGAGAGAGGAGGAGCATGCTTTTGAGTCTTTTGTTGGAGTCCGTCGCGTCGCCGCTCATCGTATCGACGACCTACCTACGAGTGCAGCGTTGATGGTGGTGGTGCCGCCGCGGTTTCCCCCCTTGGTCGTGTCCGAGAGAGATGCGATGCATTTGAATTTTATCTCTGAGGAGAAAAAAACAAAATCGAATCAAAAATGTCGTCACAAAAACAAGGGGTCTTCTTCTTCCCTGCGTCGACGACCAAAAGAGAGGTGAGAGAGAGAGAGAGAAAAACGAAAGCGATCCCGTCGACTTTTCGACAGCAGCAGCAGCGGGGCGAAAACCACAATAAAATGGCGGTGGTCGCGAGGATTTCCGGCATGCGGAAACTCGCCGTCGCCGCGACGTTGACCATTTTCACGTGTTCCCAAGGCTTGTTGATGGAAGCGTCGAAAGTGGACGGGAAGTATCCATACAATAGCGCGGTCGTGCCGTTACTCTCGGAACTGGTGAAACTGATACTGTCGGTGATGCTCCTGAGGCGCGCGAAGACACGAGATCCGAAAGGAACGATCATGACGATGGACTTGAAGTCGGTGATGCTTTTTCCGATTCCATCGATCATATACGTGATGCATAACAACGTCCAATTTTACACGATGGCGTACGTGGACGCCGCGACGTACCAAATTTTAGGCAACTTGAAGATTGTGACGACTGGAATTTTGTTTCGATTTGCGCTTGGAAGGATGATGACGCGGACGCAATGGATTGCGTTGTTATTGTTAACGGTTGGAGCGACCGTGTCGCAGATATCCGGGTGCGGCGACGAGACGTTGTCCGCGCCCGTAGTGGGGTACATGTTGGGGATTTTGAGCGCGTGTTTGAGCGCGACAGCGGGGGTATATACCGAGTTTTTATTGAAGAAGAATAATGACAACTTGTATTGGCAAAACGTGCAGTTATACGCGTTTGGGGTAGTGTTTAACGCTTTGAGGTTAACCTGGGACGATTTCTTCGGCGAAAACAGCGGAGGGAACTGGTTCCTCGATTGTACCAACGGTTTTACCGCGATCACGTGGTTAATCGTGATTAACTTTTCGTTTAGTGGACTATTTGTTTCGTGGTTACAGAAGTTTGCGGATACGATCGTTAAAGTCTACGCCACGTCTTCGGCGATGTTGTTGACTGCCCTGTTGAGCGTTTCCTTCTTCGGTTTAGAGCCGAGCTTACAGTTATTCCTGGGAATCACCATCGCGTGTTGCTCCTTAGTTTTGTATTTCATGCCTCCAGATTTGCCCAAAGAGAAAAACAGCGTTTTGCCGGTCACGAGTGCCGGTCACGGTGGCGGCTCGACTGTGGGCGGTAGCGGGTACGGGGGTGGCGCGACGCCGAGAGGATCCGGCGGCGGCGACGGGGATAAACTCAACTAAAGGTAACAAAACACACACCTATTAGAGATGATACCCTAAACCATATACAACAAATCTTTCTCTTTGTTTTTTGTGGATTTTTCGTCATAATTTTCTCGCGTGATTTAACAAACCCCCACCAAAACATGTTTTCCATCTCTGCCTCTGCCAACGCGGTCGTGTGCTCCGCGAATAAGGTGCGCCCTCGATCGACATCATCGACGCGTTGTTGTTGTTCTTTTTTTTTTCCTCGAGATGCTGCTTTCTTTAGTAGCGCGCCACGCAAATCGTCGCGGTTTTATTACGCGGGAAGATGCATCTTCGCGATGTCATCAAATTCTGTGATCCAATTCGATCAGAATCGTGTGCCCCGATGTTGATGATGAACGCGCGCGAGCGGAAAAAGAGCGAGCGCGAGAGAGACGCCCGTTGGTTTTGCCCACCGCTTTTTTATGATGTCGTCGCGGGCGACACGGGGCGGGTCTCTTTTCGTCTCTCGCGTCGTCGAAAGGTGGAAGGGCTCTTTTTGAGCGCGGTGATCGATTGGATTGGGGATGCTTTTGCCACCTGGACAAAAAGAGAGATATTTTTTATTTTTTATTATTTATTTTTTTATACGTGATGAGAATAACGGAGATGAAAATCGCAGTTCGATAAAGCTGACCAACGAAAAAACACCTTTCTTTTCTCGCGTTTTTGGGTTTGAAAACGAACACACCAACAGACCACGAAACGATCTACCAAAGTTGTTTCCAAAAACAACACCGCGAAGAACGCGGCTTTGTTAGCGGCGACCATCGCGACCATCTCCACGTCGGGCGCCGCGTTGGCGGACGACATCGAAGACGTCTACGCCGCCGCGTACGCCCAAAACCGATCCTTCGGCGTCGTCTCGCCGGAACATAGTGCGATTGACGATGCGAACGCGAGAAAGGCTTCTTCGCCGATGAAGAAATTCGTGAGACCGGAAAGAGCGGAAGCGCCGAAGCCGGCGAAGAAAGAGGGCGGCGGGCTCCCGTTTTCTTTGCCGAGCATCGAAATTCCGTCGGTGTCTTTGCCGTCTTTGCCGAGCTTAGGCGGCGATGCCCCGGCTGATGCCCCGGCTGCTGAAGAATAAATTGGCGAAAATAAGTTAAGCGTTTGCCGGGGATGCTCCGGTCGATGTCCCGGCTGTCGATTACATGTAGTTGATGTGCGCTTGTGCTGTAATGAAATGTAATCGAATATAATGATGCCTGGTGCACTTTTAACATGATCTAGAGCTATATATCACCACGATGTTCTTCTTCACTTGAACGACGAGGTCACCTTCTTTTTCTTCATTTTCTTTTCATCGTCGAGCAAACTTTTTCGTTTCTTCGTCTTCATCTTCTCACCATCTTCTCCGTTGTTTTTCTTCTTCGATAACTCATGTATATCGAGTGCTTTGGCGATGCGCTCTAACGCGAGAACAGTTTTCTGACTTGGGTGTGGCTTTCGTTTTTTTTGCGTTTCGTTTGCGTTTTCAATCGCAGTTTTGGCTTTTTGCGAAAACGAAAAGCCTTCGGCGCGTCGCCCGATCGCTTCAAGAACGTTCGCACACATTTTACAAATATCCGCACGTCGACTTTGATTTTCAACTTCTGCTTTAACCGCATTCGCGAGCGGCTTCTCGCACATCGAATTGATTTCATCCGCGGAAGGTATCGACGGGTCTCTTTGCTTGCACGAGAATATTTGAAAGAGCAACTGTAAAGATTCTTGACGCAAGAACTGCGCGCGAGCGCTGTCACCTAAATCGCACAAAGAAGCGAGCTCTTTGGAAGAAAGAGCTAACACGTTCGGAGAAAGCTTGATCAACTCGGCAAAAAATGGCGCGCGTAAACGGCTGGTTTTCTTTTCAAACTTTTCCGTGATCGCCGTTTTATATATCTCCGCGGCAACGCGTGCTTTGCCATTACTCTCCAGAACTTTGGCGATATACGCGCACGCGACGGCAGCAGTCTTAGCGAAACCTTTCGCAGCGTCACTATCGCGTCCAGCGCCTACGCCATTATCGGCGAGATCGATTAACTGTATCAAGATCTCGTGCACGTCTTTTCCCGCACCTGTAACCATCGCGGCGTGTTTGCACGCGTGTTTCGTCAAAACGCTATCGATTCTTTGCGCAAGCTCTAAGAATGATTTTTCCATTGGATTACTCTTAAACCGTATTCGAGCATTTCGAGAGGCATTGAGCAAACGTGGGACGATGATTTCGGGAAGAAATTTTGAGCTTGGTTGTGACTTTGCAAAGAGTTCGAGAAGTGACAGAGCACGGAACTTGAAATCAGCCGCGGCGACTTTCAAAGCCTTTTTGCGCGAAAGCTCCTGTCTCTTCGCTCTAAATGCTTCGGCGAGAAGTTTATCGGTGGCAAACATTTGTTCGTCTGTAAAATCATCGGAGTCGGAATCGCCGGAGTTATCGTCGTCGATGTCTTGTTGCATTTTCATCGCAGCTTTACGAATGGCTTCAATTGCATCTTCGTTGGCTTCCGCGTCCATGCCATCGTCAGAGTCTTCGTCATCCTCGTCGTCCGAGTCATCGCTACTAGAAGAATCGTCGTCTGAATCGTCCTCTTCTTCAAGCATATCTTCATCATCCGAGTCATCGTCATCTTCTTCATCGTCATCGTCGCCGCGCTTCTCGGCGCCCATATTTTCGACAACGTTGAGAATATCTTCAATACCTCGATCGGTGATCTTTCCAGAGACGCCTTTAAAAGTACGTTCGGTGACATCACGTAATAACGCGGACGGCTGCGCGAGAAAAGCGATCAGCAAATCATTGAGAACGTCCATCGGTTCCAAATCTTGTTCCTCCTCATCCTCTTGTTTCTTGGACGCTTTCTTGGTTGTCTTTTTCTTCTTCGGCGGTTGCAGAAGCTCTTGGACGCATCTAGGAATGTCCTCGACAATCGACGTGAACTGCTTCGGATCTGAAGCGTGTAAAACGATGAGCGTTTTTATCAAAGGAGTGATCGACGTCGCTGTATCATTTTTATCGGCATTTTGCTTTTTTTCGCAGAGTTTTAAAGCATTCGCAAGATTTTTGCGCGCGTCTTTCGCTCGAGCACTGTTCGGAATAACGTCCGTCAACGAAGCGTCGGCGTCAAACGTTAACACCGCATCGCACGCTTCTGAAAGCGCGTCAAACTTTTGCTCCTCTTCTTTTTCCGCATCGTCGTCGTCACCTTTCTGTTTCTCTCCGTTCTTAATATTTTCAGTGTGTTGTTTCTGCTGCTGCGTGCGTCCGCGCGAACGAATGTTCGTCAATAACATTCCAAGTAAACGTGTCGAAAACGCTCTTCGGAGCGTATCTGGACAGTCTTCGATGTTTTTACCTATAATTGATTTCGGCACTTGTTTCTTGGACGTGGAATAGAACGCGTGGAACAAGCAGAATCTCAATACGTCCGAGCGATCGCTTGGCGATAACGTCGACATAATCGAACACGTTTGTTCGAGAGCCCACAAACGTTTGAAGTCGCGACTGTTCTTCTTCCTCTTTCCATCGTCGTTATTGTCGGTATCGTCGTCGTCGTCGTCATCATCTTTCGTCGTCGTCGCCACATCCGATTTCTTCAAGATTGTTTCTCTCAACTCTTCGCAATACGCCTTTGCTTCCTCTCTTGTCAACGCAGCCATCAACGTTGAAATCCCACTCGATTTAGCCAATTTCTTCTCAAATCTGTGAAGACCAACCTGTCTTAGCGCCGCCACAATCGCCACGCGTTTTTTCGCGCTCGTTTCGGGATGTTTTGCGCATCTTGCAATGGCTTTCAAACAATCCGTGCTACACGCGTGTAAATAATTCTCTGGTTTCGCGCAGTTTGAGATTAAACATTTAATAAAGTTTGGTGACGTGAACAATTTTGCCGTCTCCGATGCCGTTGCGTTCCGCAAAAGTTTCGAAAATATGCGAAATCCGAGGTACTTTCTCTGATGCGACGGCGCTATAAACAACATATTTTCGCAACACGTCTCCCACAACGCCTCCAATCGAGTTAAGTTGCTTCCTTCGGACATTTTCATCGCCGTTTCCCCTCCTTTTTTATCATCCGCGCCGCTACTTCTACACGCTTCGCACAAAATCTCCCAAATTGGGTGCATCCTTGGGTGCGTGTGCGGACACTCCGCCAAAGCCTGACTCACTTTTTTCAAATTCTCGTACCCGAAAAACGCATCCTCTTTATTCGAAGAAGACGAAGAAAATTTAGGCACGACGCTCTGTGCTTCCTTACACCTCGCCGGCAAACACTCGTACAAACTATACGCCAGCCACACGGTTTCAATTGTCGTCTTGCTATTTTGTTCTCCGACATCTAGCACGTCTCGACTCACCCACGCCTGCGCTTGCGGACATTTCTCCATCGCCTCTCTCGCCAATCGAAACGGATCCTTTTCGTGCATACCTTCCTCTTGTTTACTCAGACTTAATGCCAGTTCGATCGTAACTTTCGCCGCGCTTTCGCTCAAATACGCTTTCGTGTTGCTAATTCTACATATTTCCGCGAAAAGTTTTGCGCTCAAATCGATGATTCGTTCTCGCTCTTCCTCCGGCGTCGTCCATTTTTTCTTTCCTCCTTTAAAGTTCTTCATCGCGTTTTTCTTCTTTTTCTTCGCTTCTAGCGACACATCTTTCGCAATCAACGCTCTCGCCAACGCCGCGTTCCCGAATAGTTGGCCGATCAAAATATCTCTCGCTTCCGTTCCTTTCGTGCTTTTCGTGATCGGTTCTAATCCTTCCTTCAGGTATCGAAATCCATCTTCCACCGCGATGGCATCGAGCTGCGTCAACGCGGACGTAAACGCGACCGCGAATCCTTGTCTCGCGCCTGCTCTTCCGGACCCGAGACCTCGCGTCAGTCGTTTCATGGAATATTCCACCACCGGGTCCGGCCCTCTCGATGTCATCGCGCCACCACCACCACCACCACCGCCGCCGTGCTCCTCCTCATCCTCCTCCTCGTTCTGTATCGCTCGCAGTTCTTCCGAGAGGGCGGCGGCGGTCGCGCATCTCGTCTCCGGGTCCGTCGACGCGAGGTCCCAAAACCGCTGCAAGACGTGCGCCGGTACCGACGTCGTTTTGATGATGCCACCACCACCACCACCGCTTTTTTTGGCCGTCGCCGCCGCCTCGTCGGTCAAAGCCGCCGCCCTTTCTCTTCGTGCCGTGACGCCATGTCGGTCGCCCATCTCGTTTTTTGGTCGTATGTATTGGCGTCGACTCAATACTTCTATACATACATAATAAGAGCAAAAAAATTACTTTCCACGCTCTCCATAATCAAAGGACCTCTTTTTTTTGTACTACTAAAACCCTAAACATAAGAGGAGTAAAGGGTTGAGTGGAGTTGATTTTGGAGCGTCTTTTTTTTTTGCACACAAAGGGAGGAGAAAACGTCATCGAAATTTGCAACAGACTTTTGACGCCGACATACTATACTCAAAGAACAGACGGACAGACAGACATGCTTTTCCCACGCGTCCTCGCGCGAGGAGGAACACGGGGTGGTCGGGGTCTTTTTTTGGAGGTACGCATCCGATGACGATGATGCTCTTCTTTTCTCTCTCTCTCTCTCTCTTCTCGCTTTGAAGACGACGACGACTCTTTCTCGTTGACGACGACTGCATCGAAAACGAAAGAAGTTTCTTTCTCTTTCGTTTTGTTTTCCAATTCTCGAATGATGTCTGTGGAATCGAATTTTTCCCCCGGCCGGCTCTTTTGGAGGAGGACGTCGAGAGAAAAGTTTCCGCGTCTTCGTTCGAAAGTCTCTTTCTCTCTTTCTGTCTCCTCGGATGCGACGCTGACCTTCTTTTCTCTTCTTCGTCTTCGAAATACTCGCGTTGTGTTCTTCGAAAACATCGTAATCGATCGATCGGATTGGATCTCACAAGGCGGCGAATGTGACGACGACATCATCACAAAGGTATCTGGTACCGTCGATGGCGCAAAGCGCGTTCGCGCACATCCGCGCGTACTCCAAAGACGTCATTGGTATCGATCTCGGCACGACGAACTCGTGCGTCGCGGTCATGGACGGCAAAAACGCGAAAGTTATCGAAAACGCGGAAGGGTCAAGGACGACGCCGTCCATGGTGGCGTTTAGCGAGAAAGGCGAACGGTTAATCGGACAACCGGCGAAGAGACAGGCGGTGACGAACCCTTCCAACACTTTGTACGCGTGCAAACGTTTAATCGGAAGACGATTCGACGACCCACACACGAAGAAAGAGCAAGAACTCGTGCCGTATGAAATCGTAAAAGCGAGCAACGGCGACGCGTGGGTAAAGGCGGGAGGAAAGGAATACTCGCCGTCGCAAGTTGGAGCGTTCGTTCTGCAAAAGATGAAAGAAACGGCGGAATCGTATTTAGGAAGAGGCGTTACGCAAGCCGTGGTGACGGTACCAGCGTATTTTAACGACGCACAGAGACAAGCGACGAAGGACGCTGGGAAGATTGCGGGTTTGGACGTTTTGAGAATTATCAACGAACCGACCGCGGCGGCGTTGAGTTACGGCGTAGACAAGAAGGAAGGCATCGTCGCGGTGTACGATTTAGGTGGTGGGACATTCGATGTGTCCATTTTGGAAATTTCCGGAGGCGTTTTCGAAGTCAAAGCCACGAACGGAGACACGTTTTTAGGCGGCGAAGATTTCGATACGGTGGTTATGAATGAATTGCAAAACGTGTTCAAGAAAGAGTCCGGGATTGACCTCAAAGGCGATAAATTAGCCGTGCAACGTTTGAGAGAAGCCGCGGAGAAGGCGAAAATTGAGTTGTCGAGTACGACTTCCACGGAGATTAACTTGCCATTCATCACCGCGGATGCGACTGGGCCGAAACACTTGACAATGACTTTGACTCGAGCAAAATTGGAAGAGTTGGTTGGTTCTCTTTTGGAACGAACGAAAGCGCCGTGCAAGAATGCGCTGAAAGATGCCGGAATTTCCCCGAGCGAATTGAGTGAAGTCTTATTAGTCGGTGGTATGACCAGAATGCCGAAAGTGCACACCATTGTGAAAGATTTGTTTAAGAGAGACCCGAGTAAAGGCGTGAACCCGGACGAAGTCGTCGCCATGGGTGCGGCTATTCAAGGTGGCGTTTTGAGGGGCGACGTGAAAGACATTCTTTTGTTGGACGTGACTCCGCTTTCGTTAGGTATCGAAACCTTAGGCGGTGTGTTCACCCGATTGATAAACCGAAACACAACTATCCCGACGAAAAAGTCCCAAGTCTTTTCGACTGCCGCAGATTCTCAAACCCAAGTCGGCATTAAGGTTCTGCAAGGTGAAAGAGAAATGGCCGCGGATAACAAAATCTTAGGAAACTTTGATTTAATGGGCATCCCCCCGGCCCCGCGTGGCGTTCCGCAAATCGAAGTCACGTTTGATATCGACGCCAACGGTATCGTGAACGTCTCTGCCAAAGACAAAACCACGGGTAAAGAAAATTCAGTCGCCATCACCAGCTCCGGTGGTCTTTCCGACGCTCAAGTCGAACAAATGGTTCAAGATGCCGAATCTCACGCCGAAGACGATAAAAAAAGAAAAGAAACGATCGATGCGAAGAACGAGGCAGACACGCTGATTTATTCTGCCGATAAAAACATCCAAGAACACGGCGCCAACTTGCCGCAAGAAATCAAAGACGAGATTCAAAACGCTCAAATGGCGTTGAGAACGGCCATGGAAGGTGACGACCTCGACGCTTTGAAAGAGAAAATCGGAGACTTGCAAAAAGCCGTCATGAAAATCGGCGAGGCGTTGAGCAAAGGCGCGGGTTCAGGAGGCGCCTCGGAATCTGGCGAAGGCACCACGACCGACGGCGAAGCTACGGAAGAAAAGAAAGAAGAAGAGGCGAAGTAACCATCGAGTGAAAAAACGCATCTGACGACATCTATTATACTAATCTACACGAATACCCTCAAACTCACCCCCTCGAAAAATTCTCCTCGTACCCATCGCTCTTCAAAAACGCCGCGTACCCCGGTTCGTCCTCGTCCAACTCTTCCTCTCTTTGCTCTCTACCAAAGAGCCTCGTCGTCCTCCCCTTTTTGAGTCGTCGTCTTCCCCGCTTGTCTCCAAAACTCAACGCGTAATGCAATGCAGTCTTCGCGACGAGCGCGACGATGCACGCGAGCGCCACTGCCACCACCAACGGACGCACAATCATCCCAGTCACCGACGACGACGGCGACGACGACGGCGACGACCACCACCACCACCACCCATCGTTCTGTTGCCATCTCGGGAGCGTCGCGCGGTGGTGTATCCGCCCATCCGCAACCCGCCTGGTGGTATGGAAGGTGCTCATTTTTATCGCGATGACATTTCTTTTTTTTTGACTCCAATTCGTTTTACCAATAGTTTAGGGTTTTTTGTTTTTGTTTTTTTGGCGGCTTCGTTTGAGACACCAAAGGAAGACCAACATTTAGTAGTCCCTCGTCACACATTTGAGAGAGAGAGAAAAAGACGCCGCTCGTCCTTTTATACTAAGAGGACTATTAAAAGGCAAAGAGGAGAAGACAAAATCAAAATGGCATCGACCTCGCCTGCACAACTCGCGGCGCAGATGCTTGGGTCGCTCGCGCGCGTTGGCGCGTTCGTCGGGGTTGGCGCGACGGCAGTGGCGAGCGCGCTGTACGACGGTACGAGAGAGATCGCATACAATTCTTTTTTCATCATCATTTGAGACGTATGAGTCGTCGTCGTCGTCGTCGTCATCCTTTATAATTGTACACCTTTTGATGTATACCAAAAACGCGTTGTGGTAACACCAACCACCGGGAGGCTGTTTCGTCGACGAGGAACACACTGACGACCGTTTCGAATGAAACCTTTTTCTTTTTCTTCTTCTCTTTTCTTTCATCAGTGGACGGTGGAGAACGCGCGGTGATGTTCGACCGATTTCGAGGCGTCCTCGAGACGACCAGTGGGGAAGGGACGCATTTTATGGTTCCTGTGATTCAATCGCCGACGATTTACGACGTGCGCACGCGACCGAAGAGTCTGAGCTCAGTCACCGGCACGAAAGATTTACAGCAAGTGAACTTAACGCTAAGAGTTTTGTGCCGCCCGAACGTGGAGAAACTGTCTTCGATTCATTTAAATTTAGGCCCGGATTACGACGATCGCGTGTTGCCGTCGATCGGGAACGAGGTGTTGAAAGCGACCGTCGCGCAGTACAACGCGGACGAGTTGTTGACGAGAAGACAAGAGGTGACGGAGCAAATCGCGAAGAGTTTACGAAGAAGAGCGGAGGATTTTGGTATTTTATTGGATGATGTTGCGTTGACGCATTTGAGTTTTAGTCACGAGTATTCTCGAGCGATCGAGGCGAAGCAGGTGGCGCAGCAAGACGCGGAGAGGGCAAAGTTTGTCGTCATGAAATCCGAACAAGAAAGAGAGGCGGCGGTGATTAGAGCGGAAGGGGAATCTGAGTCCGCGAAGTTGATTTCACAGGCCACAAAAAGTGCCGGACCGGCGTTGATCGAGTTGAGAAGGATCGAAGCCGCGAGAGAGGTGGCGAGGACCTTGAGCGGTAGTAAGAACATCGTGTATTTGCCGGGAGGAAACGGGAACAACATGTTGATTGGCGTGAATCCGTAAAAATCATGTTGGTGTAAAACGTGCATTAGTCTTGTGTATTAGATAACAATAATGATAATAATAATGAATAATAATACGTACTTCATCATTATACCACTACACGTGAAAATACGGGACGTTTGATTACAATGTCTTCCATTATTAAGTGCCGAATCTATGTCTGTATAACGGCTTCTGCATCTTTTTCAACACGTCCATCCACGGTCGTTCGACCAACAAGGCTTTATTCTTCCCAACGTTCCCGAAAAACAAACAAGGGTCGTTTAATATGACCGTGCGAACGCCACCGGGAAGTTCGAGAGCGCCGTTGACGTGTTGAGAAGCTTGCTTTTCTTTTAGCTGCTTTTCGCGTTGTCGCCGTTTTTTCTTGGCCGAACCCGTCAATACTTTCGATTTACCGAGTTTGGAGAGGACGCACTCATCGGTTATTTTTGAGCGGAGGTTGATGCGAGCGATGGCGTTCGGGGTGTGTGCGAAAAGAACAAGTTCGGGGAGACCGGAGTCTTTGTTTGCGGACGAAGCCGCTGTCCTTTTCTTCGAGAATGTAGATTTACGCTTGGAAGAGGACAATCCCTTTTCACCACCACTGTCGCTACCACCACCAATGGCAAAAGACAAACCGCATATTTGACCTGGCGTATTGTATAAGGCGTCAGGGGCGTGCGCGTTTCTTTTCGCCAAGTTCAAACTCCACGGCAACGGTTCGCCGGTTTCAACGTCAATAGTCCACAAGGAATTGGATGTGCCGCAAGCTATGGCTAATACTCTGGTCTCGTTGAATGCCATCGCATGAATTGCAGACCACGAGTCCATATTCAACGGCGGTGGTAAACGCGAGTGGAGTTTCATTGCGTCCATGGAATAGATGAAGACGCCGCCGATGTTAGAGTTGGCTGAGAACGCGTTATCGGCATCGCTGGCGACATTTGATGCACGACATGAGGCGACAGCGAGCCATTGCGAGTCACCACTGCAACAGACGTTCGTTACTACGGGACACCCAACAGTATCAGCAGTAACCACATTGCCTTCTTCTCCTTCAAAGCTGCCGCCACGCGACGAATGATGAGTGCGTAATCGTTGTCTTCCGGATTCTTTCTCGAACGCGCGTTGTGTCGCGGTTTTCGTCGCGATGTGTGCTCTCAACGTACCCACAACCTCCCAATTTTCTAAGTCAATAACCTTAATTAGTCCACTAATATAAACGATGATCAATCGTTTCGCGTCCGCGGTAAACAATAAGTGCGCCGCCGGTCGCGTAATCTCCTCCGGTAACTCGACTTTCTTTGCGCGCCAACCGGACTTGCGCTTGACGTCAGTCGCGCCGTCAAAGAACGCCTCCTCTTCCTCATCGTCCGAATTCATGTCTTCTTTCTCTTTGTCGTTTGGTTCGCGAATGGCAAAAATTCGCGGCGGCGAAACAGCATCGGAAAGCACGACCCAACACCCATCCGGCGATATCGCGGAACAGAGAATTGAATTTCGACCGGAGACGAAAAGACGAAGGATACACTCTGGCGCCGATCGTAAAAGTTGTCGATTCTTCTTGTTTTGAGTGTTCTCAGTCATTCCTGTGCGTTGCTTCTTTCTAGCGTTGGACGTGTTGAAGTTTTCTTGTTGTAGCTGACTACTCGACGACGTCGTCGTTGTCGTCGTCTCCGTTATTCCTAAAGCCTCGCCAAGTTTCCAAACATCGATGTACCTTCCGTGTTCGCACATAGCTAGAGGCGGGTCCGGGGACGTAAATTTCACGGTTTGTTCAATCGGCGAAGCACTACCATTCGAAGGTGTCCCGACCGGCGTGGTCGTCAGACTGCTCTCTTTGAACGTGTCCATGGCGGTGAACGTCACGGCGATTGGTGTTTTCCTCGGCACCGAGACGACCCGAACTGGATGTTTCTTACCAAACGCATCGGCGCGGTGCGCTAGTAACTGCGCGTCCACCCCGGCGGAGAGCAAAACACCACCAGGAACTTTTGAGTTCTTCACCATTTCTAAACATTTCACGTCGTGCGTGTGCGGTCGTTTCATGGACGTTTGCACCCATTCGTTGAATCCTTTTTCGTTTCGATTGATGTCGTCTAAATTCTCAAACGCGACTATTTTATGGTCCACGCCAGAGGCAAATACTATTTTCCCATTCGGAGCTGCGGATAAAGCGACCACGTCGGCATCGTGCGACGGGAACTGTTTCAGGACAGTGTAAAATCGTGAATCGTAAAACGTGACTTTCCCGTCGGAATCCGCAGTGACTAAAGTATCGTCCGGAAGATAGAGCATTTTCCATACGCACGTCGGATCGTTATTTCTCGTAAGGTCCGACCCTCGATTCCGTTTCTTTTTTAAACCGTTTGGATTTCTGTGTTTCTCTCTATTCGCGTGTTTTGGTGGTTGATTCCCAATCAAAACGCACTCAACTTCTCGTTTCGATTCGACGTCAAAAACGTGAATCCTCCCTTCGCTCGTCCCGCACGCAATCCTCTTCCCATCCTTGTTCCAACACACGGATAAAACTTTCCCGCCCACTTTCGGCAAAGTTTCTTTATGCCTCACGCCACCCCCAACGGCACTTTTCGCGATGGAAATTACCAACCTCACGCATCCGTCGTCGCACGCGATTGCCAAACGCTGCGCCTGTCCGGGTTTCACAGCCTCCATCGGTTCGCTCGCGCAATCCCAGATCGACCCGCCATGCGATTCGCACGTCGAATGAGGTTTCAACGCGTTCAAATTCCACTCCGTGACGGTGCCGTCTAATGCTACCGACACCAGTCGCGCGGGCGGACCGTCCGATGTGAAGGATTCGTTCCCGCCTTCGTCTTCTTCCTCGTCGGCGGCCCCGTCGTCGTCTCGCTCCTCATCAACCACCCCATCCACTCGCAATGGTTGCAGCCATTCCAACCGCGTGATTGAGTCCCCGTCTTTCCCGGGAACCCTTCCAATCAGTCTCCACGAATGCGCGTCGTACATCTCCATATCGCCGTTCTCTCGCGCGAGCGCCACGCATTTCCCCCCGTGAAACGACGACGTCACTTTCACGGCAACGACGGCGGCGGGTTGCCATTCCACGAACGACGCTCGGTGCAGTTCGAGCATTTATTTATTAAAACCTCAAAGTCCGTCGTCCTTTGTGTCCTCTCTGTCTCTCCAATCCTTTTATTAAAGCGCGTCGTCGTCGTCACGCGTCTTTTGGAGAAGACCACCTCGTCGCAAACGCGTGGAGCGCTCGTCGAAAGTCGTCGTCGTCGCTTTTTGGGACAGTAGTCTCACGAAGTGTCGTTCTCGTGTTCTTTTTCTTCTTCTTCTTCTTCTTCTTCTTCTTCTTCTCCCGTCAATAAAAGAGAGCAGAGAGATGTCGAGAGAGAGACGGACGACCTTTTTTTGTGCAAAAAAAAAAATTGTGCAAAAATTTCTCTTTCTCGCTCTTTTTTGTTCCTGTTTGATGTCTCATTTTTCATCAGGTCTGAAGAGTCCAGG
>MDSZ01147420.1_pt1 | contig 22317 bp, 23 predicted proteins | sample 811201 | NCBI WGS metagenome assembly MDSZ01 (sample SAMN05326647, study PRJNA326480) | marine metagenome | isolation source: seawater | place: Indian Ocean: North | collected 2010 | reverse complement strand
GGAACTGCTGATATATCTGAAAATATTGTATTTAATTCGTTAATTGATGTATCAAAACGAAAACAAGACTCACTACCATACCATATTGTTGTATCATCTGGAAATACAACCGCTGTTCTACTATCAATATTTGGATTCGCATAAGTTCTACTGAATTTTATTTTTAAATGATTTTGTGAAACCAAAGGAGTTATAAACAAATTATTAGACTCATCCAAGTTTACCCTTTGGATGGAAGAATCTAATAAATTTACATTATTTTGCAATACTGTGTTTAAATTAGATGTTAATTGTGTTCTTGTGTATGTTCCATCTGCCAAAGAAAATTTTATATTCAAACTCACATCTACTAATGATAATCCACTATCATAAGGAAAAGTGCCATAATATTGATAAACCGTTAAAAAATTATTTCCACTATTTATTGTAAATGTTGCATTATCGTCTATTGTTGAGTTATTAACATCTTCTAATTTATAGTAATATGGAGATTTCAAAACATTAATATGATTCGTTCTCGAACCAAATCCTAAATATGATGGTATTGTTGTCGCCCTGTTTACACTTGAATCAAAAGGACTCCCCCAATTATCAAACTGTAAATAATAACTACTTTCATTAAACTCCTTTTTCAAATCAATATTAAACGTAGACAAAGAACTATTTGAATTATAATCTAAAGAAACATTTGTCAAATCAACGTCAACACTTTGGTTTTTTGTCTGAATTGCGGTATTTACTGTATCTATTAATTCTTGTGGTTTATAATTCCCTGTTCCTATTTCTATTTTTATATCGTGATTTTCATTATCTATTCCCGCTGTTTTTCCTTTAAATATAAAAAAATTGCTTCCAAAACTTTTACCAATTGTATACCATGTAAACGGAATTTGTAAAGAATATAATTTTAACGAAACTACATCTTTTAAAGGTTCTGACAAATTAAATGTAAAATCGGTTGATAGTAAATTCTTTGTCGAACGATATTGACTATCAATACTTACTATTCTTTTAGTTGTCTGTTTTAAAATTGGATTTAATACACCTTTTGTGTATGGTAACTCTGTTGTATAAATTACTTCTGTATCGTCTTTCTTACTACTTTCATCTACCTTTGCTATTTCACCTGTTTTAATAGTAGTTGTTATGTTTTCCGATTTTATTTCATTTAATGAAGCATCTACATCTTCCGTTGTTTGATATTTTTTTTTCGCTTCTTCCAATGTTATTAAACTTTCTTGAATATTGCCAAATTCTTCTTCTTCCTCTTCGCTGTCTGAATTTTCAAAAAAATGATTATACATTGAATCAAAAAAATCTGCCAATTTTCTACCTGATTTTGCCGTAGAATTCTCATATTTATGAATCATCATTAATATTTTTGCTTCAAGCTCTCTATCTGATGGATTTGTAAGATCTAATATTTCATATAATTCCTTTTCTGTATATTGTTTTATATCATATAAATCCTTTTTTTCCATAATTTCGTATACAATAACAACATACAAACATTTAAATATATGTTAAATAAAAAAACAAATTATTATCCTTATTTATTTTGTCATTCTTATTTATTTTGTCATTCGCCTTTTAAACATGTCTTTAACAAAATCAACTAAATCTATTTTCTTACTTGCATTAAATAGTAACCTTGTTGGAAATTGTTTTAATCCTTGTCCTCTTTTCATATGATTATTCCCTTTGAAACACAATATATCAAACGCTTTCATTACTAATTCCTCCTTCTCATTCATCATTTTACGATCAATAAAGTTGTTACCTACAAATACATACCTATTGTAATTACCATCTTCATATACATTATACTTATTTACATAAGCTTTATTTCTTACCATTCCTATACCTTCTATCATATTCTTATCATTATTCATTTCTAAAATAAACATTATTGATTCACTTGGTATACTTACTGAAATTGGACACGGTGAACAATAAATACAACCTAAGTTTTTCTTATTCTTATAATTTCTATTTTCACTTAATGTTTTGTTATTAAATCTTGAAGTTAACAACGTACATCTCTTATCGCTTAAATAAGCATTTTTTTGTTTTTCAATCTCTTTTTTCAAATATTTATTTTCTTCCATTATTTGCATTCAAATTACTTGTTTATTTTTATTTCAATTTTTCGTTTGTATTTTTATATTTTTTTAATTCATTTATGTAATGAACCCTGACAAAGAAGACTCTTCAATTTCATCTTCTTCAATTAACAATCCACAAATATATATTCAAATTAATGATATTGAAAAGGAAGACCAGGAAGAGGGTGAAGACAACAAAAATTTACCACATAATCAAAGTATTTTATCCATTAATGAACTAAAATTTAATAATAGTTTGTTAGAATTAGAAAATTATAAATGCGACAGCCCTATTACTATGTCATATAATGGTAGTAAAAGTGGTAGTTCTAATAATAGTGATATTGCAAGTGAAGATGATGAAAATAATAACACTTTATCTTTAGTTGATATCGCCGACCTTACGCAAAAAAACCTCTCAAATGTTATGAATCATAAACACTTGAAAAAATATTCTTTAAAAGATATTGAAAGATCCGTTGAAAAATATTACGACTTTGAGAACAAATATGTCAGCGAACTTGATATTTTAAACACATACATCAAGGGTCAAAAAAATATTTATATTCAATCTAAAAACATAAATCAATGGAAACTCAATTTATTAATGTTTCCATCCTTAATACTCACTTGTTGTATTACCGTTTTTAGTCCTTTTGTTGATTGTGAACAATTACATAATGGAGTTATTACTGGACTTAATGCATTAGTTGCTTTACTTTTATCCATGATTAATTACTTAAAATTAGAATCATCTACTGAAGTTTTTTTTCAATTAGCCAATCATTATGATAAATTAGAAATATCACTTGATTTGGCAAGTAGCAAATTAATATTTATTGATGAAGCAAAACCTACTGCCAAAAAGGAATCTATTTTGAGAACAATTAAAGATGTTGAGGAAAAAATCATTGAAATTAAAGAGAATTATTCATTTCTTATTCCCGAAGAAATTAAAACTTTGTTTCCAGTTATTTGTCATATGAACATTTTTACATTCATTAAAAAAATGAACTCTTATCGTAATTCTTTAATTTTAAAATTAAGAGATATTAAAAATGAAATTAGATATATTTATTACTCTCTTGACCAAAAGAAAAACAAAGACATTTGCGAAAAACTTAAAAAACGTTTAGAATATTTATACAAAGTTAAAGAAGAAATTAAAAAAGAGCTTTTTGACTATAAAAACGCATACAATGACCTTGATGGTATCTTCTTTAAAGAAATTAAATCCGCTGAAACTAAAATGAACAGATGTGGTGCTTTTTACATTTGTTGCGCTGCCTGTATTCAGCCAAACATAAACATCAAAGATATTAACCCTGTCATTGACAAGTATTTTCATTTTCTTTTTACTAATTAATTGGTTTTATAAAAAAAAAATGTTTATAAAACCATAAACCTACGTTGTAGGTTGCTATCTTGAATAATCCTCTATACTGAAAATATTTAATAATAATGATAAATATGAAATAAACAAAATAATTAACACGTCCTTTTTTGCATGTCAAATCAATTTAAAATATGTTTATTAATATTTATTCAACATTATAAAAAAGTGTTTGCTGTTTCAAGATAACATATTAATCAAATCATATTTATATTAATTTATAATTATAATATAAATGGATAGTAATAATTTTGACCCAAGTGTTTTTGGATTTAAGTTTCGTAATGATGAACATTTACCTATAGATTTAAATATTTTTAGTGAAGAAAACATAGATTTACAAAAAAGAACTCCTAAAATTTATTTTCAAGATAATGATACTGTATATGCTATTAAAGCTTTTCCTTATGGAATAAGGAACTCTGAACAATTTGTTACTCCACAAGAGTTACAAAAAGCCAAAGATGAATTTTTAGATGAAGCAAAAATTCTTGAACCTACCTATTCTTTTCAAAATATAAGAAACAAAAGAGCCAAAGAACAAATGGACACTCTTTATAAATTATATGAAAACGAACCTTCCGTTTTAGCATATGAACCTTTCTATAATCAATTATTAAATGAACCAATTATTTCTCCAAAAAAAGATTCAAATGAACCACTCAGCAAAAAAAAACGGGCCGGAAAAAAGAAAACAACAAACAAAAAGAAAACAAACAAAAGAAAAACAAAAAAAAAAATACTTTCTTTAAAAACAAAAAAGAGAACCTGATAATAAAAATATGCTTATTTTTACTATCTTTGGTTTGTTTTTACAAAACATAATCTATTCGTTTTATAATGCAATCTACAGAAAAAGATGATTTAGACAATATTATTGATCCTGCATGGTTAGAAGAACAAGAAAGATTACAACAAGTTAATTCTGTTCTTCTTAGAGAACCTATGAATCAAATTGAAGCTAAATTCTTCTATATTAATACAAAATCTTATATTGACAAAATTACATGTAAATCAATTCCCCTTGAAATTAACGAAAATTGTTCATTCTTGTCAAAAGAAGTTCTCATAAGAACTATTGATAACAATAAAATTAAAAATAAAAATTCAAGATACAAACTCTTAGATGTTTTCCTCTGTAATTTTGATATTTTACCCAACATGATTCATTCGTTCTCAAAAAACAGTAATGATTCATTCAATTCAAAAAATTACATGAAAAAAATTAATCCTATTAATGATCTCATTATTTATCCATCTACCTTTCTTTTTCATAATTTAAATGGATTATTCTTTTTTTTTGAAGAAGAAGAACTTGAAGATGAGTCTATGTTCATTCCAAAATCTATTTTAAAACAAAGATCAGAATTGAAAGATAGAGAACCTAAAGACCAATCTAACAAAAAATCAACAAAAAAGGTCAGAATTTCCTTAAAAGAAGAGTCGGGTTCTCAACGACTCAAAAAGAATACTACAAAAAAATTCAAACATCTTAGTCAAACAATTTAAAATCAAGATTATTTACTTTTTAATGGACGCCGATTACCCTACGTATTTAAAATCTTATTTTAATCAAGAACTTAATTGGATTTTCTTTCAATTATCAAGAAAAACAACAAGAATTCCTCTTCTTCTTTTAGAACAAAAACTTGAAAATGTCTTGCTGTTCTCAAAAAATATTTTACAAAATAAATCTGTTTTTAATGATGACAGAGTATCCATTTGCAAAAAATACTTAAAATATTTTTATTTACTTATTCCATTTACAAGAGACACTTACTTGGGTCTTGGAGAACATGATTTAACATATTCAATGATTAACGCATTTTATAATACTTTTCCCTCTCTTGCTTATGAATCTATACAACTTATTTTAACTCCCTTGGATAATGACAACAAAAATCAAAATATCGGTTCTTGGAGAGATATAAAATATTTGTGTGAATATGTTTACAATATTTCATCTTTAAAACATAAACATCCATTAATCAAATTTTGCATTTCATTAGTTAATGAACAACTAATCAAAGATATAGAAACATGGAAATATTCAGTTAATTGTTTTTCTATTTATCACATTTCAAATGTCGCCAAACATATTCCACGTGAAACATCCAAGTTCTCATGGTTGTTTGAACAATTAGCCATTGATTTTGTTATAAAAACAAAACCTTATATTTTAAGTTCTCCAAAAACATTGAATTCTTATCAAAAAGCTCTTTCTAAAACAAAAAGAATATACAGAAAAAATATTGTCTTTCTTAATAAAGCTCTCTCTACCCCTCAAATACAGTTTTGTGAAAAAAGAAAAGAATTAGATAATGTCTCCTTAACAAAACATACCTATATTAAAAATCAACAATTGTTCTCAAAATATACAAATGCATCCTTTTTATTCTTTAACAAACTTAATAATTTTAATTATGAACATTCTTTCTATCTATGTGGACATAATTTCTGTCATGTTCCAATAGAACATATCATTAAAAGATGTGTTTTATTACATGATCAAGATTACATTGACCCACAAGAACGAAATTTTCTGAATATTTTATGGGAAAAGTACACAAGTAAAATATATAATAAAAAAGACTATATTATACCTGTTTTGGATGTTTCAGACTGCACAAATAATAATTCATTTTATGCTGCATTAGGTAATGCCCTGTTGTTAACTTATAATAGTCATTTTCAAAATCGTATTATTGCAGTTGATAAATCACCAACCTGGATTAAAGTAGATCCTTCTTTTGGTATTTTAGAACAAGTCACATTTTTTATGAAATCTATTTATAACATGTCTAATACTTCTTGCAATTTTCAAAAAGCATTTCAACTTCTTTCCACCACAATGAAATCAATAAGAGCTACTAATAAACAAGTTGAAAGCACAAAAGTCGTTATTCTTAGTTCATTTAAAGATTCGTTTTCATATGAAAATTTTATGCAAACTTTTAAAGATAAATGGTTCTATACCTTTCCCTATTTAGTTTTATGGAATTTCTCTAATCTAAATTGTATTTCTTTACCTGGAGAAGTCAAGAAAAAATACATGTTCATAATATCTGGTTATTCTTTCAATCAAATCTATAATGTTCTCTATTCCAATCGTAATAAAACCTCTTTTCAAAACATTACATCTATATTGAAAAAAGATAGGTATACTCCATTCACTAACTTCCTTGATTTTTATTTAGATTTTAAATTTGTTTTGTCTGATAAATATTTACCTATTTATTAGTTCTCATTTCTTTACACTTTAAATACCTAATGTTGAAATAAACTCATTTTTATATTCATCTAACTTCTCCTTTACTATATTGGGAAATTCTAATCTATTGTTTTCATTTCTAATTGAATATAACTTTAATCCTATATTATAGTCTTTTTGATTTAAAAATTCAAACATTCGTTTTTTTTCAGATTCATTTATTAATGGAATTAATAATTTTATATTCAAAATCACATCGTCTATTTTGTTCTCATTTACCAATCCATTTACAAACGTATTACTTCTTAAAAAAACATGTAGAGTCATATAAATGATTCTAAATTCAGTAGTGTTTTCTCTTATAATGTTTGCTGCTCTGTTATTACGTCTTAAACTGTTTTCATGTTCTAATAATTCATGTATTGTATTATTATAATAATTATAATATGGAAATGGATTTGTATTTTCTGAATCAACCTCCGTTTTATATTTTTCAATTACATTATATTTATGATTTATAGAACCATCCCTTCCCCCTTTTTTCTTTTTTGAGCGAGTCTTTTTGTTTTTCTTTTTGTTGGTTGATTTTCTCGTTTTTTGCTTTCCACCAAGTTGTGAAAAAGGCCTTTTAATACCTCTTTTAGGGTCATTAAAAAGCTGATCAACTACAGATGGTGCTTGTTGATATGCCAATGTGCCAAGTGATGATATATTAGGTCGTTTGTATCCTCTTATTTCATTATTAATATTGTGCTTTCTTAACATAGCTGCTATTTCAAGGTATCCTTCTCTTTCTGCCAAGTCGACAGCAGTTAATCCTTCATCATTCTCATGATTCACATAAGCGTCTTTCTCAAGAAAAAATTCAACTATATCTTCATATCCATTTTTTGCTGCCATCATTAAGGGAGTGTTACCCTCATTATCCTGAGCTTCTATATCAGCTCCATATTTCCAGAGAAGTTCTGCAGTTCTTGGTTTTCCAGCCTCTGCTGCTATAGCTAATGGAGTTAAACCATCTCCATCGAAGCTTTCTACATCAGCTCCAGAATCCAGTAGAAGTTCTACTAAGTTATAATTACCATTTAATGTTGCTATCCATAAAGGAGAATAATTATCATTACTCTCTATATGTATATTTGCTCCTGAATCAATAAGGAGCCTCAATATTTTGGCTGACAGCAGAGGTGAAAGTGGAAAAATGAAACCGCGCGAAACCAAAAATACTGCTGTTTGTCCATTATTATTTACATGGTTTATATCAACTCCTCCGTCTATTAGCGCTTTAATGGCATCCATATTACCATTTCTAACTGCTATGTTTAAAGGTGTTTCTCCAGGACCTTCATTTGAGGTCTTGTTTTTATCCACACCTTTTTCAATAAATTTCCTTATTAAATGGACATTATTTATAGCTGCTGCGAAGTGTAGGACATTTAAATCCAAGGCCGTAACCCTATTAACGTCTGCTCCTTTTTCTAAAAGCATATCTACCATCCGCATGGCGCCACGTGTTCTCCTTCCATTTCGTAATTCGTGCGTTGCTACCATAAGGGGAGTAATCCCATTTGATAACGGCTGGTTAACATCTCTTCCATTATCTATCATCTCTTTTACCTTCTCAACTAAACCTTCTCTTACTGCTTGATGTATGGTCATAGGAGGGTCACCTCCTTTTTGCTTTTTTGAACGGGTTTTTTTATTTTTTTTAGTTTTTTTCTTCTTTTTGATTTTTCTCGTTTTTCGTTTTCCACCAAGTTTTCCAGGTTGAAATAATTTATTTTCATTGATTATTCTTGTATCTTCGGTATTTAAATTATTAAATGCTAATGAACGTAAGGTTTTTGGTATATTAGGTCGTTCATAGTCCCTTATATTTTTCGTTACTACATTTTTTTGTTGATATGTTTTTAATAAATTTTCTATTTTTGACCGAGCATGAGGAGGCCCTTCATCTACCATGTCAAAAGCGGTGTAGCCTTCATTTGTCTCCGCATTTATATTAGCTCCATATTCTAAAAGTGCTTCCATTATTTCTAAATGACCATAACTTACTGCTATCATCAAAGGAGTTTGTCCGTCAATATTAGCCTTGTTGATTTCTGCTCCTTTCTCAAGCAGTATCCTCACCACCTCCTCATTACCCGCTTCTGATGCTACGTATAAGGGAGTTTCGCTGGAATAATCAAACTTGTTGATATTCGCTCCTTTCTCAAGCAGGATCCTCACCACCTCCACCTGACCATTCTGTGATGCTATGTGTAAGGGAGTTTCCCCATTTTTATTAGCCTTGTTGATATTCGCTCCTCTCTCTGTCAGAATCCTCACTATATTCACATAACCAAACAGTGATGCTACATATAAAGGAGTCTCGCCGGCTCTGTTAGCCAGGTTGATATCCGCTCCTATATCCAGAAGAAGTCTCACCAACTCTACATTATTATTCGCTGAAGCTTCGTATAGATGTAGCTCCTCAGTATCGTTGATGTTAGGGTCCCAATACAGTAGCCTCTTAATTAACTCCTCAGCACCAATCTCTTTTGCTCTTTTCAATATATCCCTGCTACCTCCTTTTTTCTTTGTCTTTCTTCTTTTTAAACTATATTTTTTCATGTTAAAATATAGTTACATTTTTATTTATTTACTTTTTCATTGTCATGTTTTAGTTTTGAATCTATGTATTTTTTTCGTATTTCTTCTATATTTTCTCTTCTTTTTATCAATGTTTGTTGTAGGTTCTCTATATCCACTCCAGAAACTTTATTTAATTTTTCTAATTCAACTAAACATTTTTTAGCATCCAATCTCTTTTCTGGTGTTGACATTATCATACTCTTTAAAAAAGATTTAAATGATTTTATATGTTCTACTTCCAATTCATTTAAACTTAAATCTGGAAACATGTATAAATAACACATACATACCCCATACACATCCCATGTTTTAAAATAAGTAAACATCTCTTCAAAAATAACTTGCCATTTTATTCCTGTTGCAGAAGAATTCTTCCTCACTAATTCTTTTAAATAATCAGAATAATTATATTTCATTTGTAAAATCTCCTTTTCCTCTAACACATTTTTAAACACCGTGTTTGAATCAAAAAAATCAGAAATAAATGTATCTATTTGAGAACCTGATACATGCAAATTTACAATATTTTCTACAGTTTCCATATCTTTTCCTATTTCATTTAAAATGTAATTTATCATGTTTATTTCAAAACACCATGGAGCATAACTTGGCTCATAAACATAAAATACGTCAAAATAATTATTCTCGTCTGATCTCACTTCTTCCATGTCAAAAGATAATCCAAAATCAATAAAAATAGGACGTCCTGTTTGTTTTCTTGTCATAATGTTATTTTCTTTAACGTCAAAATGCACTATGTTTACATTACTCATTTTTTCCACCCCTTTTATTAAAATTTTAAAATTATTTATAAACATTTTTGAAAATTCTAATGCATTCTCTTTTTTCAATAAATTAAAAGTATATGTCATTAATGTTTCTTTTCCTATATACGAAATTTTATTTATTTCAAAACTTAGACTTTTATTTGCCTTTTCATTTTCATCTATAAATTTACATTTTCTAAATTCATTGTCTATTACTTTACTAATATCAACGTCACATGATTCAACAATTGGTGCAAAATGTCTCTTGTATTGTTTGATATTCATTAATTTTTTACCTATTTCCACTTCGTTTTCCGACGTCTCTTTTTTCCTTTGTAACTTTGTTATGTTTCTAACTGAATTATCAATCATTCCTTCACAAGTCAATCCCGGTTTAAATATACAGCCATAGGTTCCTTGATTCAATATTTTTATTTTTTTATCTTTTTTGTCCTTTTTTATATTTTCATTCATCTTTATTATATGTTATATATAATTTCAACATATAAATTTCTAAACTCTATTAAACACTATTGATTTTTTTTACCATGTACATTTTACTCTTCTTTTTCATTCTTTCTGTTCATGGTTATGGTTGGGTACCTCTCTGTGATTTAAATACGTTTCATTTTCAAAAACCTAATGAAATTAAAGTCTTAGATAAACACCTTGTCGTATGGCAAAAAAATGGTCAACCAATCGTTCAAGACAATCATTGTCTCCATAGAGGTGCTCCTTTATCTGAAGGATATATTGATAAAGACTCAAAAAACTTACGTTGTTCTTATCATGGATGGGAATTCTCTGAAAATGGTAATGTTGTCTCTATTCCTCAATCTCTATCTAATTGCAGTCAATGTAAATTTCAACAAAATACTTATCAAACTCATGCTGCATGCAATATACTTTGGGTTAATTTACATAATTCATCCCTTCCTTTTCCTAATCATATTTCCGAAAATAACCATTTGGTTTGTGATGACGTATTTGTTGTTGAAGTTCCATATAGTATCAATATTTTATTGGAAAATCTTTTTGACCCTGCACATGTCCCTTTTGCTCATCATAAATTACAATCTTCTCGTGACTTAGCAAGTTCTGTAAACTCTACTGTATTGACAATGAATTCTTCTTGTTTTGAAGTTTTATTTGAAGATGAAACATTGAATGACAATCAATATCGAAATGGCACTATGTCCTTTTATTCAGATTCTCATTACGTTTTAAATAGTATTTATCCATCCACCTTTATTCAAAAATTACATGTATATTGTGTTCCTATTTCTCCTTTCAAAACTCGCATTTTCGTCCAAAATCAATACAACAATGATGTTACTGAAGGTGTCGGTTATAACAAATTCTTTACTTTTATTTTGAATTCTTTTCCCAGATGGTTTAAACATTCTATTACTCATACATTTTTTGATAGTGATACCATGCTTCTTTACAAACAAGAACAAAAATTAAGATACAATAAAATGTTACACAATTGCACGAAAACTTATTTAACACCTACTTCAAGTGATTATAGTATTCATTCTTTTCATAAATGGAAAAATAAATTTCCTCCCAAATGGTCCTCTTTCATAAACAGTCAGCAAAATGTTTTTACAGATTTAAAAAGAGAGGAAATATTTGACAGATACAATGACCACACCAAACATTGCACTTCCTGTTCTGCTGCGTTAAATAACATAAAAACACTTCAAATTTTATTACCTTTTGCCATTGTCTTCTCTTATTCTTATTTTGAAAACTATTCTCTTATTTGTCTTGGAATTGTTTTGTATTGGACTCTTGAAATATTAAAAACTCATTTTACTTTTAGAGATTACGTGCATAATGATTTGTAGTATTTTATGCGTTTAATATATATGCAAAGTCCATTTTCTAACTCTAATACAATTGTTTTTTATTTAGAACCTATACTTAATCCTATTTACAAAACATATCAACAAATTATTACTTTAGATTCTATACCACAAGGACCCTTGGCAGACATGGTTACCTCTATTCAAGTTCCCAAATTATCAAAATTTCAACAATTTAATTCTCTTGTGCCTGCTCAAAATTGCGTTTACGCATTAGTTAGATTTCCAAAAACTTCTTATTCAGCTAATTTTAAAAATGTAGAGTCTTTTATGTCTACCGATGACATACCAGCCTTATTTTCTTATTTAACAATAAATGGATATACTATTCAGGAAAATTTAACAGATATGATGTATAAATCAAAAATCAACTTGGGTGGGGTTGCTTCGTCCAGATTATCTGGAAATCGTAAAATGATATGTTTTGCCACTTATTCTTCGTAATTTATTTTCTGTAAAACTATGTTATAAATGTGGCAGATTGCACATCGTGGTTCATCTGAAAAGTATGGAGACAATAATATGATTTCATTTCACAAAGCTATTGAAGAAGAATTCCAAATGATTGAATTAGATATATTACTTTGTGGAAGCGGAGAAATTGTTATATATCACGACACCTATATTAATAATAAATATATTAGCCAAATCCCATATCGTGAATTGCATTCTTATGGAATCATATTACTTGAAGATTTCTTGTCAGAGTTTGCTAAAAAAAACATAATGATTTACTTTGATTTAAAAGGTTCATCATATAAACTCATTTACCCTTTATTCAAACTTATTAAAAAATGGTTTCCTCTCAATAATTATGAAAAATTATTTATTAGCGGATTTGACCGACATTTTATTGACCATATGTGGCATTTTCAACATTTTATGAAAAATGGTCTTCGTCTTGGTTTTACTACTGAAAATACATTTACACCAGAACAGGTTGAACCTCTCATTCAAAATTGTTCTTTCTTTTGTGTTCATTGGACAGCTTTAGATCATGAAATGATTGATTATTTGCATAAAAAAAAAATACTTGTCTTTGCATATACATGTAAAGAAGAATTTATATTAAATCATATGATGCAATATAAATTAGATGGTATTGTCACTAATTATTATATTCAAGATAACTACTTTCATGTTTAACTCCAAATATATTTAAAATAACCAATCCGACAATTATAAACCATGGACTAATTTTTATAACCAAATATGTCCAAAGTCCTACTCCTAACACAGAATATATGTTTTTTCTTGGAATACTTTTATAATAATCTATTGTGCGAAAATAAATAAATAAACCCGTAATTAATGATATAATTAATATTTCAATAGTATTTGTTTTCATTTATATAATTGATATAGATTTAATTAATTATATAATCTTATATGAGAATATTGATTTATTTGAGTATGGTTAGCTTTTGTTCTCTTTTACTACCTACTACTTCTTTTGTAACTAAAAACGTTAGAAGCATTACTAAAACTGCTACTTTATTAAAAGGCAGAAAGAAAAATATAGATTCTTTGTTTATTAATCAAATTACCTCTTCCAAAAAATCTAAAAAAAATGTTTATCAGCCTAAAAGTGAAAATCAAAGAAAATATCTTGAGTATTTGCAAGACATAGATACCTCTGTTGTTTTGGGTATTGGACCCGCTGGTTGTGGCAAAACCATGTTCGCTTGTTTGCAAGCTATTCAAGAATTGAAAACCGGTAATATACATAAAATTGTTTTGACCAGACCTGTGGTTCCTGTTGAGGAAGAAGAATTGGGATTTTTGCCTGGAAATTTGGTTAAAAAAATGGACCCTTGGACCCGACCTATTCTTGATATTTTCTTGGAATTTTACCAGCAAAATGAAATTGAAAATATGATTCAATGCGGCATTTTGGAAATCTCGCCTCTTGCTTATATGCGAGGTAGAACTTTTAAAAATTCATTTATTATTGCTGATGAAATGCAAAATTCTACACCTAATCAAATGTTAATGTTGACTACAAGAATTGGTGATAATTCTAAGATGGTTATTACAGGTGATTTAAAACAAAGTGACCGCTCATTAAACAATGGATTATCTGATTTTATCAATAAATTGCAATATCACAATACTATTCAAAATGAACAATCAATTGTTAAAATGATTACTATGAATACACAAGATGTTCAAAGAAGTGTTGTTGTTACACACATTCTGGATATCTACAATAATTCAACATTTACTGATAATAACAATCAAAATGAAATTCAACAATATAAAAATGATGATTGTGCTATGGTTCCTATTGATTCATTACCTAAAAACAATTTTAATAAAGAAAACTGGGAAATATAAGTTTAACAAATAAAAATAATATGAAAAAATCACTATTTAAATATTAATGCACCGTAATATACCAAAAATATTATATAGAAATAAGTTGAAAATGTGTAATCAAATGGGTTTTAAATATGGAACCAGAGATAACATGTTAATATGCAAAGATTTTCATAAAATCACTGATGGAGCTATAGATAGAAAAATAAGACAAAATAAAATTGGAGACTTTATAGCCAATAACCTAATATATCAATATAAACGTCATAAAAATAACTACTTCTTTATGCAACAATTACTTGACGACGGTTTTACAGCTTATAGGTGGGTTTCTTATGTAAAATCTCAACACAATAATTTTTTAAATAAACAATTTGTAAAAATAAAAAGATTGAATTGACAGAAGCAATCAAGAATAACTAAAAATAAAAACTATTTTATAAAAATATTGTATTTTATAAAATAAATATATAGTTTAAACATACTTATGTATTTTGTATCTTTTAAATCAAAATCATTAAATGATGTATCATCATTAAATACAACCATTTTTACATGTGAACCGCCACTTTCTTATGGAAATCTTGTTATGAGTAAAGAATTTACCACAAAGAAACTAAGGTATTTTATAATAAAAAGATTTTACAATATGGTAAAATTATATAATTAAAAATTATATGTTACCTATACATATATGGAAGAAGAAATACCTACTGTTTTACTTTATGTTGCTTTCTTTGGATTTTCAGAAATTATAATACAATTTTTTAATATTAAATCACTCAAAAGTAAGTTTAGTTACTATTTATTCCTTTTAGCCGTATCTCTTTTCATATTTGCCAATCAACTATAAAATGTTTTTTTTTAATAAACATAAAACGTACTTATTTTATGTTTATATATGAAGCTTCTTTTCGTATTTTTCATCCCCTTTGTTTTTGGGTTTAAACAATTTTATTTTAGACAATCTATTCAAAGCACAACATCTCATCATGTTTCACGTGCTTTATATGATATGGGGAATAAAAATAACTCTAATAAAAAATATCCCATATCAAGACCACATTATCTTGTTAGAAAAATTGTTTATTCACCCAAAAATGAAACTAATTTAGAACCTGATATAACTATTCGTAACATGACAAGGTATATTTTACCCAGAGCATATCCTCTTTCCAAATCTCATCATGAAAATTACTTACGTCGTCTTAATTCCAAAAATATTACTATTCAAGGTCTTCAAATTCTTGGAGGTGATGAATATAATATTGATGAAACATCCTTGCAAGAATTAAATGATCATCCTTTTTTTAAAGACTTAGTAAAAACATTCAATAATTCAAATTACAGAATCACAGGAATAAGGACTATCAATTATGATGAAGATAACGATCAAGAAGATGGTATCTCTGATCACGAAGATGATATTGCTGAAAGAATGAGGAGAAACATTATGGGAGGTTTTGGTTTTGCAGGAAATCCAAGAAACAGAGGAGGTAAGAAATCAGAAAATTATGAAGTTGTTTATGATCATCATATGGATTTTTCAAAAATCGGAGGTTATGATAAAATTAAAAAGGAATTGCACCAATGTGTAGATATTCTCGCAAATTACACCAAATATTCCAAATATAATGTTCGTATTCCTCGTGGATTAATTCTTGAAGGACCACCCGGTAATGGTAAAACATTACTTGCAAAGGGATTCGCTGGAGAAGCCGGAGTCGGTTTTATTTCTGTTTCTGGTTCTGAATTTCAAGAGAAATATGTTGGTGTTGGTTCTGCCAGAATTAGAGAATTATTCAATCTTGCCAGTAAAAACGTTCCTTGTATTATTTTTATTGATGAAGTTGATGCTGTTGGACGTAAAAGGTCTGGAGATGGTGAATCTTCTACAAGTGAAAGAGACAGCACATTAAATGAACTTTTAGTTAGTTTGGATGGATTTAAAAACAATACTGGTATTTTCATTATCGGTGCTACGAATCGTGTTGATTTACTTGACCCTGCTTTGATGAGACCAGGCAGAATTGATAAACAAATCTATATTGGTAATCCAGACAGCAAAACCCGAGAAGCTATACTTAATATTCATTTAAAAGGTAAACCCTATGACAAAACAAATATTTCTATTGAAGGTCTTGTTGATTTATCACAAGGTTTATCTGGAGCTCAAATTGAAAATTTATTGAATGAAGCTATGCTTAATGCATTACGTGAAGATAGAGAAATAATGACTATGAATGATTTGGATTATACAATGAATAAAATGATTGCTGGTTGGCAACCCGATGAACACCAATTTACTACCGACATTGTTGACCATATTGCTATTCATGAAATGGGACATGCTATAGTAGGAATTCTATCTCAACACCATTCTAAAATGACCAAGGTTGTTATTAATTTGTCCTCCCCAAGAACTCCTGGATACACGCTTTTTGAACCATCTGCATCTAATATTCATACCAGAGAAGCATTGTTTGAACATTTGGCTATTCTATTGGCCGGAAGAATAGCTGAAGAAGTCTGTTACGATGTTTCTGTTACAACTGGAGCTATCAATGATTTTGAAGAAGCATATAAATTAGCAGAAAAAATGATTGTTTATTATGGAATGGGAAAAAGTGTTATATATCCTAATTCAAGTGATAAATACAAAGAAAAAATAGATAATGAAGTCACAGAATTAATTGATAATGCATACGCTTATTCCGTATTTATTTTACAGCAATGTAAAGATATTTTAATTGAAGGTGCTGATATTTTGAAAAAGGATAAACTTATTCACTGTGATCAATTAAATCAACTTATTGATAATAAATACCCTCAAATTCGTAACATTAAATAATTAATAATTTTCCTCATCATCACTATGACAATACATTTCTTGACTACGTCTTCTAAAAAAATTCATTATTGAAAAATTATTGTTATTTTCACTTGCGTTATAATCACTATCACATTCAAATTCATTGTTTAATTCATTTTTGAGCTCGTCGTTTACATTTATTTTTATTTCTTTATTTTTGTTTTCACAACTACTCCCATCTTGTTCTTCTTGGTCTTCTTCATCTTCCTCGTCTTCTTCACTACTTCTTTCTCTATTGTAATTCAACAAATTCATTTTATCTAATCTTGTCAAATCTTTTTTTTCAGTCTCGCTATAAAAATATTTTGGAACAGGCGAATCTTGCATTGTTTCATTTTTTTTTTCTTCATTTATTTTTTCTTCATTTAATTTTTCTTTATTTATTGACCTATCATGATTACCATTGTCTTTGTTTTTATCAAGCCATTTTAAATCTAAATATTTTTGACTCATTCTTCTCTTTCCTTCCATTTTTTTTGTTTTTTCTCTTAATAAATATTTTAAAGGATGTGTTCTTTTGTCATATCCAAAACTTAAATAATCATAACTTCTTTGGTCCTTATCTGTCAAAGGAGGTGCCAATTCTAATTTATTTACCCAGCCCTTTTTGTGTCTTTTTGTATTGTCTCTCTTGTAAATTATTAATTCTTCTTCGTCCGCCAAGGTATCATAAACTAAATCAAAATGTTGTTCAGGATAACTACGGCTTTTTATTTTCTCATATTCTCCAAATTTTGCATCTAAAAATGTTGTTCCACTAACTTCTCTTGAAGTTCTTTCTATGGAAATTAATTTATAAATTTCAACACTTATTTTATAATAATCACGATGTGTGTTTAGTTCTATTACCATTTTATCTTGAAATTTCATAAACATTTCTATCCCCGTTATTATTCCACAAAATAAAGAAACTACACTGGTTATTATTGATATATACCTTTGTTCCAAATGTTCTTGCATTCCCACTGAAATAAATGTATTTACACCACTTAAAAATATAATTGGAATTTTAAACCACTTTACCTGATTTTTGTAATAAATATATTTATATTTGTGATAATTACTTAATTGAGCACAATTTATTCGTAATTGATCAAGCACTCTTTCCATATTATCAGTCCATAGTCTCTCATTTATTTTGCTCTCTACTATCTCTGTAGCTGCACATTTTGAAGACATTATATATAAAATATATATAATTTCTTATTTATTTTTACGGACTTTACGTTTTGTTTTGCCTTTTGTTTTATTCTTTTTTTCCTTTTTTCCCTTTTTTCTTTTTGTTTTTTTATTCCCTCCCATTATTGTACAATCTGACCCTTTACAACTCTGCACACCACTTAATCCATCTGTAAAAAAGGAATTTTCACGCTTTATACCATCTTTACCCAAAAAATCTCCAATTAATTTTTCTGTATCTATGTTTGATTTTCTCTTTTTTGAATCAAATATACTTTCTACGTTGGTTTTTTTTATCCAATTCATATACCTATCAAAAACTTTTACATACATCTCAAACAAATTTATTAATTCTATCGGCTTTCGTTGTATTCTACGAGAATTCGGTATACTAAAACTACCTCCTACCCTTGACCAAATTATTTCCTCCTTAGAACCATCACTATATACATGGGTATATGGTTTCTTAATTATAAATCCGTCTATTCTATGAAGAACTGTTTTCACTGTATCTAAAATTAAATTATATTCCTTTTCTAAATTATCAAGATTAATGGTTTCACTCATCATTTTACTTAAAGGCAATACAAATCTATACTTCATTACTGTCGCTAAAGGCTCATTACTCATTTCATACCATGTTGGTTCAACATTTCCTTTTTTGTGTTCAAAATATTTTAAATATTCTGTACTCGTGTCTTCTACTAATCTATTATACAACGAATATGAAGTTATAACTTGACCACGATGATTTTCTCCTATTTCATTTTCACCAAATAATTGAACATTATTGATTGGCACTTCAAATTCCATTGTATAATCCTCTTCACTCATAAATACATTCTTTAATCTATCATATTCTAATATGTCTTCATTTTTCGGTAGAATTACATTTATCAAATTATCATCTACTTTTTTAAATACATCTTTGACTTCAAAAAAACCTTTCATGTTTATCATATCTTTATATCTTAGTCTCCCTTCCACATATCTTCCTTCTTTTGCTGAATTTATTAATCTTTTACGTTTACTTTTTATCATATCTTCTGTCATTAGTTTAAATCCTGATAAATCTGTCATTCTTATAATATCATTATATTAAATTGATTAAAAACATTGCACATAAATATACAAAAATATTTATTTACATTTATGATAAAACCTCCCAGTCTTAGAAATATTATTTCAGGCAGAGCTTTATTATCTTCTATTTCAGATGTCATTGGGCCTGAATTCTCTTATCAAGCATTTCTCACCCAACAAATCACAGAAAATAGTATCTTTTCCTCAAAACAACATCATGAAATTTCAATTATTTATGTTTTTCTTATATTTGCTTTTATCATTTTACAAAAAGAGTTAAGAAAATCTGGATACAATCGTCTTCAAAAAAATTATGACTATAAAAAAATTAAGAATGGTGCCAAATATTTATTTATTATGATTGCTACCTTTTTCAAATCTATTGATTCTGTTTCCTAATTATTTTCTTCTGTTTCTGTTACCTTCTTCTTTTTTATTTTTCTTTTCCTCTTTACCTCAGGCTCTGCTTCCTCATTCTTCTCTACTACCTCCGACAATGGCATAATCTCATCCTCTTCTTTCTTTTTTTCATTTCTTTTTATAGATTCCATACGTGCCGCATCTAACTCTCTCATATTCATTGATAACAAATCCTTTAATTTTTCCAAATATACAATCCCGTCCATTAATTCTTCTTGTGTTCGGTGAATCCACTCAAATGTTGTAATTCCTGGTTCATCCAATATTTTCACATAATTTTTCATTCTCTCATTACTACTTTCTTGCAAACATGCTTTTAGAGTTGACTTTTTCTCATCATCATTGCTTGACATACTTTATTTATACTATCTTTATGTGTTTATATTTATTCAATTAAATATAATTTTTACAATGCTTGTATTCCTTTATCATTATAACATTCTTTTTCAAAAATTATATTAAAGGTATTCTTTTTCTTTCATATATAATGGACGATAATTTACAATGTATAATCATGGCCGGTGGTCTCGGTAAACGCATGAGTTCAAATAAAGCAAAAGTATTACATCATATTCAAGGCAAACCCATGATTTATTATGTTTTAAATAACGCATTCAGTGTTGGTGTTTCAAGAGTCTTTCTCGTTGTTGGCAAATATAAAAACGACATTGAAAACGAACTTTCTTCTTTATTTTCCAAAGAACAATTCCAAAAAATTGTCTTTGTTGTTCAACCTGAATCTATGGTCAATGGAGAACTTTGCAGTCTCGGAACCGGCGATGCTATCCGTTCTTGTCTAACTTATTTTGAAGATTACAAACTCAGTCCAAAAACCAATATTTTGATTTTATCCGGTGATGTTCCTTTTATTATTCAAGAACAATTATTGTTATTTACTAAAATGCCTAACAGTATCATGGTCTCCAATGTTGAGAACCCAACTCATTATGGACGAGTCTTTTACAATGAGCAACAATATTTAACAGATATTGTTGAACATTCTATTTGTGATGAAGAACAATTATTATGTAAAACCGTCAATGCTGGTATTTATAATCTTACTGTTTCCACTTTGAATGAAACTATCCCCAATATAGAAATGAACCAACGCAAAAAGGAATTCTTTTTGACTGATTTTTATAAACATACAACCAAGAATATTTTCTGTTTTTTCTTACCAGATGTTCCAAAAAATATTAATACTTTAAAAGAATTAGAAGAATTTAATTAGTTTTATATCAAGAATGGACAAACAGTCACTTTCACAATGTAATATTTGTCTTGAAAATATTTTTGATTTTGACGAATTTGTTACCCATTGTAATCATAGTTATCATAATAATTGTATTTACACTTGGTATGTTTATCAAAGGCGTAATTTTCAAAACTGTTTATGTCCTATTTGTAGATCTGATATTCAAAAAGATTATAAACAAGTTTTTTCCAGACATTACAGTTACAGTTTCTTCAATATATTTAAAACACGCGATCAAGAATCCATGGTTTCTTTTATTAGAAATTACTTCTTTGATCCAAATGTTCAAGACTTAAACGGCAACACACCATTATTATTGACAGTTGTAAATAAAAATGAATACCTTGTCAAGGAATTGTTAACTTTACCTTCTATTAAACCACATATTGTCAATAAAAAACAAATTAGTCCATTGATATGCGCCATTAGTCAAAATAGTCATTCTATTATTGACCTTTTCAAAAAAAATAAAATGATACCAAAAGGATTAAAGAATTTAGTTTAATTTATTTTTGTTATTTTTGAGAACCTTGATATTTTGTTTTCATAATATATAAAATATGTTCTCAAAATTGTATTTTGATTCCACAGCCCCAGAAACTGAATATTCCCGCTTGATATCATTTGATGTATTATTAAGTATTATTGTTCATGTTATCTTTTACACATTGTTCTTGTTTTTATTTAGCTTTATTTTCAATATCAAATTTTCAAAAAACACTTACATGAAGTTTATTATTGCATTAATTGTTCTTATGACTCTTGGTTATCCTGCTCGTTTAGCCAGGGTCAAATCATTACAAAATACTTTAGTTGATTATGGATTTGATACAAAAGCAGCCAGACATATTGCCGTAAGTATTATCAACAATGGATATTTTACTTGGTTCTTTTTAGGTTAATTGAGAACTTGCAATTATTTTTGTCCGTATACTATATATTTCAGAAGAAATGGACGGAGGAAAATTTCAACAATTAGTTGGTTCTCGTAGACAAGTTTTCAATGGCACTGCCAAGAAAACCAACTACGGAAAAAATGGTTTAGAAAAGAAGGACTTGAAAATGAACAAACATGGTCTCATTGTCTCTGTTAAAAAGAGCAAAACTGCAAAGAAAGCTAAGCATTTAGGCAAGTTCTTGCAAAAGAGAGGTTCCAAGACTTTCGGACCTCGTAAGACCGCCAAGAAATCAAAAGGTGGTCAATATGC
>MDSZ01114495.1_pt1 | contig 22318 bp, 15 predicted proteins | sample 811201 | NCBI WGS metagenome assembly MDSZ01 (sample SAMN05326647, study PRJNA326480) | marine metagenome | isolation source: seawater | place: Indian Ocean: North | collected 2010 | reverse complement strand
GGCACCATTTTCAATGAAATTGGCCATAGTCTCAGTATCACCAGCATCCGTAATTACAAGTTTACTTGAATTGATATAAAGATTGCCTGTGCCAGAATCTTTAATGTAACTATCATCACCATCATGATAAAGTTGTAAATCTTGTCCCGTACCAAGTCTTAATCTATCATCATCAAGTAAGTCTACATTGGCAGTAAAAGTGGCTCCTGCACCAGTAACGTGCATGAATCCGGAGACACTTAAGTTGTCATCAATGGTGGTAGTTCCACCAGCAGAGTCTATGGTTAAATTACCAGATGAAGTGTCAAGTTCATTATTAGCGGTAATACCGAGTTGAATGTTATCAATAGTGGCACCACCGTTAGCATCTATTGCTCCAGTGAATGTGGTGATACCACCAACAGTAAAGTTAGAAGTAACATCAAGACTCGTAGCAGCAATACCTGCGATTGCAACAGAACTGGAGTCTAAAGTACCATCAATACGAACGTTTCCTTTAACATAAAAAACAGTATCTCCAGTACCAACAACGCTGAATCTATATGGAGCAGTGTCAGTACCAATAGCAACCTGACCACCTTGAGTGGTTTGGAAGATAGTTCCACCCGTTCCAATAATCAATCTATTGGATAATGTGGTGATACCAGTTACATTTAATCCTTGGTTTAGTCGTAAAAATCCCTCATGAGTTGACATACCAACTGCTCTGAAGTTGGTTACGGATGTCATACCCGTGTTATTAAACCTCTCGGTTACATCAATCCTACTATATGTACTACCAGCACTAACTGATAAGTTTGTGACAGCAAGTCCAACAAACGTTGCAATACCAGCAGCGTTAATGAATTCTAATCCTTGGTTCAATACAAGATTGTCCGCAGTGACTGTAGTAGCAATAATGCCACCACGAACATCTAAATTATCTCTCGGCGTTGTTGTCGCAATGCCAGTTCTTCTATTAACATGATCAACAAATAACGTATCGGTATCAACTTCAAGACCATTTTTGACAACAAAATTCTTAGATATGGCCATTGGAGTTCACTCTCCCCCCGGTTATGTTTTATTAAAACTATTTAGTAAAAATAACCCTAGCCAACGACTGTCCACCCTTTAGCAGCAGCGAGATCAACTAAACTCTGTTTGTCATATGTGTTATGTTGAACGTTATTATGGAAAGTAGTGTAACTACTATATCCATATATTTGAGCAACTGCTTCAGCAAGACCTCTAGTTCTTCCACCGAAACTACTACTACTTGTCTGACGGCCTCCACCTCTGCCGCCGCCACCGCCGCCTCCGCCGCCACGACGGCCGCCACGTTGGAAAGTAGTTTCTGCGGGTCTAGACACCAATGTTGGCGATGTAAATGTTATACCATCCAATAAATCTCCAGTATAAATTTTTATCACCGCAAAACCATTGCCTTCAAATTGACCCTCGCCGGAATTTATTTCGGTTCTCGGATTATCGGGGTGGCCACCCTGTTGATTATCAACTAAAACAATGTTGTCGTCAGCCCATCCTGATCCGCCGCCACCTCCACCAGTGCCATTAGAACCACCGCCACCATAGTAACCACCACCGCCACCTCCACCAGAGGATCCGGATGGTGGAGCAGCATTTCCTCTTCCGGAGGCACCATTTCTAAAGGTAGCAGATCCGCAATCATTTTTAGGACATGTCCATAATGAATCATACCTAGCTCCATTTCTATATTCTCCAGCACTAGACAAATTTGAACCATATCCATGTGAAGGACCGTCACCATTAGATGCCGCTACATTGCATCCACCACCATCACCTCCATTGCCTTCTTTTCCGCCACCGCCGCCTCCGCCACAAACAGCGAAGACTCTATTTCCAATATAAATTATACTCATACCACCACCAAGTCCACCTTCATTATCTTTCATGCCAGTAGGTGTACTCTGTGGACCATACAAAGAGTTACCAGTATTATATCCAATACTAGCCCAATCTGTTGCCGCTAACTTAACTGTATATTCTTGACCTTTAAGCATAGTAAAGTAACAATATGCTGTTCCACCTCTTCCACCTTCTCCGCCGGTGCTGCCTCTCTTGTAACAATTTCCGTTTCCTCCACCCATGTAAACTTCAACGTTTACGTTAGATTCCGTAGGAACAACTCTAGTTTCTGCCTCTCCATTATATTTACCGACTTGATACGGAGTACCGGTAGATCCGTTAGTTTTTGCACCGGTTCTAGCTTTTGATGGGTACAAAGTTACACCATCATCATATTCAGATATGTTTATTCTTTCTGTGACAAGATTACTAGTATCGTTATTGACAGCCTTTCTAGTAAATGTCAAAAATGCGGCGGGAGGTTGAAATTCAATTTCCGCAATATTTGATATGGCAGATCCAGCAGTCTCGTGTTCAACTAGACACCAATAGTCAGCAGTTTCCGTGACAACGATTCTACTAGTTTTACTACCCTGAGTTCTTTGGTACAAAGTATCGTCGGCACCATCTTCACTTCCAGCAACTCTCTTATACCAATTATATGTAACCAGGTTGTAAGAGTTGTCAGAAACCTCTGTCGTCAACGTAAGTGCGACTCTTGACCCATTGGGAAATCTGTAATTTGCCATGTTTGTTATTCTTCAGCGGAACCAATAGAACCAATAGTGAGAGATGGATGAACAATTAAGGTTGCAGTATCACTATCAACATAGTCAATTGGTGCAGGTGGAGTTGGATTCTCCGTAGCAATTCCAGTGTAAGTCGGAGTGAAAGTAGCTTTCAAATAAAACTGTCTCTCATCATCATCCGGATTGATCGGATTATCAATCGTCAATACAGTTGTTGCAGCTCCGGTGACTGTAATGTTACCTGAGGAAACCACTGGACTGGTTCCCTCATACCACTGGTAAGAAAAACTACCACTACCACTATTATCAGCACTATTAAATTGCACTGTAGCAATGCCAGTAAATGTGGCAGTGCTACCGTTAGAAACTGTTGCGTCAGTTGGTTGAATTGCAATAGAAATAGTTGGAGCGTTATAGTTTAAATGTGTGGACTGCCTTCTAAAAAATGTATTTCTCATACCTATTTACCTCAAATTGCGGTTGCAAAGTTTTGTCCACTGACAAGACCATATAAAGTAGATCCAGAATCAAAAGTGGTGAAGGTATAGATGTCAATCTTATTGGCTGCGGTGGTAACTTGTGGAAGTAATCCACCACCCCAATAAACACTGACTGGGTTACCACCAGAATCCTTGAATGTAGAAATTCCAACTGTACGTCCACCCGTAGAATCTTGAACCAACTTAATGGTGAAAGATGTAGATCCTGTTGGTGGGTTGGTAATCTGGAAGAAAGAAATATTCTCCGTCAGACTAAGATTGAACGTGTTGCCCTTGGAGAGGTCAACAGTTACCTCACCACTACTACTTGTAAGAGTTACAACTGGTTCAAAGTAAGTGGTCAATCTAGTAGAACCACCCAAATCAATCTGAGCAGAATCTCTTACAGTTGCAGTTCTAATACCGACCGTTCCATTAGCAGCAAAGATAGAATCTTTTGCAGAAAGTGAAGTCGCGGCAGTGACAATTCCAGCGTAAATTGTGCCAACACCCGCAGAAGAGGCAGTTAAGTCAAACTGATTTGCACTTAAGATTCCAGCAACATTTGCTCTGTGAATCATGCTGACAGTTCCAATGAACTTAGATTGTCCATTGTTCAATACTGTCACCGTGTTAAGTGCAGTACCTTGTGTGCTACCAATCGTCAGTAAGTTACTAACGGTAGTGGTTCCGATACCAACACTTGCACCAGTGGTAATACCTGTACTATTGGAAACCCAGAAGGAATCAACAGGAAGATTTGTTAATCCTTGTCCATTTCCGTAGAAGATGGATGCGGTGAGAGATCCAGCAATAGAAACTACATCTCTAACATCCAAATCAGCGATTGGATTTGTAGTGCCTATGCCAACAGAACCTGCAGCAGAAACGACAACAACATCAGATCCACTTCCATTTACTTGGAATAATGAAGTATCTAAGATACTTGTGGTTCCAATACCAACTTGATCGAATCTATACTTATTGGTAGATACATCATCAGAAATTGCACCCCATCTTCTCCACTCATTATTCTCAGTAAATATCCAACCAGCATATTGACCGGTAGAAGGAACAGAACTAAACGTAATATCACCAGGAGTTCCGTTGATTGTTGGTGTGGTAGTTCCTACACTAATCTTTCTAGAGACAGCAGCATTACCTTGTAAGAAGAGGTTTACTGCTTCCATACCCCTCGCAGAGGAAGAGGTAATTTTCTCGTTGAAGTTTACAGGACCGTCAAAGATAGAAACACTGGTTCCATCAGTTCCACCTTCAACTTTGAGTGCCTTAGCAATGGTAACATCATCAGGAGTAAGAGAACTTGCAAACTCTTCCTTCTGAGGATCTTCTTCACCAACAACCTTAGAGATTGGTGTGTTGAAGGTAAATTCTTCACCAGTGGTAAGACTTAAGATATTACCAATGTAGAAGTCACCCTTATTATTCATTCCAGTGTAGTTGACCAGACCACCATCCAATCTTCTAGCCTGTGATCTGAACGATTCTGCAGGAGTAAGAACTCTATCCTGTTTCTCTGGCAGAGCAGTAGAGTAGTTACCAGGACCAAATCCAACGTATTCAAATGTATGTCCAGAAGCACGAATGATGGAGTTTCTTCTCAATCCAATTGGAATTGGTTTGAGTTTAGTAACTACAGATCCGGTGAGGTGAGTTGTAGCTTTGGTTCCAAATAAACCACGGAATACCGACGTTACGTTAGTATTTCTAACTCTCATGATTTCATCATCAACCATGATGTAATCACCCAATTTCAATCCACTAGAGGATGCGTTAGTAATAGAGATAGTGGTGGTAGTGGCAGTAGCCATTGCACCAGAAAGCGTAGTGGTGATACCAGCATTGGTTGGAACCATTCTACCACCAACATTCTCATTACCAAGGGTAATTGCACCACTGTTGTTAGACATACCTCTTGGGAAGATGTACATCTGAGAATCTTTTGTGGTCGAATATTGTGGTGCATATGTGTTAACACCAACATGCAGAGCAACAGATGTAATACCACTTACACCCAGAACTGTGTGATCACCATCTAAGAATGTTGCACCAGTTCCAACAACCTTTACAACCTGTCCAGGTCTAAAGGCATGAGCATTGCTGGTGGTAAAGGTTGCAACACCTGCAACATTATCATATCCGATTCCGGTATCTGTTACTTTCGCAGCATCACCAACAATGGTGAATGTTCCAATATCAGAAACCTCATTAAACATACCACGCACTGCTGGCGTGACAACTGTTTCTCTAGTGGCGACTTGGAACTTGGTATGAGTCGAAACACCAGTAATCCTAAAGAGACCGTTGTAATCATTATAAGTATCAGATCTTACACCAGATACTCTGATTACCTTATCGATTGCATTATCGATCTTGGTAACAGTGACCATACCCTCAACATAACCACTGGTTGTTGCAGTTCCAGTAACAGCCATTGTCTGACCAATAGCATATGCAGAACCAGGGTCAATGATGGTAACTCCGGTGATTCCACCAGCAGCATCAACAGTGATGTTTGCTGTTGCACTTCTACCAATGGTTCCACTTGCACCGACCAATCTAGCATTATGTAAGGTTGCAGAAACTCCACTACCATATCCTGATCCGGAGTTTCCAATACTTACAGCGACAACACCATTCAACTTGTGTTCTACATCAGTAAAGATAGTGTGTGCAGTACCAACGGCAGTGGAGAAAATATCGGTAACGGCAACACCAACTCCAGAATCCCAGAGCATACAATCTAAAGACTCTCTGGTGATACTTCTACGAATGTCATCACTGACAACTTTTGCTAATTCATCGGACTTAGCGTAACTTCTAGTTGCAACAGGATCACTATCTGGATTATCCCTATCCATCTGAGGATAAAGATCTTCTAAGTTTTGACTATACTTATCAGAAGCAAATTGAGACAGTGTTGGAGATACAGATGACTTCAGAACACTGATGTGGTAAATACCATCCTGTTCATTAGGGACATGCTGTTTAATAGTCTCTGTTCTGTAAATGTTGTATGTGTCCTTATACCTCTTTCTCTTGAAGAAAGGTAGAGAATCAACCTCTCTTGTAGAGGTACTATTCTGGAAAGTGCCAGGATTTCTAGACAAACCAACAGTAAATGCGTTGGTGCTAGTAATACCCGTAACAGTATAAGAATCGTTAAATCCTGAGGTTCCAATACCAGTAGTGTTGTTGGAACTCTTGACATTTACAATTTCAACAGAAGATCCGACATTCAAATCGTGAGGTAACTCAGTGCTGAAGGTAACGACTTTTGTCGATCCATTGTAATCAGCATTTGAAATAAATCGGAAGTTTCTCTGGTCAACAGAAGATGTCAACGTGGTTTGAGAAATCTCAGAGTCGGTGGTTCCAGTATTGGAAGATTCAGATTCCTGCAACACATAACCATCGATAGGTGGTCGAGCAGAAGATACACCAGCAGGGACAACATATCTGTAACGATATATCTGATCAATCAAACTTCTGGTATCAGCAGTTCTATTAACGTAAGATCTTGGAGTGTTAGTTCCAAATGCCGTGGATCCGAATCCAACGATGGTGGGATAAATGGAGTTTTCGGTTGCAGCAGAAGCAACGTTTACATACCAGTTAGTCTGATCACTATCAAACTGTACTGGGTGTCCAGCCTCTCCAGCTAACTTATCAGATACTCTACTTTCTACATTTAATACACCACCAGTGGAGTTGAGAGTAATTTTCTCTCTGTTTACTGCATCATTTAAGGTCTTAGCAACTTGAATTTGGTTATCAGCAAGAGGAGATCCTACGATAGCAAAGTAAACCGAAGTTTCCTTTGCACCGTCAGGCAAGTGACCATTTTCAGAAATAATTCTGATAGTTTCGCCTTCTAAGAATTGGTGATCCTCGGTGAATGTTAAGATCGAATCAGCGTCAATACTGTTAATACCAGCAACACTTCTATTAACCTTCGATTTCTTGGTTCCAGTTCTTTCTACGCTTTGATATGCTGTATTATCCATGATAATACGAGCAGAATACTCTTGAGAAGTTCCTGCAGGAGAAAGAAGAACTCTTAATGAATCATTAGAGGCAGCACCAACTCGATAACCACCCAAAACAACTTCCGGAGGTGAGTCTTGAGTTACCTCATTATACAAATATAATCTGCTGGTGTTAGCAACTCCAAGAGTCTTATTGACATCAATACTAGGAAATTCTAGTGAAATTGGTGTGTTGGTAGCCGTCTTTGGTGGGATAACATGTGTAATATAACCAACATCATCTCTAGTAAATGGTGCGTTCTTAAATCCTCTAGAGATGAGTGCAATAGAACCAAAGTTTGAGTTGGAGTTGGTGATAGAATAGTCACCACCAGTGTCAGATACAAAGTGTTCTGCATAACCAATAGCGAACACAGAAACCACCTGCAAGATGGCATCATTAGTTGCATTGATATGGAAGTTTTTCCACTCATTTCTGTGGATTGCTCTAGAATCCGTATGAATATTATCAACCGTGGTAGAATCATCAAATGATCCTGTTGTGGAATTATATTTTACAAATGCCCTATCATCTTTTTGTAGTCCGATACCCGTAAACTGGGCAAGAACCATAGATTTAAATCCAGATGCCTTTGAACCATCTGCCAACAATCCACACATTCCATACACAGATCTCATAGAGATGTTAAAGATGTATGGAGATGCAGAAGTTACGGTGTCAACAGAGATTTGCAGAGTTGCACTAGATGGATTCTCTAAAACGGTAGTAGGAGTATTCTGTACGGTATACTGAATCTCAGAAGTGCTATTAATAGCACTAACAACATACTGACCATTATATCCAGACGCACTGACACCATCAATAATAATAGGAGTATCTACATCGATTCCAGGTAGAGGAGAGGCAAGAGTTGCGGTGATAGTTGTAGCAGCACCAGCAAGAGTTCCATCGCCAGCCTTGATACTGGTGATTCCGACTTCACCAACCTTAGAACCAACAATTCTGTATTCATCAACCTTAGGTTCAATATCAACACCAGCAAGTGGGAAGTCTGGGGTGATTGGTCTACCAGAACCCTGATCATATACATCACCGACTTTCTGATAGTACATCTCAAGATCAGTTCTGTTCGTACTGAAAGTGAGGAAGTCGTCAGAGATGTTTACATTGTTTACACCATCAGCATATTCAAAACATGCAAGTTTGTGGTGAGAAAAGTTTGGTACGAATCGGTTGAAAGTATAATCCTTAAAACAAACTCCGTTAGGATCGGCATCAAGAATACTGAACTGCCAAAGATAACATCCACCAGTAAGTCTGAAGAGACAAGATCTAGTTATCTCATCATTCTCAGGGTCTGGAACATACTTAGGTCTAATTACAGTTTTACGAAGGTCCAATCCAACAATAGAAGTACCTCTAGGAACGATTACGCCACCGTAAATACTGTTAAGAGGATATAAATCGTTGTCTAAACTATTGAGATCGAAGTTTGAAGTAGGATCAAAAGTAGGTAAGTTTCTACCAGCAACACCATCTCTACTATAGTAAGCAATAGATTCTCCGGAGGGATTATAAGGAATCCATCCAGGTCTATTGTCTAAGACGTGATCTCCTGGATACAAGAGAATGGTGGTTTTGTTAAACCTATCATTGTTTTCGCCAGCTTGATAGGAGAATCTGGCAGCTTCAATTAAAGCTCTTTGAATTGTCTTGAAGGGTCTCGTCAGTGAGTTACCCTGGTTCTCAATAGCATCCGTAGAATCCAGATCATTTGGATTCACATACAAGATATTACCACGAACGTTCTTAAGAAAATTATCTAAACGGCTGAGAGACATGAGATCTACTTCAGTGATGGTCTTTGCTTATGTTATTTAGACAAATTCTTTATGATGGATTAAAGAAGCAAGACCAGATGATTTTTTTATATCCAGATGACACCTTAGTTCCTCTATGTATGAAGTGAGGACCGCAAGGAAAAACCAAAATAGAATTCTTTTTTGCATCTACACCCAGTTTGTCAAGGAGAAATAGTGTTTTTCCTCCAACAAAATCATCATTCAGGTATAAAATGAAGGCGAGAACTAAATCTTTATCAACAGACTTGTCAACGTGCCATTTATATTGTTCGTCTACATCATAACACCTGTAAATATACTCTGAACCCAAAACTCTATCATCACTTATCCCGGAGTGATATATGTCCCATAAGTAATTATTTTCGGTATATAGATTATACGCTTTAGAAAAAATATCATTGATTAACGTATCTGCTTCTTCTAGTTTTTCTCTAACATCAGCATCTGGATGATTCTGTGATGTTATAGTTACATTATATGATTTATTATTTCGTACATCATTCTGTTCTATAAAGAGACACTCATTGTCGTCTCTATAATCATGACACAGTTCTGCTATCCGATCACTTTGTTCGTCGGTACAAATATCAAAGTACTGATAAATCTGTGGAGTATGTTTTTCTATTCGCATACAATATTGGCCGCATCTCGATCAAAAATTTCTAAACCTTTATCCGTAAGCATGTGATCATACATTTGATCAAATACTTTAGGTGGCATAGTGCAGATCTCAGCACCATTATACCATGACCTGATAGCACGTTGCACGCTACGAATAGAAGCAGACAGAACCTGAGTTCTGATTCCATGGATGCGATACAGTTCAGAGATAGAACGCACCACTTCTAAACCAGCAACAGATTGATCATCCAAACGACCAACGAAAGGAGACACATAAGTTGCACCAGCCTTTGCAGCAAGAACAGCTTGAGCAGCACAGAAAATCAATGTGACATTAGTACGAATCTTCTCCTTAGACAATTCTTTGCAAACTTTTAAACCATCACGGGTCATTGGAAGTTTGATTGTACTTACACTACCGAACTTATCTACCAATCGAAGTGCTTCATTCAACATAGTCTGAGCATCACCCATGACTTCCATGCTGATGTCTTGTACCCCAATATCTTTGATTTGTTGATATACCTCTTCAGGATTTCTACCACTCTTCATGATAAGAGTTGGATTCGTCGTAACACCATCTACCAATCCAGTGGCAAAATATTCTTCAATCAAAGAAGTATCAGCGGTGTCCAAAAAGATTTTCATGGCAATTGTTTAGTTGACGTTATTTAGAAATGATTGCAATACTGAGCATTCAAGAGTTCTGATTGAACTAGAAAACTCACTAAAGAGTATTTTTTACCGGATGTGACCGGTTTTGTCATGTGAGGATAGAGATATGAACCAGGGAATATTATACTATCTCCAACTTCAATATTATAACACATATAATCTAGTTTAGGAAAGATAAGTTCTCCTCCATCGTAATCATCATTCAATTTTGTTATGATGCTGAACGTTGATAAATCACAATGTTCTTTAATATCAACAATAGTATCTTTACTATACCTAGCAATGTATGGGTCCAACAAAGAAAAAGCAGGTCTTTGTGGAATTTTATAGAAGGACGTAATAGAATTAATTATATAATCATTCAATACTGTAGCAAACTGTCTACAAAATAAAGTGCCAAAATATTCCAGTCTTAAATGATCAACCGTATATGGTTTTCCAGGACAAGATATTGTAAATTCATCAGATAATTGTTCACAAGTATCTACAATATCTCTACAGTATTCTTCTGAAAAGGTTTTACACTTAAAAATATTATCTTTTAATTCTGTGCATTCGCCAACAGATCTATGAAAAGATCTAGACACATCAAAAATTGACATCAACCACCATCAATTTGGCACCCAACCATACTTCCACCAACGATTCCAAGAGGAATCGCCCACAGACGACCATCACCACGGGATAACGCAGCACCTAAACCAGCGCCACCAATTCCACCCAAAACGGCACCTTCAACGCAAGAATTATCATCTTTTTTACCTCTACCTACATTAGGATACTCTTCTTGATAGTAGTGGTGGTGGTGATGATGATTCCTTCTTCGGCCGCGACATGGGATACGAACTTTATCATAAACATAATCAACTCGACCACGATCATACGGGCCCGTTCCGGGAATATACTCCTCTCGATATACTTCTTTCCAACACTTTTTCTCTACCCAACCACCATAATGTCTAGTTCTTGGTCCTCCCGCTTCCACTCGGGGGGCGGAAAGGACAGGTAGGACAACCGCTGCCGCAGCAACCAGGGAAATAATACTTTTTTTCATTGGTAATCTTCATTAACAGGGTTGTACTTCAAAAACTCATGAAACGTCATCTTCATTTCCCTTAGAGTGAATCCGCAATGTTTCGCTGCCTTTGGGAGATTCCATTTTGCGTGAAACAATGCTTCGTTCGACTCTCGAACGGAAGTCGGATTGGTAATAGATGCAGATTTCATCGTAGATTTTGGGAGAATACCGGTTCATGGCGTCTCAGTTACTCCATTAATATATAGGAGTTCTCCCCCAATGTCAAGACTGAACCCGTTCACCTGTGACAGGATCTCGTCTGTCATAGTCCCATCCACCAACCAAGAACCTAGTCTTGTCGCCAGGATAATCATTGGGTGATGTGCCTTCATACTCAACATGAAGTTTCTCATCCGGATTCAATGGATCAAGATGTCTGGCTGCCCAAATTTCATAGTAACAGTTGATGTTCGCACCATTACCAGATTTAACTTTAACAACCTTACCCCATTCAACTCCTTCAACAATAAGATCCTGCGAATATCCAATCTGAGTTAGTGTTACAGTGATGGATTCTGGATCGACAAAACCATCCCAATATTCTGGAAGAACAATTTTATTAGAATCTTTCAGTTTTCCACGAACGTAAATGCCTGCTTCTGGTCCTTCTGGAATAACATGACGAACTCTCCAACCTGGCTTTTTCAGGTTAGGAATATCAAATGCACCTCCAATACTTTTTGCTGAGGTGGCATTTCCCTGCAAATTTCCAATGAATGTGGGACATGTAGTTGTACCAGCACACTCAGTGTTTCCTTCTACTTCAAGATCTGCCTCAAACAAACCATTTTTCAGGTGGCATGAGATGTCGTTACAACAATCATCCTCTTTTTCGTCTGCTCGACCAAAAGTTTTATCCTGTTGCCATACACCTCCACCGCATCCCGCTTCGGGATCTGGATATAATCCTTGGCATCCTCCATGTGGCATGATTTACCTCCTATTGTCCTACAAATTTATCACTTAAAAGATCTTCTGATGGGAAGACATTTGGTTCTCTCGGAGTATCAGCTCTTTCTCCTACAATCGTATAATGACAATTGATTGGAGTTTGACTATTAGTCCAAATTACAACCTGAGAGTTATTAATTGATTTCACCCACAAAGTTTGAGGAGCTCCAATCGGAGTTAAATTCACGGTGATGGTATCTTCATGAACCAACCACATCCATTCTTCTGGAAGGTTAATAACGTTATCCCCAACCAATTTACCACGCACAAAAACATCCTTGGTAGGACCTTCCATGCAAGTATAACGAAGTTTATGTCCTGGTTTTGTTTGATGATCAATGACAAAATTACAAGATCCCTTATTGATCGTTGTAATAAATGCCTTTCTCACGTCAATCTTGTCAGCGACAAGAGTCTTCGTTTTAGTCTCTTGTTCTACCCAGAGATTATCACGGATGTGTTGATCATCCTGAACTTCCATGGCAAAATCACCCTGTTGTTCAGAACTTTTATTGACCATGCAAGTTCCTTCCATCAACCCAAAGGCATCAGGGGTTCCCACATGCACACCATTCTCAATGTGAGCACTACCTAAAACTTTTTCTTCATCACCCTTACCCACAGAGGATGAAGTTGTACCACCAACGATTAGTTGTTTGTGTACCTGTTGGTCATCACTTGTCCAGGCCATTATTCAGATGATCCTCCAATTTGTGGATTTTGTGTTGTTCCTTTCTTTCCATATTTAGATGATGCAGACTGACAATCTCCATGCAGCCCATACATTTGCATCTTACCTTGAGATTTGATATTAACTAGTTGTGCGCTGTTGATTTCTGTTTTTTGGTCACCCGTAATAGAAACGTTTGGTGCCTCAAGTTGAATCTTTTGAGATGCCTTCAAGGTAATGACACCTTCCTGTCCCTCACCATTTGCTTCGACTGTCACATTTTTTCCAAGAATTTCAACGTCACCAGCCTGACAAGAGAGTGAAAGTTTTCCATTCTCTACTTGAATTAAGAAAGTAATATCAGGACGTTCTCTATCTTGACCACACTTTATATTGATACCACCTGGTGCTTCGACTGAAGTTTTTCCCTTTCTTGGATCATCAATGTCCATGAACAAACGATGTCTAGCATCTTGTTTGTTTTGAATATAAACGGCAGCACGAACTTGATCTGGTGAAGTTTCTCCAAAGGAGATCCCACCATAATTATTCATCCACCAGTTGGCGAACCAATTAAATAAATTCTTGTCCATAAGTTAATACCCGTATGGGGATGGTGATGGCGATGGGGAAGGTGATGGTGATGGGGAAGGTGATGGGGATGGAGATGGAGAGGGTGAAGGTGTTGGAGCAGGAGCTGTGGCAGATGATGTTCCTGCGGGTCTAGGTGAAGATGAAGCAGGTCCGCTAGAATCAGGAGTTTGTGTAGTCACCGGATTCGGAGTGTCAGTTTCGTAGACAATTCCAGGAACAAGTCCAGTTTCACTATCTGTTATTGGAGTATCTGGTGTAGCAGCCTGAATTGGTTGTCTTGGAGCAACAGTTCTAGTTATACTTTCTTCGACTGTATTGTAAATTATATCATGTGGAGTAGAGACATGCACTGCACCAACCATACGTTGACCCGTTGATGGATGAATGTGTGATGGTCCATAATATGGTCTTCCATTTACATATCCAACTGGTGTAGCACCAACACAATCAATTACACTAATAACGGCAGCCTGACTGAATCCTTCTTGGAAGGCTTGAGTTATTTCAAATTCCCCACGATATTTTACTTTCAAATATGGAATAAGTCCAGCCCCGGCACCCGTTTTAGTATTTACCCTCACCAGAGGTGGTTCTACGAATCCAATGTTTTGTTCTATATCATTATCATCAAACTCTACTCCAAATAATTCACCGTTTCTACCGACAGAAAGATTTCCAGTAAGGGAAATTTCTTGGCCATTACCATCAAAACCAGAAACAGTTACCGTATCTCCGGGGTTATATCCAATTCCAGTTTGATCAATCTGAACTCCACTCAACGCCATGATAACTGGATATTGGTCAGAAGATCCAACATTATCCGCAGCAGTAGACAAAACACCACTATCCGTAACTGTTGTGGGAGGAACCACAGGTGCTGAAACTTGTCCGCCGTTTACAAAAACGTATCCACTACCATATCCAGGTAAACCATCACCATCAACAGTCAGAGTGCCATCAACCCCAGTAAAACCACCACCAGTTTCAGTAATACCACCACCAGTTTCAGTAATACCACCAACAGGAGTGCCATCAATCTGAGTAAAACCTCCACCAACAGGAGTGCCCTCATATGTGGTGCCTGGAGGTACTGGATTGTTTATGCTACCCGCTGGAAAATATACAGTTGTTCCGGGAGGTACAACACATTCATCGCCGGGATTGAATTTAATTATATCACCCTCAGGCAAAATACAAATAGTATCTAATGCTTCTCCAGTGACAACTCCATTTCCTCCAACAGAACCATCGGGGCGTGGTAGATAACCCCCACCAGTATTAGAAAATACTATATCAGTTAGAGATCCATTCTCATCTAATATTGGTCTTCCATAACCACCACTTCCCTTGCCGCACTTATCCTGCACAGCAATATTCATTCCCAAAAGATCAGCACCAGCATCAAGAATATCAGCACCCAACAATTTGCCAGAAGGACTTACGATAGCATTCATGAGAGGAGGAGTACTAAATTCTTTACCAAATGCTTTTAAAGTGGGGGTTCCACATCCTTGAGGTCCCATATCACAAGCACCAAGAACTTCAGAAATTCCAGCACCACCTTTTATAAAGTCCGCGACACCAGTAACAGAATCAATTATACCACCAGCAGCACCAGTGACATCATCTATAGCACCAGTAACAGAGTCAGCGACTCCAAGAATACCACTCTTAGCATTATCGATAGAAGATCTGAAATCATCAGCTGCACCCATCACAGATCCAATAGGTTCTGGGAAAGATCCGGCTTGACCACTCATAATTCCACCAACCATACTCAAGAAATCACCACCTGCTGTTGGAGCATTACCGGTGAGCATACTAGCTTGTTTGATATCAGTACACTTCGTTTCTTCTTCACATGAGAAGAGTTCTTTCAATCCATTGATAAGTTCTTGAATATCGGGGAGATCAAAACTAATATTGATACTACTAATTTGATCAAATCCGCCTTGGAACATATTACCAATGTTACCAATAGCTCCACCGACTGCACCAATTGCATCACCTGCGGCTCCGACAGCGCCAGTGACTGCATCTACAGCACCCATGGCGGAATCAGCAACATTGTTTATGCCATTACTAACAGCAGCTATTGTATTGTTTACTCCAGATAATGCTCCCTGAACTCCATTTTGAAGTGTTCCAAGAACACCACCAACCACATTGCCAATCATGGTATCGATACCACAAGGACTACTATTGGCAGTTTTGCCGATAAGATCTCCAAGTAAAGGCCCCAACATACCTTTGAGACCGTCTATCATATTATTAAATACGCATCCAACTTTCTCTAGAGCATCATTGATACCCTGAGCAACCTCATTGACGGCCTCAATAGGAACTAATGCAGCAATCTTCGCTCCCTCTTCCGCAATTTTTTCTAAAGTTTTAATTCTAATTTTATTTACGATCTTCTTCATGTATGATGCACAGTTGTCCGTGCATCTTTTTGTTTCTTTTGCTATGTCCGTAAGTTTTTGGGTAAGTGGATTAGCAAAAGTTTCACCATACTTTTGAGCAAAAGCAGTTACTTTCTGCAACCTCTTCTGTTCTAATGCGATTCCTGATTGAGGTTCATCGTTAGGACATGGATTAGCAGGCATGACATCGCCTGTTGCATCAGCATTCTGTTGTGCTGCCTGTCTTCCATCAGTCTCAACATCTCCACCGAGAAGTCCAGGTTGTTCTAATACGGCACTTTCATCACGAACAGTTGGTTGAACTTGTACTTGAGATCCACCAGGTCTTGTACTAGTTACAGGAATGGGAGGAGCAAACTTATCTACCTGTCCGGAACCACCACCTGCTTTAATGTTGTGTCTAGATTCTACTGAACCATTGGCATATCCACTGAATGGAACAAACCCCGCCTCCGGTAGATCTTTAGAGAGTGTCTGTTGTGTTGATTTATCCAACACACCCATGACAACTGGTTGTTGACCATCTTCACCATCTAAGAAAAATCCAAAGACGATTTCTCCACCAGAGAAAGAAGAACTACAACTCATTCCACCACCGCCGCCACCGGCAGTGACTGGGAACATCAGATACGCCCAAGGCAAATCTTCATCTGGTAATTGTTCAAAACTCGCAGTATGGTATCCCATAATGCGAACTTTAACTCTCTGTTTAAATCCAGGCAGATCACCAGCAGATCCCTGGGTTCCGGAGGGCATATTTCCGGTCCAGGTATTTGCTGGGGCGACTTGGCCCATCCACCAGAAGAAACCGTCTCTTCCGACAAAATGTTTTTTAAACAGAGATTCTTCTATCATCAGTCGTCGTATACTAAGCACTCAGGTTCAGATGGGTTCTGATCACAGAACAATTCCAAATAACTGGGATCATGATGATCTCCGGCTTCAATTTCTTTTTTATGGTGTTCTGCATACTCTTCTAGATCATGCAATTCACCTTCGATATGACGACGTTGTTGTGGTGAAATGGTGGGATCGTGAAGAATCTCCTTGTCCGTTTCAATATGCTTTTCGATGCTTTCCATTTTAGTATTTCTCCTTGATACTATTTAAGAGCTTTTTTACCGTAAGAATCTCGGATCAGTGTCATACTAGTGATTGTGTTATCGGAACTGATTTGATGACATAGACTCGCAATAACAAAATGTCCACTGATATCATCATTTATCACATCACCAGTTTCACTAACGTCAGGGAATTCACAATAAACTGTTTCTCCAGCTCTTAGAGCGAAATCCCCAGGAACGGTTATTGATAGTTGGTATGTAAACATTTGATTATATCTCATCACCGATTGAACGGTGTTCTTATCCATTTCATCATTACTTTTTTCTGGTTCTGCTTTCCAAGATTCTAGTTGTTGTGATGCAGTTGCGCCTGTTGGAAGAGCACCATTATCTTTTACTCTCCACAACAATCTAGTTGGTCCTGCCCTGAATTCTTCAGGAACATAATCAACATTTTCTTTACCACCAGTTTTTACCTTATCAAACTGTTTCTCATCAATTTTATATTCTTGAATTTCAAACTTGAAATTCCATGGATCAAAAAATAAAGTTCTGTTTGTATAAGTTCCAAGTTGTAAGTTGGACTGTAAATCGATGGTATTGTCCACATTATAACTCAAAATGTTGCCCTTTTCATCAGCGTCCTCAAAATTAGATCCTCTATATTTGAATCTCTTGACTTCTTTCTTATCACCACTTGATGGTTTTAGATCACTCAAAAGACCGTCAATTGACTTGAATTGAAACCCGTCTTGGGTCTCGAAAAAGAAAAATCCGGAAGATGCGCCTGGTGATGCGTCAGCAGGAATAGACTTGTTAGCTAACCAGGTAAGAATGTGAAAGGGTTTTCTATCATTACCAATAAATTCATAACTCTGTTGAGTCTCTTCAATATCCTCTGTTCTAAAGTTCTGAGTTTTTAAAACATTTTTCAAAATCTCTGTTACATGTTCAGAGATTTTCTTAGGTCTCTTATACCGTTTTACAACTCTAGTTTGTTCATTCGCCAAAAATTCTTTTGTACAAAAATTTAATGCATATGTCAATCTTTTCGTACTACCTATGACATTACTAACTCTGTTGACATATAATTTCTTTTCACCCTTAAACGATATAACATTTCCCGCCTTATCTTCAGCTTCAAATTCCACGGCTTCACCACCACGAAGAGGCAGTCCGTCCACTATATTTCTCAATTTACCATCTTTTCCTTCAATAGAAAATCCAGTCTCAACCAGAACACAAGACGCAGTAATATGATTGGATAATATATTTTCATAATATGAAAATACTGGCGTTCCTTCCTTTACATCAACTTCCTGACCACTCTTAACATTAGTGAGCGTAAATGTGGTTATTGTTGAATTTTCTGGTTGTTGTTGCGTTGCCATTTATCCCTGCCTGTAGAGGAAGACCTGTAATTCGGTTTTTAACATAGCCTCCGATATATGTAGTCTAGAAATGTTGGAGGAGAATCCACCGCCACCACTTCTACGTTGACCTTTAGATCCACCCATAGAGACAACGGGGAAGACATTAGATGTGTCACCACTTCCTCCTCCGCCACCACCTGAACCAGAACCCGACATTGGCGAATCATATGGCGCCGAATGTGATATACCACCAGCATCAGCACCACCAGATCTTTCAATTGGAGGCGCTGGAGGAGTTAGGTCAGAACCAGTATTATCACCTGGTCTAGGAGCATCGGAAATACTAGGTTTCAGATCTGGGTTGCCAGCAGTATTGAAATAGTGATTCTTAAACTTAGTTACATTCACATTCTGAGAGGAATCTTTTTTTGCAGAACCAGTTCTAAATCCTGTAGCGGCCATCAGTTTAGTAATTTCTCCGTCCGAAACACCAGCCGATTTAAGTTGTTGTTTTAGTTTCTCGGGATCACTTGCAAGTTCTATCGCCTTATGTGCCTGTTCCATTTGAGATGCAGATCTCTGAGCATTGATAGATCCATCTCTAACTGGTTGATATTGATTTTTACCCATGATAACACCCGTGATGGTTTTATCCTTAGCAAGGAAAGTTCCTGTAGTTGCCTTTCCGGACTGAATCAATCCAGCACGATTCATTACACTTCTGGCTACGAGAGCCATACCAAGTAAACCTTCTCCTCCAGCCTCAGCGTATACCAATCTCTTAAACAGGTCAAGTTCACTACCTTTGGCAGCAGATGCGCTTAAGGTTGGGACCAAAGATGCCTGCGGTTGAACTGATTTTGGTTCTGGTGTCGTTGAAGGTTTGGGTTTGGATTCGGGTTCAGGTTTAACAGGAGTGGGAGATTTTTTACCAACTCTTTCAGCGAACTCTGGATCTTCTTCCAGTTTCTTCTCCATCTTTTCATTAAGTTTCTTTATATCAGCATCAGTGCCTGCAGGTTTGGGTTCTGCAAGAGGTTTTTCACCTGCCATCATTGGAAGACCAAAGGCATCGGAGATCTTGTCACCAAGTATTCTACCAAAACCACCGGCAGCCATATCTGCACCCATATATGCAGCGTAGATCGCTGTTGCAAGAACACCAGATGCACCACCAGTAAATGGTGCGGCAACACCAAGAGCACTCATTAATGCTGTAAATCCGGCATCAATACCAATACCGGTTATCATACGAATTAAAGCACGTCTCCAATCAACACCGCCAATAAGATCCATTCCGAATCCAAGGGCGTCTCCAATGAAGGGGAGATACTTACCAAGTTTTTTTACAACAGGTTGTGCTTTCTTAGCAAAATTACCAAGAACACCTTTTTGTTTAGTTAACCACTCAAGAACAGAACTAAGTTTTGGAGAATTCTTTTTTGCCCAGTCTGATAGTCCAGTTGTGACCCTTTTATATTGATCGGTTACAAACCTACCGAATCTTGAACCTTGTTCTAAAACAAACTCAGTACCCTGTTCTAATTTCTTGACAACCTTTCTACCACCTTCAAGAATTCCTTCACCAAAACCTCTAGCTCTATCTAAGAAGGATGGACCACCGGTAACTCTAGGTCTACGACGGAATGGTTCCCCCAGTCTATCAAGGAATCCACCAAATCCCGTTCTTCTACCGCCACTTGTAGTTACCTGACTAGAACCCCCTGGTGTAAATAACTCTCGTACTCTGTCAGTTACTCCCTGAAATCCTGTTCTTCTGCCACCGGATTGTGTTACTCCAGGTTTAGGTCGGAATGGTTCTCCCATTCTATCAAGGACTCCACGAAATCCTGTTCTTCTGCCACCACTTTCGGTAATACCACGGAAACCACGACCCCTAGGAGAGTCGGGAGTGTTTGGACCCCTATTACGACCTCCTCCCCTATTACGACCTCCTCCACGATTTCTTCCACCTCCTCGGCCGCCAAGGGCATTGAAAAGTTCCATTGCCACCATAGCGGCAAAGAGAGCATCAATGATAGGAATTTTCTTGTCGATTTCATTGAGTTGTTGTAGTACTGTGTCTTTCTCATCAGTATCAACGCCTAAACCTTTTGCAATTAGTTTTATACCTTCAACCTTGACAAATTTAATTGCGTCAAGAATTGGCATCAGGATTGGACCTAATGCCGCACTAACTTGTTCAAAAGATTCTTTTAACTGTTTGAAAACTTCTTTGAATTCTAAAATTGTGTTTAGAACCCATCCAAGAAAAACAAGTCCTATACCACCAAGTATGGAATCAAATATTCCCTTGGTTCTTTTTTTAACCGCACCAAGAGGACCAGAGTCTTTCTTTCTCCTCTCAGCTTTACTTTCCTTCTTCTTTCTATCTCTCAGTTCTTGTTCGTCTTGATTCTTCTGTCTTCTAGAATTTACAAATCTACTTCTTCTACCAAGTAATCTTTCAATTTTGACAACTTTCTTTCTGAGACGAATTAACTTGGCTCGTGTAGTTTCATTTTTTGATTTACCTTCGGGAACACTTTCACCGGGTTTTAAATCTTCTGGAATAAAGGAAACAATATTAGAAGTTGGTAATAATTTTTGTGATGGAGAGGGAGACTCAACAGCGTCTTGAGATTCTTTTTCAACTAATTTGTTTAGAGGAACTGGTTTATCAGCCTTCTTCTTTGAAAGCATACTAGAACCAGCTTTGAGAAGTAATGGTAACATCTATCTTACCCCACGACTCCGTAAATTGCTTTACATGCTATAATACTAATGTTGGAACCATCAACAGAGGAAACATTAGGAGAGTCATTACCTTGTGCAGGTATTTCCTGTTGTCCCCCCTCACCAACAACAGAAACAGATTGTCCTCCACCTTGACTTGATTGATTAGAAGAACTGGGAGAGGATGACATCAACGTATTGGCTGATGGAGCAGCAGGAGAACCAGTTTCTGGTGGAATAAAGTCGCCACCAGATGGAGCTCCCGCAGCCTCTGGTATTTCAAGAGCATTAGGATCTCCCATAAACTTCTTCATTTTTTGACGAAGTTTGTCTCCACCACTTCCAGGAGTATCTGTTTCTTTTAATTGTAACCAGTCCCAACGTTCACCATTTCCACCCCACATCACTGGACCATAATTATCATGCATCACTTTACCATCTTTGTTTGACCCAGCCTCAGCATGAGTCATCACATTTTTAATACTAACGTCACCAGGTTTCCATCCCCAACCTAAAGCGATCTTTGCCGCTTCTTTCATCATACTGTCAATCTGAATATCCTTTGGTGGATAAGTCTTCCATGGAACTCCACCCATAGAAGCAACAGACAATCCTACATTATTGGTGTTTCTACCGTAGGTATGTCCTGTACGAACATCATAATCGCCACCAGTGTGTTTATAAATTGAACCATCGCCTTGTATGGTGCTATGATATGGACCAGATCTATGATTATAACCACCCGCAGTCCAGTGGAGATATATCTGTCTGTTTTTATTTCCTACCTGACCACCGTCTTGATATCCTTGTATTCCACCACGAACCTTTGGTTTGTTAGCATTTGGTCCAACATTGAAAGCGAGTGGATCAACACCAATCGTGTTCATCATTCTTTCTCTCGCACCAACTTGAAGAACCGTCTCTCCCGGTGTGAGCATGGCAGGAACAGTATCCGTTCCCATTGGAGCTGGAATCATTCTCGCATCAGGAACAACCCCACCAACATTTAACTTTAATGTTGGGAATTTTGCAGTCGAAGAATCAAAACCGCGTTCACCTTCCCTCCTTCCAACCCTATCGCGTAAGGTTGAGAAGTAGTCATTAAATCTCTCTTCTATGGTAGCACCTTGAACACGGAAAGTTCCAGTCTTGGTCCTTGTTTG
>MDSZ01067463.1_pt1 | contig 22318 bp, 20 predicted proteins | sample 811201 | NCBI WGS metagenome assembly MDSZ01 (sample SAMN05326647, study PRJNA326480) | marine metagenome | isolation source: seawater | place: Indian Ocean: North | collected 2010 | reverse complement strand
TTGACTTAAGTAAGTTCATAAATCATATTAGTCTTAATTTTACCCTATTTGTACACTTATTATCAGAAATGAAAAAAACAAAGATTGATCATTATACTGACAAAGAAGCTTTAGATTTTCATAAAGACAAAAAAGCTGGCAAGATTGAGATTATTTCCTCAAAAAATATGACAACAAAAAGAGATCTTGCTTTGGCTTATTCTCCAGGTGTGGCGGCACCTGTGAGAATGATAAGTGAAAATCCAGAAACTGTTTACGACTATACTAGTAAAGGAAATTTGGTTGCAGTAATAAGTAATGGTTCTGCTATTTTAGGGATGGGAGATTTGGGTGCTTTAGCTTCAAAACCTGTCATGGAAGGTAAAGCAGTATTATTTAAACGTTTTGCAGATATTGATTCAATAGATTTAGAAATTGATTGTAAGAATACAGATGAAATTATTAGATCAATCAAAAATTTTTCACCAAGTTTTGGGGGAATTAATTTGGAAGATATTGCTGCTCCTGATTGTTTTATAATCGAGAAAAAATTAAAAGAAATTTTAGATATACCAGTCTTTCATGACGACCAGCACGGAACAGCAATAATCACCACTGCTGCTTTAATCAATGCACTTGATATTAGTGGCAAGTCAATTAAAGATATTAAAGTTGTTGTTAATGGAGCAGGTGCATCTGCTCAAGCATGTACAGAGTTGTTTAAAAATTCTGGATTACCATCTAAAAATATTATTATGCTAGATAGAAAAGGAGTAATTTATAAAGGAAGAATTGATGGAATAGATAAGTGGAAATCAAGATATGCAATAGAAACAAATCATAGAACTCTTAAAGATGCAATAAAAGGTGCGGATGTTTTTCTAGGATTGTCTGCAAAAGGAGTATTAAAAAAAGAGATGGTAAAAGATATGGCTGATAATCCAATTATATTTGCTTGTGCAAATCCTGACCCAGAAATTACACCAGAAGAAATTGCAAAGGTTAGAAATGACGCAATAATAGCAACCGGAAGATCAGATTACCCAAATCAAGTAAATAATTTAATTGGGTTTCCTTACATTTTTAGAGGCGCTTTAGATGTAAGATCAAAAACAATTAATGAACAGATGAAAGTTGCTGCTGCTAATGCAATAGCTAAACTTGCAAGAGAAGATGTTCCTGACGAAGTCGTTGCTGCAATGGGTGGAGAAAGGCCTCATTATGGTAAAAATTATATTATTCCATCTACATTTGATCCAAGGTTAATAAGTATTATTCCAGCTGCTGTTGCTAAAGCAGCTATGGAAAGTGGAGTAGCTAGAAAAAGAATTGAAAATTTTGAAACTTATCAAGAACAATTAAAACAAAGATTAGATCCAACTGTAACTATTATGCAGGGGATTAACTCATATATTAAAAAAAATCAAAAGAAGATAGTTTTTGCTGATGGTGAAGATGAAAATACTCTTAAGGCTGCAATTGCATTTAGAAATTCTAAACTTGGAACTCCTGTGTTAATTGGAAAAGAAGAAAAAATTAAAGAACAAATTAAAAAGATTGGATACAACGAAAACTTTGATATTGAAATTGTGAACTCAAAAGATACTTCAAAAAGAGAGAAATACGTTAAATATTTATTTAAAAAACTTCAAAGAGAACAAGGTTTATTAGAGAGAGATTGCGATAGACTAGTAAGAAATGATAGGGTTATCTGGGCATCTTGCATGGTAGCTTGTGGTGATGCCGATGGTGCAATTACCGGAAATACAAGAAGATTTGGTGCATCATTGGAAAAAATTAAACAGGTGGTAGATGTAAGACCTGGAGAAATAATGTTTGGATTAAATCTAGTAGTTCATAAAGGTAAAACTATTTTTGTGGGTGATACTAGCGTTCACGAATACCCAAACTCTAAGCAAATGTCTGAAATTGCAATATCTGCTGCTAGAGTTGTAAGATTGTTTGGATTTGATCCAAAAGTTGCTTTTGTTTCACATTCAACTTTTGGTCAGCCCTCTACAAGTAGAACTAAACACATTAAAGAAGCAGTTGAAATCTTAAGATCAAAAAAAGTTGATTTTGAGTTTGATGGAGATATGCAGCCTGACGTTGCCTTAAATAAGGATTACAAAAAACTTTATCCATTTTCAAAAATTGTTGGAAATGCAAACATTTTGATTATGCCAGGACAACATAGTGCTGCAATTTCTTACAAGATGATGAAAACACTTGGTGATACAAAAGTAATTGGTCCACTTTTAATTGGACTTGGTTTACCTATCGAAATCGCACCACTAAGATCCTCGACTTCAGAAATAATTAATCTTGCTTCTATAGCAGCTTATTCATCTGATGTAATAGATTATAATAAGTAGTTAATTTTTTTTAATTCTTAAATCATCGACTAAAATTATACTTGCAATAACATCTTCTACATCCAAAATTTCTTTTGCCTCTTTAATAACTTCGTCTTTTTCTTCTTTAGTAATTGAAATTCCATAAACATAAACTTTCTTTTTGTAAGTATCTATTTGATAATTCGTTGCTTTGATATTTTTATTGAAAATCAGAGCAGCTCTTAATTGTGAGGTAATTAATACATCTTTAGCAGATTGTTGAAAATTAAATTCCTCTTTTATTTTAATATCGTTTCTAACTGATCGTACACCATCTGTTTCCCAAGCCATTTTTGTAAGTTTAAGTTTTTCTTCTGGATTATCCACTTTACCAGTTAGAAATATTCTTCCATCAAGTACCTTTGAATTAATTGATAATAAATATTTTTTATCTTCTAATAGAATTCTTGCAGACAAATTTTTTTGCATAATTGAGTCATCAACTTGAGTTCCAACTGATCTAGGATCGAATGCCACACTTACCCCTGTTCCAAAAATTCCTTTAGATGCGACTCCAGCACATCCGGATAAGAACAGAGTAATTAAAAATAATATTACAATTTTATTTCTCATTTTTTAAACTTAAACAATAGTTATATATTTGTTTTTTTGGAGAAGTACTAACCTCACCCACAATTTCGGTAATTTCTTTAGTACTTAATTTTTTTATCATTTTCTTTATAATATTTTTATCTGATTCACTCAAAAACTGTGAAGTATTTTTTATGTTCTTTTTTTCAGAAATTACAATTGTTAATTCACCTTTTGGTTCATTTTCAAACTCATTTAACTCATCAACTAAACATCTTTTGTACTCTTCATAATATTTAGAAATTTCTCTACATATTAGAATTTTCCTACCAGTAAAATTATTCTTAATGTGGGGTATAATTTTATTTATCTTTTTAGGTGAAATAAAAAAAATAATACAAGCATTCAATTCTTTTAAAGTTTTTAAATTATCGTTTATTTCTTTATTTTTTTCTGGAAAAAAACCATAAAAAAAATATCTTTCCGTGAAACCACTTGCTGAAAATGCTGTAGTTACTGCCGAAGCGCCAGGAAGGGGAATTACATCTATATCATTTTTCACGCATTCATTAATCAATTTTGACCCAGGATCTGAGATCGCAGGTGTTCCAGCATCAGAAATTAAAGAAATAAGAAAATTATTTTTCAAAAGATTTACTATTTTTGATAAATTTTGGTTTTCATTAAATTTATGATTAGAGATGACTTTTGATCTTATGTTATATCTGTCAAACAATTTTTTAGATACTCTTGTGTCCTCACAAAGAATATAATCAGAAGATTTTAGTAATTCTATGGATCTAAGAGTGATATCGCTTAAATTACCAATGGGAGTTGGAACTAAATATAAGCCTTTTTTTATTTCTTTTTTTTTATTAAGTTTGTGTTTTATCATAATTAAAACAGTATTTAGATTATAATAACATAAATGAATAAAGTATTTAAAATTCTTTTTTTAATAGTTGTTAATTCTCTATTAATACTTAACCATGCCCCATCAGAGGAAAATAAAATTAAGATTGGTTTATTGGTACCTCTTACAGGTGATAATGCAGAATTAGGAAAACAAATACTTAATTCAGTAAGACTTGCAATAAAAGATATTGATGTAGAAAATATTCAAATTTATCCTAAAGATACAAATTCTGATCCGAAAAAAACTTTACATTCAGCAATTGAGCTTAGTCAAATGGGCATTAACTTAATTATTGGTCCAGTATTCTATGACAACCTCTTGTATCTAGATGAAGTAAAAAATATAACTTTTTTGTCATTGACTAATAAAACATTAAAAATACCAAACAATGTAGTATCTGCAGGTATTAATTCAATTTCACAGCTTAATACAATTAAAAAATTTATAAAACAAAATGAAATTAAAAAAACAATTTTTTTAATTCCTAATCTAAGCTACGATTTAGAAATTATTAATGGAATTAAAAATTCAAAAATAAGAATTTATAAAGAATATTCTTATGATATTGACCCAACTAAATTAACAAAACAAATTGAAAAAATAACAAATTACAAAATCCGACAACAAAATCTTTATGACGAAATAAAGAGAGTTGAAAATTCTGATGATCCAAACAAAGAAAAGAAAATAGAAAATTTAAAAAAAAAATATACTATAGGCAATTTAGATTTTGACTCCATTGTAATTGCAGATTTTAGTGAAAGCCTAAAGAGTGTTATAACTTCTTTATTATATACAGATGTATCACCCAAAGATAAATATTTCATAACTTTTAATCAATGGTTTGATGATAGTTTGCTGACTGAAAAGAACTCCCAACCATTATATTTTCCCTCAATAAATATTAACAATTTAATTGAGTTTGAGAAAAAATTTGAAAATCAATTTAATCAAAAGCCAAACCACTTATCTTTATTAAGTTATGATTTAGTTGGTCTAATTTATTATCTATCACTTACAAATGACATTTCAGAAATAAATAAATCTTTTAAAAAGAAAAGTTCGTTTAAAGGAAAGATAGGAATATTTGATTTGGAAAATAACAAAATTAATCACAGATTAAACTTTTATCAAATAGATAAAGGTATAATTAAAGAAATTTTTTAATTCTTTTAAAAGCCTGATACCTATGATCGATTTTATACTTTCTATAAGGACTCATCTCACCAAAAGTTTTATTATATTTATTTGGAACAAAGATTGGATCATAACCAAATCCATTTTTTCCCTTTGGCTCAGGTGAAATAAATCCCTCAACCTTTCCTCTTACTGATGCAATTTTTTTATTTAATAGACTTAATGAAAGAGCACAAATAAACCTTGCTTTAATTTTTTTATATTTCCAATTTTTATCTTTTTTATTTAATTTTTTATAAACTTTCTTAATTGCTTGATTAAAATCATTCTTTTTTCCACCCCATCTTGCTGAAAAAATACCAGGCATCTTATCTAGAATATCTATTTCAAGACCTGAGTCATCTGCAAGACATAATAGTTTTGTTTTTTTGGAAAAATATTTTGATTTAATTATCGAGTTTTCTTCAAAGGTGGATCCATTTTCTACTGGGCTTTTTAAATCAAAATCCGAAATTGATTTCGTTTTTATGTATCGAGGCAATAATTGTCTAATTTCCTTTAATTTTCCCTTATTATTGGTGCCAATTAATAAAGTTAACTTTTTTTTCATATAAATCTAGAAATTGTGAATTTTCTTACCATATAAGTAACTATGGTAAAAGAACAAGAGCAAAATAATAACGAAAACGAAAACAAATCTAAACAAGACCCAAAATTAGATTCTTTAGAAGAGAGTGAAGAAAATACTAATAAAGCTACTGAAGGAGAAAATAAGAAAGAACTTTCACAAGAGGAAAAAATTATTGAGCTTGAGGATAAGCTGACAAGATCATTTGCTGAAATGGAGAATCAAAGAAGGCGTTTTGAAAAAGAAAGAGAAGAAGCATTTGAATATGGAGGATACTCTTTTGCAAAAGAGGCATTGAGTTTGATTGATAATCTTGAGAGATCAAAGCAAGTTCTTGAAAAAGATGATAGTTTAAAAAATTCTGAAGCATTAAACAAAGCACTTGAACATTTAGATATTATTTATAACGACATAATTTCAATTTTCTCAAAAAATAATATTAAACAAATTGAGTCTTTAAATAAGAAGTTAGATCCAAATTTACATCAAGCCATGATGGAAATAGAAGATGATCAAAAAGAGGCTGGAACAATAGTTCAAGAAATCCAAAAAGGTTTTACTATAAAGGACAGATTACTGAGACCATCACTAGTTGGTGTTTCAAAAAAATCTCAAAATAAAAACGAAAAAAATAAGGAAAATGGGGATAATTTAGGGGATAATTTAGGGGATAAAAAATGATCAGATCAACTTGTAGATTTAAATTTAACACTTATATGAATTGGGAGAGAATATAGAATTATGAGCAAAATTATTGGAATAGACCTAGGTACTACAAATTCATGTGTAGCGATTATGGAAGGTACTCAGGCGAAGGTTTTGGAAAATGCTGAAGGTGCGAGAACTACTCCTTCTGTTGTTGCTTTTACAGATGAAAGTGAAAAGTTAATTGGCCAACCGGCAAAAAGACAAGCTGTTACAAATCCAGAAAATACAATATTTGCAGTGAAAAGATTAATTGGGAGAAATTTTGATGATCCAACAGTTAAAAAAGATATTGAAGCAGCTCCATTTAAAATAGTAAATTCAGACAAAGGAGATGCTTGGATAGAAGCTAAAAACCAAAAATACTCTCCATCTCAAATTTCTGCTTTTATTTTACAAAAAATGAAAGAAACAGCTGAAAAATATTTAGGTCAAGCCGTTACTAAAGCTGTAATAACAGTTCCTGCATATTTCAATGACGCTCAAAGACAAGCAACAAAAGATGCAGGGAAAATTGCAGGTTTGGAAGTTTTAAGAATAATTAATGAACCAACTGCTGCATCCCTTGCATACGGACTAGATAAAAAACAAAATAAAAAAATAGCTGTCTATGATTTAGGAGGTGGAACATTTGATGTGTCTATACTTGAGTTAGGTGATGGTGTTTTTGAAGTCAAGTCGACCAATGGTGATACGTTTTTAGGCGGTGAAGATTTTGATAATGCCATTGTAGAATATTTAGTTTCTGAATTTAAAAAAGATAACGGAATAGATCTTAAGTCAGACAAATTGGCCCTTCAAAGATTAAAAGAAGCTGCAGAAAAAGCTAAAATAGAATTATCATCCGCAGAACAAACAGATATTAATCTACCATTTATAACAGCTGATAAAACTGGTCCAAAACATATTAATATAAAAATGACAAGAGCAAAATTAGAAGCCTTGGTAGAAGATTTAATTGCAAAAACAATGCCTCCATGCAAAACGGCACTAAAAGATGCAGGAATAACACAAAGTGAAATTGATGAAGTTGTGATGGTTGGCGGTATGACAAGAATGCCAAAAGTTATTGAAGAAGTTAAAAATTTTTTTGGAAAGGAGCCAAATAAAAGCGTAAATCCTGATGAAGTAGTTGCGATGGGTGCAGCTATTCAGGCCGGTGTTCTGCAAGGAGATGTAAAAGATGTTCTTTTGTTAGATGTGACACCTTTGTCTCTAGGTATTGAAACATTGGGAGGAGTTTCAACAAAATTGATAGAAAAGAATACAACTATACCTACAAAAAAAAGTCAGGTTTTTTCAACTGCCGAAGATAATCAACCGGCTGTATCAATAAGAGTTTTACAAGGTGAAAGAGAAATGGCTGCAGATAATAAGATATTAGGTAATTTTGAGTTAGTTGGTATTGCACCAGCTCCTAGAGGGGTACCTCAAATAGAAGTAGCATTCGATATTGATGCTAATGGTATAGTAAATGTTTCAGCAAAAGATAAGGGCACTGGAAAAGAACAAAAAATTCAAATTCAAGCTTCTGGCGGATTAAGTGATGAGGAAATTGAAAAAATGGTGAAAGATGCAGAGGCCAACAAAGAGACTGATAAGAAAAAAAGAGAGTCTGTAGATGCTAGAAATCAAGCTGATACATTAATCCATTCAACTGATAAAAACTTAAAAGAACATGGTTCTAAAATCTCAGATACTGAAAAAAAATCTATTGAAGATGCATCAACAGCCCTTAAGGAAGCTTTAAAAGGTGATAATATCGAAGATATAAAGAAAAAAACTGAGACTTTAGTACAATCCTCTATGAAACTTGGTGAAGCTATCTATAAATCTCAACAAAGTAATACTAAAACAGAATCTAGTAAAGACAAAACGGATACAAAAAATGACAATGTTGTTGATGCTGATTTCGAGGAAGTAAAAGAAGATAAGAAAGACAATAACCAAAAAAGCGCTTAAACCAACATCTAATTGTCTAGGTGATATTGATGGCTAAAAGAGATTATTATGATGTCCTTGGTGTTAATAAAAGTGCTAGCCCACAAGATATAAAATCTGCATATAGAAAATTAGCGGTAAAATATCATCCAGATAAAAACCCTGGTGATAAAAATGCTGAAAACAAGTTTAAAGAGGCAAGTGAGGCCTATGGTATTCTTTCAGATAAATCTAAAAAAGAAAATTACGATAATTTTGGTCATGCTGCTTTTGAAAATGGTGGAGGTGGCCGAGGAGGATTTAGTGGTTTTGGTGGTTTTAGTGGAGCAGATTTTTCAGATATTTTTGAAGATTTTTTTGGAGAATTTGGTGGTGGTAGAAATAGCTCAAGAGGTCGTAATTCAAACAATAGAGGGTCTGATTTAAGATATGACTTATCAATAACTCTCGAAGATGCTTATTTAGGAAAAAAACAAAATATTCAATTTTTAACCTCAGAAAAATGTAATACTTGTAAAGGAAATGGATCAAAACCTGGTACTAGTCCTGATAGATGTTCATATTGTGGAGGTAATGGAAAAGTTAGGTCAAACCAAGGATTTTTTACTGTTCAACAAACTTGCCCTCAGTGTTCTGGAAATGGAGAAGAAATCACCAATCCATGTCAAGATTGTAATGGTCAGGGAAATAAACAAACTTCAAAAAAAATATCTGTAACTATTCCAAAGGGAGTAGATGATGGTACAAGAATTAGACTTGCTGGCAAAGGTGAGGCTGGCAAAAGAGGTGGGGCGACAGGCGATTTATATTTGTTTATAAATATTAAAACACATGAACTCTTTAAAAGATCAGATGTAAATTTATTTTTTGAATTTCCAATTTCGATTGCTGATGCTGCTCTTGGTACAACAATTGAAATACCAACAATAGATGGTAAAAAGGCTAAGATAAAAATACCCGAGGGTACACAGGATGGTAAACAATTTAGACTTAAAGGAAAAGGAATGCCTTTTATGCGTAGAGGTGATTTTGGAGACTTATATATTCAAGTTAAGACAGAAGTACCAGTGTTCTTAAATAAAGAGCAAAAAGAGCTATTAGAAAGATTTAGAAAAATAGAGAATGAAAAATCTAACCCTAGCATTAAAAAATTTTTTCAAAAAGCTAAAAGTTTCTGGAATAACTGATTATAAAGTTTAATATTTAACTGATTTAAATTGTAAAACTAATGAAAAAAATAAATTTATCTATAACTGGTTGCAATGGTCGTATGGGACAACAATTAATAAAAACAATTAAAAAAGATAAAAGATTTACGCTTTACAGTGTAACAGAATTCAAGAAAATAAAAAAAAAAATTGCAGGAAAAAAAATTCAATTTAATTCTGAAGATGCGTTTAAAAAAACTGATGTAATAATTGATTTTACAATTCCTAAATGCACTTTAAATGTTTTAAAAATTGCTTCTAAATTAAATAAAAGAGTAGTTATTGGAACTACAGGATTTACTAAAAGTGATGAAAATTTGATCAAAACTTATGCAAAAAAAATCCCAATTTTAAAAGCTGGAAACATGAGTATTGGAATCAATTTGTTAATGTATTTAACTGAAATTGCATCTAGATCTCTAGATAAAAAATACTTAAGTAAAATATTTGAAATACATCACAAACATAAAAAAGATTATCCCTCTGGCACTGCACTTATGTTAGGGAAAGGGATTGCTGTAGGTAAAAAAAAAGATTTTTACAGTATGGTTGGTAAAAAATACCTAAATAAAAAATCATTTCCTTTCGCTAAAAAAATAAATTTTCATTCTATTAGAAAAGGGGAAATTATTGGAGAACATCAAGTTTTATTTTCAAGTGGGAAAGAGATCATAAAATTAAACCATGAGGCATTTGATAGAACTTTATACTCAGAAGGAGCATTAACAGCCGCTAACTGGTTAATTAAAAAAAAACCAGGTTTATATTCAATGAGAGATTTAATGAATTTCAAATAATGAATGAAATTCAAAGAGTAAGAACAATTCAGAAAATTTTAAATAAAACTTATCCAAGAATTAATGTGCCTTTAAAAAGTAGAAATACTTTCACATTATTAATTTCTGTTCTTCTCTCTGCGCAGTGTACTGATGTTAATGTTAATAACGTAACTAAAAATATTTATCCAAAATATTATAAACCTGAGCATTTTGTTAAATTAGGTAGGAAAAAAATTGAAATGCTTATTAAAAAAATTGGAATATTTAGAGTGAAAGCAAAAAGTATATTTAATTTATCTCAAATTCTTGTTAAAGAATTTAATAGTAAAGTTCCGAAAACCTTTGAAGAATTAGAAAAACTACCTGGTGTAGGACATAAAACAGCTAGTGTTGTAATGTCTCAAGGATTTGGTTATCCAGCTTTCCCAATTGATACTCATATTCACAGATTAGCTCAAAGATGGGGACTCACTAATGGTAAAAATGTTGTTCAAACTGAAAAGGATCTAAAAAATCTTTTTCCAAAAAAACATTGGAATAAACTACATCTTCAGATAATCTATTTTGGAAGAGAGTATTGTAAAGCAAGAAGTTGTTTTGGATTGACTTGTAAAATTTGTGCTACTTGTTATCCTAACAGAAAAAAACCCATTATAACTAAAAAACCATAAATGAAAATTCTTGGAATTGGAAATGCTATTGTAGATGTTCTTTGTAGAGTTCCAGAAAACTTTTTAACAAAACACTCTCTTTCAAAAGGTACCATGAAGTTAATTAATGAAAATGAATTTCAAAGTTTATTGTCAACATTAACAATAGAAAATACTATTTCAGGAGGGTCAGTTGCTAATACTATAGTTGGTATTTCTCAACTTGGAAATGATGTAGGTTTTTTAGGTAAAGTAAATGATGATAATTTTGGTAAACAATATGAAAAAGGATTAATAAGTGAAAATGTAAAATTTCTATATAATAAAAAAAAAGAAATGACTCCAACAGGAACGTGTTTAATTTTAATTACACCAGATTCTGAGAGAACAATGTGTGCTTATTTAGGTATAGCTGGTAAAATTGATGAAAATGACGTAGATGAAAATATCATTAGAAAATCAGAAATAATTTTTTTAGAGGGTTATTTATGGGATGAAGGAGGACCTAAAAGAGCTTTCGAAAAAGCTATTAATTGCTCCAAGATATCTGCGATGTCACTATCTGATCAATTCTGCGTTGAAAGACACAAAAAAAATTTTCTTAACCTTGTAAAAAATAAATTGGATATCGTTTTTGCTAACGAACATGAAATTTCTTCATTAATAAGTACAAAATCTTTTTCTGAAGTAATAAATTTCTCTAAAGAACTTAAAAAAGATATAATAATCACTAGAGGTGATAAAGGTTCTGTCTCAGTTGATAGCAAGGGCAATCTTTATGAGTGTGAGCCAAACAAAAATCTTAAAATTGTTGATTTGACTGGTGCAGGAGACCTGTTTGCAGCTGGATTTATGCATGGGAAAATAAATAAATTTTCAACAGACAAATGTCTTGAAATAGGCACAGAACTTTCATCCAAAATAATTCAAAAAATCGGTGCCAGGATTTAATTTTTTTTTAATTTATAACCATCTCTAGTACTTATAATTAAATCTTTATCTTTAAAGGTATTAAAAATTTTTTTTCTTAATCTATGTATATGAGTTTCAACAGTGTGTGTTTCTAAATCCTCTTTAAACCCCCAAATATCTTTTTGTAATTTATTTACTTTTATAGGCGCTTCTGCCACTCGTAAATAAGATAGAATTTTTATCTCCTGCTCAGTTAATTTTTCAACTTTGTTATTATATGAAATTTCTCTTGAATTTAAATCTAAAGAATATTCATTCATTTGAAGATTTGACTGAGAATAGAAGTTATACTTTAAGATTCCTAAATTAATTTTTTCAATTACCTTATCTATACTTAAAGGAAGTTTACTTAATATTATTTGATTTTTTATATCCAAGTAATTTTTTTTTGTAATAACTATAAAGTTTTCAGAATTTTTAATAAATAAATCTAATTCTTTTTTTTTTTCAAAATTAATCAAATCTAAATTTAAAATATCTTTCAATTCAAAAAGAATTTTATAGATATATTCACAATCGTATAATATTATTTTTGTATTACTCATGTTTAATAATAAATTAATTATTTTAAAAAATAAATATACACTTAAATATGATGATTTTTACTTTAAATGTTCTATTGGTAAAAAAGGATTATCAAAAAATAAAATTGAAGGCGATAATAAAACACCCTCAGGAATATTTAGATTAGGCTCAATATACTATCGTGCTGATAGAGTTAAAGCTTTTAAAAGTAAAATCAAATTTATCAAAATAACTCCAAATATGATTTGGTGTAACGATATTACAGATAAACAAAATTATAATAAGCTAATAAAATTAAAAAGAAATATAAAGGGAGAGAAGTTTTATAGAAAAGATTACAAATATGATTATTTACTTCCTATAGAATACAACACCAAAAAAAGAAAATTAGGTAAAGGTAGTGCAATATTTATTCATCTGACAAAAAATTATAAAAGTACTGCTGGATGTATTGCTTTAAAAAAAAATGATTTGTTAATTTTATTAAAATTAATAAATAAAAATACTAAAATCAAAATTCCTTAATTTCTTTGTCCAAAAATTTTTGATCCTATTCTAATAAATGTTGACTCTTTCTCTACTGCTTCTAAATAATCTGAAGACATACCCATACTTAATTCATTAAGCCCAAATTTAATTTTTAATTTTTTCATTAAACTAAAAACTGAATTAGGATCAGATGAAATAGGTGGTATGCACATAAGACCTATAATATTTATTTTGAGTTCATTTTTTGTATATTCATAAAAATCTTTTAGCTCATCAATTGAAACTCCACTTTTTTGTTTTTCGTCACCTATATTAACCTGAATAAATATTTTAAGATTTCTGTTTATTTTTTCTTGTTCTGACTTAATTTTTTTTGCAAGTTTTAAATTATCTAATGAATGAATATAATCAAATATTTTTACAGCCAATTTTACTTTATTTGTTTGTAATTTTCCAATCATATGAAGTTTAACTTTAGGAAATCTGTCTTTGATACCTTCCCATTTAAATTGAGCTTCTTGAATTTTATTTTCACCAAAGTCTAAATGGCCATACTCCAATAAAGGTAGTATGTTTTCCATAGAAAAAGTTTTACTAACAGCAATAATCGAAATTTTTTTTTTATAATTTATTTCTTTTTCAATTTTTTTTAAATTATATATAGACTGATGCATAATTATTATAGTAATTATTTTACATTCATAGATGAGTTTAACAAAGAATATTTAGAAAAACTCCATAAAAAAGTTCATTTAATATATAGAACTAAAGGTGACAAATTTAAACTCAATACCTTAAAAAAATTAAAATTTTTTTGTAAAACCAATAAAAAAAAACTATTTATCTCAAATAATCTTAGATTAGCTAAAAAAATTAACTGTGATGGAATTTATATATCTGCTCATAATAAAAAACTTTATAAATATGATATAGATATAAAAAAAAAATTTGAAATTATTGGTTCTGCTCATACCATTAACGAGATATGTATAAAAGAAAAACAAGGAGTAAGTTTAATTTTTTTAAGTCCTTTATTTTATAGTGAAAAAAACAAAAAATACCTTGATGTATCAAAGTTTAATTTATTAAGTTTTAGAAGTAAGATTAAAGTTATTGCTTTGGGTGGTATAAATAATAGTAATATTAAAAAATTAAAGATGATAAAATGTTCTGGTTTTGCAGCTATCTCTTATTTTAGGAATAAAAATTAATTGAAATGAATATTACAAAAATTCAAAATGAAGTTAAAAATATTCAAAGTTTGTTTTTAACAAAGAATTATAAATCAATAATAGTACAGTCTAAAAATGCTATCAAAAAATATCCAACATATTCAATTTTTTATAATTTATTAGGTTTAGCTCTAAATAATTTGGGTGAGTTTGATAAAGCTATTGTCATATTAAATAAAGGATACAAAATTAATTCTAAAGATAAAGCAATATTAAACAATTTAGCGAATGCATATAAATATACTTGTAATTATAAAAATGCAGAATTGTTTTACAAAAAAGCGTTAGAATTAGATAAAAATTATTTTAATGCATATTTAAACTACGGAAATTTAAAAAGAGAACTTAATTTTTTTGATAAAGCTAATGAACAATATTTAAAAGCATTAAATATAAATAAAAATATTCCTATGATTAATTATGCATTAGCTATGAGCTATCAATCATTAGGTAACTTCGAAAAGTCAGATTTCCATGCAAAAGAAACTTTAAAGTTAGACCCAAAATTTACAAAGGCTGATTTACTAATAAGTAGATCGAAAAAATACAAAAATGGGGATAATCATTTTGATGAAATGTTAAACAAGTTAAAAAACATACAACTTAATGACACTCAAAAAATTGAATTATATTTCGCTGTTGGGAAAGCTTATGAAGATTTAGGCAATATTAACATGTCGATAGAACATATTCAAAAAGGAAATAAAATTAAAAATAGTTTAATTAAATATGACATAAATACTGAAAAAAAAACGTTCGAAAGTATTAAAAACACATACTTAAAAATAAATAAAAGTGATTTACCAAACTTAGTTGATAATAACTCAAAAAAAATAATCTTTATTTTAGGTATGCCTAGGTCTGGAACAACTTTAGTTGAACAAATAATTAGTGCTCATCCAGATGTTTATGGAAGTGGAGAATTACCTTATTTAAATAAGATTATAAAAGAGGAATTAATGACAAATAAAGAATTATCTGAAGATAAAATTATATCGTTTCTTCAGAAAAAAAAAATTAATTCTATTTCAGAAAAATATTTTTCTTATTTAGAAGAATATCAGATAAAAGAAAATTATATTACTGATAAGGCGCCTTTAAATTTTTATTGGTTAGGCTTCATAAAGATTTTCTTTCCAAATTCCAAAATTATACATTGTTCAAGAAATTCAAAAGATAATTGTTTGTCTTTATATAAAAATTTTTTCGAAGGAAAATTGGACTTTTGTTACTCTGAAAATAACCTAAGTACATTTTATAATCTTTACAGAGATTTGATGAATTTTTGGACTGCATTGCCTAATAAGTCATTCTTAAATATCAAATATGAAGATTTAATTAATAATCAAGAAAAAGAAATAGAAAATTTATTATCTTATTGTGATCTAAGTTGGAATGATAACTGTATTAATTTTTCTAAAAATAAAAATCCTATTAAGACTGCCAGTGTTGGTCAAGCTAGAAACCCAATTTATAAATCTTCCATTAAAAGTTTTGAAAAATATAAGCCTTTTTTAAATAATCTTTTTGAGAAGATATAAAAAAAAAGCCCCAGTAAAAACTGGGGCTTTTTAATAATTTAAACTTTTAGGTTATTAGAATGATAAAGACAGAGCGATCTCTGTATTTTCATCGTTTGTACCTGCTGTACCACCGTTGTTAGATGTTTCATTGTTTTGAAGAATGATTTTAGCAGAACCCATAGTGTACGCTATAGCGATACCTTCCATATCTTCAGTTACGTGAGCTGCAGAAGCTTTTTGATATTCTACTTCTCTTTCACCGTACGATACAGATAGTCCGTCCATTACGTTAGCTGCAATACTCCAACCTTGAGCTTCTTCAGATGTTCCACCTGCAGTATTTTTAGAAATTACTGCTTCTGTGTATCCAACTGTTACTCCGCCCATAGCGTAAGTAGCATATGCAACCATATGTTGATCAGTATCTGATGTACCATTTACTGTGTTCTGATTAGCGTTAGCTATTTCTCCATAACCAAAACCAACATCTAGACCATCCATTAAAGATGAAGTTGTTAACGAAAAGTCGTAAGAAGATCCACTTGTACCTTCTGTATTTCCGTTATCTGCATTGTTAGCAGATCCACCTTTAGTGTACTGAACTGATAGGTTCATGTCAGAAAATGTATTTGCATATACAAATACACCGCTGTTTCCACCACCAACTAATCCGTTAGCAGTTCCAGTTACAGCATCTAAACCATCCCAAACTTCTTCGTAAGCAGAAGGAGTTTTGTCATCGATAATTGAGATACCGCCAGCACCAGTTCCTTGGTCAAATGTTACTTTACCCATATCACCAAGGTCTACTGCTAGAGCAGCTGATGACATACCAGTATTTAAGTCATTTGATACAATTGTTAGACTTGTTTCATAACCGTTAACATCGCCAGATCCTGTAAACGCCATACTAGTATTCATACCGTATGCGTTACCAGTAACCTCGCTACTGTCACCGTTTTGGTAAGTTACTTTAGCTGAACCAGAAACACTCATTTCAACTGCTTGAGCTGAAAATGCTGCAAGTGAACCTGCAAGAGCTGAGTAACCTATTACTTTTTTAATATTCATAAGTTTTCTCCTTTTTTCATATATGAATGGGCATATTTAATATTAATTTGTTGATAAATCCCTAAATTAAACACAAATTTTTCTATTTAATAATGATATGTGTTATAAATGTCACACTTTATTCCCCCTATTTGGCTCAATTTTCGTCAACAATATAATTCTTTTATTAAGTCTATTGAACTTAAATTTAAAGGTCATAAACATAAGTTAAATGATTAAAATTTTTTTCTCATTATTGATTATAATTTTTGTTGCATCTTGCTCATCAATGCCAGATGCAAGAAAAGTTCCGGTTAATGCTGATGAAAGAGTAAAACAAAACATGGAAAAAGGCAAAGGATTGAGATTTACCACTTCATTAACAAATGATCCTGGAGGAGGTAATTTTTCATTTGCCTCTTCTAATCCACTATGGCGAGCTAGTTTAGAAAAATTAAATTTTATGCCTCTAAATAATGTTGATTATGCAGGAGGAGTAATAATAACTGATTGGTATAATGATATAGATAGTAACGAAGAAATTAAAATAGCTTTAACTTTTTTAACTAATGAAATCCGTTCAGATGCTTTAGATGTGACAATTTATAAAAAAGTTTGTAATGAAAAACTTAATTGTAAAACAAGTAAAATAGTCAATAATTTAAATAATGAAATTAAATCGTCTATTTTAAAGAGAGCAGCAGAGCTTAAAAAAGAAAATGAAGAAAAAAAAAATTAAAACGAATAATTTAAATAAGCTCTAATAAATAATTAAAATAATTAATTTAATGAATATCAGTAGATATAACTTTTCTGAGATTGAAAAAAAATGGCAATTGATTTGGGATAGAGATAAAAAATTTAAATCAGAAATAGTAAATAGTAAGCAAAAATTTTATTGTTTAGAGATGTTTCCATATCCATCAGGTAAAATTCATATGGGACATGTAAGAAATTATACAATTGGAGATGTTCTTTCACGCTTTAAATCTTTAAATGGTTTTAATGTTCTGCACCCTATGGGATGGGACTCTTTTGGAATGCCAGCAGAAAATGCAGCAAAACAAAATAACTTAAACCCAAAAACATGGACGGAAAACAATATCCAAACTATGAAATCTCAACTAAAATTACTTGGACTTTCAATTGATTGGGAAAGAGAAATATCAACGTGCTCAACAGATTATTATAAACATCAGCAAAAACTTTTTTTAGATTTATATGATAAAGGATTAGTTTATAGAAAAGAAAGTTATGTAAATTGGGATCCTGTAGATAAAACTGTTCTTGCAAATGAGCAAGTTATCAATGGCAAAGGATGGAGATCTGGTGCAATCGTAGAAAGAAAAAAACTAAATCAATGGTTTTTTAAAATTTCACATTTTTCTGAAGAACTTCTTTCTGAACTATCCTCTCTTGATGAATGGCCTAATAAAGTAAAAACAATGCAAAAAAATTGGATTGGTAAATCATTTGGTTGTGAAATTGATTTTAAAATCAGAGGCTCAGAAAAAATAAATTCTATAAAATGTTATACTACAAGGCCTGATACTTTATTTGGTTTTTCTTTTTTAGCTTTATCAGTTGATCATCCTATTTCTAAATATTATGAGGATGATAAAAAATTTCAAGAATTTAAAAAAGAATGTACTAAAACTGGAACTACAGAAGAGTCAATTGCACAAGCATCAAAAATAGGATTTAAAACAAATTTGACAGCTATAAATCCTTTAAATGATAAAAATGAGGTACCAGTTTATTTTGCAAACTTTGTTTTAATGGATTATGGATTTGGGGCTGTATTTGGGTGCCCAGCTCATGATCAGAGAGATTTTGATTTTGCTAAAAAATATAACCTTGAAATTAAAACTGTAGTCAAACCAAATAACCACAATAATGATTTTGTAGTTAAAGATGAAGCTTATTCTGGACCAGGATTATTAATAAATTCAGAATATTTAAATGGACTCAAAGTTCCTGATGAATCAATAAACAAAACAATTGATTTATTAGAAAAAAAAAATTTAGGCAAAAAAAAAATAAATTATCGTTTGAAAGATTGGGGAATATCAAGACAAAGATATTGGGGATGTCCTATCCCTATAGCATATGACGATAAAAATAATATTTTTAAAATTCCTGAAAACGAACTGCCAGTAAAATTACCTGAAAAAATAAATATAAACACTAATGGTAATCCATTAGATTCATCCGATGACTGGAAATTTATTACAATTAATGGAAAAAAATATACTAGAGAAACAGACACACTTGACACTTTTGTAGACTCTTCTTGGTATTATCTTAGATTTTGTTCAGCAAATGAAAATTCTAAACCGTTTAATAAATCTGAATTAGATTATTGGATGCCCGTCGATCAATATATAGGTGGTGTTGAACATGCAATTTTACATTTACTTTACTCTAGATTCTTTATGAGAGCTTTAAGTTTAGATAATAAAGAAATTAATATTAAAGAACCTTTTAAAGGATTGTTCACTCAAGGAATGGTTTGTCATGAAACATACAAAGATGAAAACAATAATTGGCTGAGTCCAGATGAGGTGTTTACAGAAAATGGAAAAGATTTTCTTAAAAAAGAAGATCATAGTGTTAAAGTAAAAGTCGGACCATCTGAGTCAATGTCGAAATCAAAAAAAAACACTATTGATCCACAAAATATAATTGAATTATACGGTGCAGATGCTGTGAGATTCTTTATTTTAGCAGACAGCCCACCAGAAAAAGATATTCAATGGTCAGATGAGGGTATGATTTCTTCTTTTAAATTTGTACAAAAATTTTGGCTTTTAAATGAAGAAATTTTAGAAATTACAAAATTAAAACCTGATGAACCTAGCGAAAATTTAGAAATTTTTACAAATCAGATTATAACTAAAGTAAATCAGGCCCTATCTAAATTTAGATATAATGTAATTATTGCAAGTTACCATGAGATTTATTCTTACTTCAGAAATTTAATTGAAAATAAAAAAAATTTTAAAAATTTAAAAAAGAATTTTGAAAAAATACTTTTAATAATGATACCAGTCATCCCACACATTGCTAACGAGTGCCTAGAAAAATTAAATTTCGGAGGGAAAATTATATGGCCAAAAGTTGAGGAAAAATATTTAATCAAAGAAACTAAAGAAATTGTAATCCAAGTTAATGGTAAAAAAAGAAACTCAATAGAAATTGAGAAAAAAATGGGAGAAAACCAAATAATTGAACAAATTAAAAGTAAAAAATTGATACAAAAATATCTTAATAGTGGAGAATTAATAAAAACAATTTATGTTGAAGATAGGCTTATTAATTTTATTATAAAGCAATGAAAAAAATTTCATTATTTTTATTGTTTTTCGTCATATCTAACTGTGGTTATCAACCAATTTATATTAATAAAAATTTATCAAATATAGAATTCAACAAAATAAATTATAAGGGAGATAATGATATCAACAAAAAAATTATAAATTCGTTATCTATTAAGATTAATGAATTCGATGATAATTTAAATAATTTAACACTCAATTCGTCATTTGGGGTCACTGAAACTTCAAAAAATACAAAAGGACAAGTTGAGTCTTACAGATCTGAGGTTAGCGTAAATGTTATAATTAGTAATAAAAATAATATCATTTTAGATAAAATGTTTTCAAAGCAATTTAGTTACAGTAACAAAGATAATAAATTTGAATTGGTTCAATACCAAAATGAGATAAAAAATAATCTAATAAACAAAATTATAGAGGATATAATTTTACATATTAATCTATAATGATAATCAAATATTTTGATTTAAAAAAAAATTTAAAAAGTAATATCAACTATTATTTATTATACGGTCCAAATGTAGGACTTATTGAAGAAACAATTCAGAATACACTTAAGCCTGTTTTTTCAAAAAACTTGTTCAATTATGATGAAAGTGAAATACTTTTAGATGAAAATTCATTTAAAGAGAAAATCTTAAATAAATCTTTTTTTGAAAATGAAAAATTGATAATTATCAACAGAACTTCTGATAAAATTTTTAAACTCATTAAAGAGATAATTGATTATAAAGTAACTGATATTAAAATCGTGCTTAAATCAGGGGCATTAGATAAAAAGTCAAAAATACGAGCATACTTTGAAAAAAATTTAGATACATGTATTGTTCCTTTTTACGAGGATAATTATCAATCTCTTTTTTTTTTAACTCAAGAATTTTTCAAAAAAAGAGATATTAAAACATCATCTCAAAATATTAATGTAATAATTGAAAAATCAAAAGGCAATAGAATGAGCTTAAAAAATGATTTAGAAAAGATTGCAATTTTTTGTAATGAAAAAAAAACTATTAATCTTGACGAGATTTTAAAAATTACTAATACAGATGAAAATCACAATATTTCAGAATTAACGGATCAATGCCTTGCTAAAAATCAAAAAAAAACTTTTAGTATATTAAATGAAAACATTTCATCAATTGAAGACAATATTCTTATCATAAGAAATTTTTTATATAAACTTAAAAGATTGAAACAATTAAAAGAAAGCTTGGAAATTCAAAAAAATTCTGATCTTGTGCTTTCATCATTTAAACCACCGATATTTTGGAAGGATAAAGAAATCATTAAAAAACAACTAAATTTATGGTCATTAGACGAGATACAAAAATTAATAATAAAAATATGTGAAATAGAAAATCTTGTTAAAAATAACTCACAAATATCAAATCTAATAATAAATAACTTTATTATTGAAAGCTTACAAGTGACTAATAATTAGCCTTTATAATTTCAATAAGCTTGTTAAGTTGTTCTATTTCTTTATAAGAAAAAGTAATAGTGCCTTTGTTTCTTTTATTATTCTTTATAACAACACTCAAACCAATTTTTTCTGAAATAATGCGTTCTAATTCTTTTAAATTTGCATCTCGAGGTTTTGTATTTAAATTTTTTTTTGATTTAAAAATTCTTACAAAATTTTCAGTTTGTCTGACAGAAAGTTTTTTTTCAATGATTTTATTGGCTACAAAACTTGCATTTTCTAAACCAACCAAGACTTTTGCATGTCCTGCTGATAATTTTTTAGTTTCAACTAAATTTAAGACATCTCTAGGGAGAGTTAATATTCTCAGACAATTTGTAATATAGCTTCTACTTTTTCCAATAAATTTTGAAACTTTTTCCTGATCATAAGAAAAATCATTTATTAATCTCTGATAACCTTGTGCTTCTTCTAAAGGGTTTAAATCATTTCTTTGAACATTTTCCACAATAGCAAATTCTAAAGATTTCAAATCATCAGCCTCAGTTACAACAACAGGAACTTCATGCAGGCCTGCTCTTTGCGCTGCTAACCATCTTCTTTCACCAGCTATAATTTCATAAATTGAACCATTATCAGATTTTCTGACTATAATTGGTTGGATGACGCCTCTTTCTTTTATTGAATTAGTTAAATCATTTAAGCTCTCTTCATCAAAATTTTTTCTTGGCTGAAATTTATTTGGTGTCAATTCACTAATTGATAATTTATTAGTGCTTTTTTCTACTTTGGTTTCACCGATTAATGATGATAATCCTCTACCAAGTCCTTTTTTTATTTTGTTCATTATGCTGCACTCCCAATTTTATCTTCCTGTGCCATAAACTCATCGGTAA
>MDSZ01056869.1_pt1 | contig 22324 bp, 24 predicted proteins | sample 811201 | NCBI WGS metagenome assembly MDSZ01 (sample SAMN05326647, study PRJNA326480) | marine metagenome | isolation source: seawater | place: Indian Ocean: North | collected 2010 | reverse complement strand
TTGAAAGACTCTCCATTTAAATTCCTTTTTATATTCAAATAATATGCTGCTTTAAGATAACCATAAAGAGGTTCGAATACATGTTGCCAAGGTCTTATGGAATTAGCGTTCTTTATCAATACTCCTTTATTGATTTTTCTAGCTCTCATTATATCTGGTACTAAGCGATTAATTGACCAATCACCTCCTCCGATTACGTTACCAGCTCTTGCAGTACAAAATAGAATTTTGTTTTTTTTGTTAAAAGAGTAAAAATAAGAATTCATTAAGATCTCCGCAGCAGCTTTTGAACCGCTATAAATGTCTTTTCCACCAAGTCGGCTTTCTTCCCTATAACCAGAATTCTTTTCTAGATTAAAGTAACATTTATCGCTTGTAATCATTATACAAATACATTTTTTTTTTAAAAATGATGCACTATGTAAAACATTTAATGAGCCTGTGGTATTTGATTGAATGGTATCAATAGGTTTTTTGTAAGACTCAGAAACTATAGCCTGAGCGGCTAAATGAAAAATTATATCTGGTTTTTCTTTAATTATAATTTTTTTTAATTTTTTAAAATTTTTTATATCAAAAAAGTAATTTTTCATTTTTTTTTTAAGTTTAAAATTATAAAAATTTGAATGATTTTTTTCAACACTTTTTGAAATACCTATGACTTTACACCCGATTTTAATCAGCCATAAAGATAACCAGCTTCCTTTGAATCCTGAATGACCAGTAATTAGAATTTTTTTTCCTTTTAAAAATTTATAAATATTTTCTATTTTAGCCATAAAACTTTTTTCCTTTTCCATTGGTTATAAAGTATATCAAAATCTCTTCTTGTATCCATGCATTGCCAATATCTAAAATGTTTAAATGCAAACAAGTTTTTATTTCTCGCTAAATTTTCAAGAGGGCCTTCTTCTAAAACTGTTGTATCGTTTTTAAGGTACTTAAATATTTTATTGTTAAAGCAAAAAAAACCACCGTTTATCCATCCTTCACCTGACTGAGGTTTTTCACTAAAAGATGTAACTTTATTATTATCTTTTATATTTAATGCTCCAAATCTAGCATTTGGAATTACAGCCGTGACAGAACCAATTTTTTTGTGCCTTTTATGAAATTTAATTAATTTTTTCACATTTACATTTGCAAGCCCATCACCATAAGTTAATAAAAAATTTTCCTCATCTTTTAATAGTTTTTTAAGACGTAAAAGCCTCCCGCCTGTCATTGTTTTTAGTCCTGAATAATTAAATGTTATCTTCCATTTTAATTCTTTTGGTTTTTTGCCTAGGTGCTTATAATATTGAATATTTAGTTTTTTTAGATTTGGATAATTAAAAAACTTTTCTATAATTTTTCCTCTATAACCTAAAGCAAGAACAAATTCGTTTATCCCATTATTCTCATAAATTTTCATAATATGAAATAAGATAGGAAATCTGCCAATTTTTATCATTGGTTTTGGGATAGTTTTAGTTTTTTCTGAGAATCTTGTTCCAAAACCTCCACAAAGTATCACTGCTTTCATTGTTATTTATTCCCCTTTTTTTTGGCAATTATTCTTAATACGTTTGGCTTAAATTTCTTAAATTTAGCAAAACTTTTAGACTGCCTAAAATAAATTATTCTAAAGTTTTTCGATAACTTTTTTTTGATTTCTGAGGGAACAATAAATCTTCTATAATGATCTGAAAAGTACTCATTTTTTCCTACTCTTTTTCCAACTCCAAAAAATTCATCATCAATTGTTCTGGTTTCTATAAATAAATATTCTAAATTTTTTTGAGATTTGAGGTTTTTTATCCAAATTGACTCTTCTAGATGATTTACACTATGTAATGTAAATCTTGAATAAACAGAAAATTTTTCAGATATTCTCTTTTTAAAAAATATACAAAAATTTTTTCTTTTAAATTTCATCTCTAGATTTTTATACTTCTTCTTATTATTTTTTATTGCCTTGGTAGAAATATCTAAGCCTACAGTGTCTATACCTTGTCTGTTAAAAAAAATTGTATCACGTCCGTTACCACAGCCTGCATCAAATAAAGTATTTTTGTAATTTTTTAAAAATTTTAAGCAAAAATATGAGAATTTTGTTGGTTTAATTACTAAACCCTTTTTTTTGTAGAAAGAATTCCAATATTTCTCTATTTTTTTGTAACTCATATATTTTTTTTAAAGTCGTTTTTAAGATTCTTTGTTTTCCACCAAACAAATTTCTTATTTGGTTTTTTCCAGTTGGAGCCATATACATACTCTAAATATTTTTCAGAGTAAAAAGGAGTATTTATCTTTAATCCGTGAAAATCTAAAACCTTAAATTGTTTAAGAAGTTTCAAAGGTTGTTGGTAGCCAGCGTATTTAAAAAAAAGATTTCTCTTTATTAGTTGATTTTTAATTTTTGAGGCAATTGGTTGAAGGAAACTGAGATTATTAATTATAAAACTAAACCTTGAATTATAGTTCTTTGAGTTTGAAAGAGCATTTAAAAATTTCATGAAATAATTATCTACATAACCCCATTTGATAAAAGCTATTTCCTCACCTTTATTTGAAAAGCCTTTCAAATAAAAATTGATATCTAATCTCCTACCACCGGGCTTATCAAAAGACATTTGATCAAATTGTTTTCCAAAACCTAAATCAGACCTATATTCAAAACCATTTTTTTCTAATAATTCTATGATTTTTTCTTTAGACGTATCATTATTCCAAACACAAATATCTATATCATGATCCCATTCAATTAATTTATTGTCTCTTTTTATTCCTAATAAACTTCCATGGCCAATCCAATAAAATATTTTATTTTCATTTAATACTTTTACAGCTTTTTTAAAATTTTTGTCTATCTTCATAATTATTTCAAAGTTAATTATTTTCCTTAAAAATATAATGTTTATAAATCACTGCATATATTCCAGCTAAAAAAATTAAGAAATATTTTAAAGACATGTAATAAAATATATATTTTAAAATAAACAAATTGTAATAAAACATATCTAAATAAATTAATAGTAAAATCAAATCAACCGTTCTGGATCTTTCATCAACAAAGTTTAAAAAAATATTTTTAAAAAAAATATAAAAATTAAATTTTTCTTTTTTAAAATATTTGTTTCTTTCTAAATTAAGTTTTTTTAAATATTTTTTTTTATCTTTATTTTTGATTAACTCAAAAGTTGCCAGATGATAAGAATAATCTCTTAGATCGATAAGTTTTAAAAACATTATTGAAAGAATTAGATAAATTATTAAAGGCTCGTTGTGTGCATTTTTTAAATAAAACCCAAAACCTACAATAAAACTTATTGATCCTACTTTAGCTCCCCAATTATCTAACAAATTTCCAATATTAGAAGTTTTTCCAGTTAACCTTGCTAAAACTCCATCTGACCAGTCAAATGATCCCCTTGTAAAAAAGATTATCAAACCTAAAATTATAAGAAAATTATCTTTGGTGCTTAAAAAAATCCCTCCTATTAAGCCAAGAAAGATGTAAACCCAGGTTAAAAGGTTTGGAGATATCTTAAAATTTTGAGCAATAAATATAATAATTGATGAAGTTTCAATATAAAAAATTGATTTAAGATATGTGTAAGGATTCTTTCTCCAATTATTAATATCAATTGGAGGATCAAATTTTTTACTACTCTTAACTCTATCTTTATAATTAATTTTTCTGATTTGGAAATAATTATAATTTCTAACGTTGTTCATTCTAAATTAACCTTTCAGTAAAATCCTTAATAGGATCAAAACTATTGTCAGCATATTTTTTTTGAAAATTTTTGATTAAAATCTGATTTTTTTTTGAAAACCACCAATTTTCTATCTGATTTTTATTTTTGAAATTATTTATAAATTTGGCAAGTTTTTTTGGATTTGAAAAAAGGATATTTCTTTCTTCTAGTCTTTTAAAATCTTTAATTATTTTTTTAGATAAAATTTTTTCATATTTTAAAGAAAGCACTAAAAATGGAATATTGGAAGTAAGACACTCAAGTAAAATTGTTGCATTCACTGTAGTCAATATAGTTAAATAAGATTTTTGAAGTGTCTTATTTATTTTTTGGTTTCTAGTCTCGAACTTAAGTTTTGGATGAATTTTGAACCATCTTTCTTTTTCATAAATTAAAGAGTTGTTTGTAGAGTTTTGACCTTCACTTGAACCGAATCTAACTATTATTCTGCTATAATGAAATTTGTTAAGAGATTTCAAAAATTTGTTTTGTAAGCTTAAATAATTGTCATAATCATAAAAACTAAGCCCTGACCACATATCATTCGTATATAATGGAGGCATTTCTTGTATCAAAACTATATTTTTTTTTTTCTCGACTAACAAATTTGTTGTTTGAAGTTTTAAAATTGAAAAAAGGTAAAAATATTTTACTTTTTTTAAATTTTTTTCCCCAGGTAAGAATTTTATCAGAAGTTCTGGTTAAATAATGGTCGTATGTGCTAAAATTACTCATAAACTGTGAACCATGTTGACCATAAAATAGTTTAACTCCATTTTCTTTTTGGTTAGCAAGCCAAATTTTAAATAAGTCATCATAAATGTTACTTGCTGCAGTAAATATTTTTTTGGGATTTTTGCTCCATGGTAATTTTTTATTATATAAATTAATATCGTTATACTCTTCCAAGTATGCTAAAGGTATATTTTTTAATAATATTTGCTTTAAAACTGATATAAACTCATCATCATTTTTTTTGAAATCAAAGGTTTGATTTCTTAATTTAAAATCAGGGCTCGAATTGTACTTGTAACTATCATTGTGACTTACATTTACTTTGAGACTTTTATTAATTGATAACTGAAGTTTAATTTCATTCATCGTCCCAAAAAAAGTATTAATGAGAAAAATTTCTTGTTTGTTTGACTTTTGAAAACTTAATTTAGTTGAATACTTTTTCATCATATCAACATATGAATATGAAATTTTTCTTTTTCTTAAATTTTCAATTTTTTTTTTAATATCTTTGTCATCAACAATTTTAATTTTAATCTTTTTTTTTAATTTTTCTATCAAATAGGTAAGAATATAATTATCCCAATAATGAGTATGGTAAAGATTTCTTGAAATTTTCGAGTTTGTACCAATAAAATTATTATTTTTATTTATTTTTATTACAGTAATTTTATCTGAATTTTCGATTTTTTTTACGATCCTGTATTTTTCATAAACTGATATTAAAAAACTATATAACCAAATACCTATAATTTGTTCCCAGTATTTTTGAGAATATTTTTTATCATGTATCTTATTGAGATATTTAGAAAGTTTGTTACATAATTTTAAATAATTTCTTTTTAAATATTTAAAATCTAAATAGCGAAGATTATAATTTTTCCAAGGATGTTCTATTATTTTATATTTGCTTTTATAGGGAATTTTGTCGTTAAAATGAATTTTAAACCAAGGCCCCAGTAGTAATAGCTCAGTTTTATATTTAGGTAAAAGAGGAGAAACTGGTGAAGTTATTAAGGTTATATTTTTTTTCATTAAAGTTTTTTTTAAATTTTCATAATTTTTCGTTGAATTTTGAGAAAGGCCCTTGTGCGGTTATTTCTCCTTTTTCAATTAAGAATATTCTGTCACAATTCTTTAAAGTATTCATTCTATGAGAAACCATTAAAACTGTTTTGTTGGGGAGATTATTAATATCTCTTAAAATTTCATTTTCTGTAAAGGTATCAAGCGCGCTAGTTGCCTCATCAAATATCAATATTTCTGGATCAAAAATTAATGCTCTAGCTATTCCAATTCTTTGAATTTCGCCCCCAGATAAGTTAGAACCTTTTTCGTTTATAACTTCATTAATACCTTTAGGAAGTCTATCTAACAAGTTAGATAAATTACAAATTTTAATTGTCTCTACAATTTTTTTATCATCAATATTTTCAGCATTTAAACCAAACAAAATGTTATCTTTTAAAGAGACATTTAGAATTGATATATTTTGAGGAATCAATCCTATTAATTTTTGCCAATCAAGTAATTGAGATTTACTATTCAATTTTGTTTTATCTACAATTATTTCCGATTTTTTACAGTCGTCAATAACACCTGATAAAATATCTAAAATTGTACTTTTACCTGATCCACTTTTACCTATAAAGCCAATTTTTTCATTTTTAAAAATTTCTAGATTAATATTCTTTATTTGAAAAATGGACTTAGAGTCATAATTGTATTTATCAATTTTAAATTTTATTTTTTCTTTAAATTTTATTTTTGAACTTGCAGCGTCTGATGCTCTATTCTTTATATTTAACAAATCATGATAAAGCACATTTATGGAAGCGTGAGAATACTTTAAATGCTGCATGCTAGAAAAAATTCTATATATGGAAGGAATAATTCTAAAACTGGCAGCAAAAAAAATTGCAAGTATTTTGATTATTTCATCATTTTCTTTTTCTAAACTCGTTAAAATAAAAAATATGAATGCGATTAAAATAATTATAAATAATTCGAAGACATACCTGGGTAGAGTATTGAAAAAATTAAAATTTATGTAAATTTTATAAAACTTCTCATTTTTTTCTTTGAAACGATTTAAAAAAAAATTGTTTCTATTAAAAAAATTTATTTCTTTAATATTACTAAATCCTTCTTGCATGTATCTTATTCTATCTTCTTCGATTACTTGTCTATCTCTACCCCAAGATGAAATCTTATTTTTAACGAAAAAATAATAAACTACTCCTAAACAAAAAGATAAACTAATTATGAGTAAAGTTGGTACTGTTAAAATATAAATTAAAAAAATTGAGATACCAATTAAGATTATCGACTCTAATATGATTTGAATAAACGATTGTAAATATAAATAAAATAAATCAATTTCTTTAAGTGTATTTCTCAATAATTCGGAGGTATTTTTATTGGAATATAATTTAAAATTTTGTGAAAGGTATTTTGAGTAAAGATCAAAAGATAATTTATTAATGAAACTAAAAATAAAGTTATGATATTTCCATGAAACAAATATTGAAAATAATGTTTTTATTACAAAAAAAAATAAAAATATAAAAAGAAAGATAGTTAAAGAATTTTCAATATTAAAAAGGTTTGTAATCCAAGTTAAGCTTATTTCTTTTTGACTGCTTTCAATTTCTAAAAAAGAATTTAAAATTGGAATTATAATTGCCAAACTTGTCATCTCTAAGATTGAAACAAAACAAATTAAAACTATTACAAAATAGAAATATTTTAATTGATTATCATTAAATAATTTTATTAATTTTGGCATAAAGGTTTAATCTTTATTAATTTCAGATTTTAATTCTTCATATTCCTTCATTTTTCTTTTCATGAAGTTTATGGTTAATTTAGTTTTTTCGGAAATGCCTTTGGGAGTTAATATGTAAACGTAGTTTAGTTTATTAGGATTTTTTTTAAAGTTATTTATTTTGATAAGACCTTTTTGCTTTAGGGCTTTTAAACAGTAATTAAGTTTTCCTAAGCTAAAGCCTAGCTCTTTAGCTAGTTCTCTTTGTGTAGCAATTGGCTTATTTTTAATTTTTCTTAAAACTTCAAATTGATCTTCGGTATCTTTTTTCATGTTCAAAATATGAACATACTAGTTCATTTAATGAACAAAGTAAACGGTTTTTACTCTAATTTGTTTATTTTCTTTGAAATAATGTGTCTTCTATGAGAACACAATTCAATTCGACAGCCTTATTCATAATTACTTCTTTGAGAAGATCTTGAGGTTTTAAAACTATTGGCTTTCCATGAAAATTTAATGAGGTATTCAACAGAGCAGCTACGCCTGTTAAAGACTTAAACTCTTTAATCAATGAATGGTAAAATGGATTAATTTTTTTTTTTACTAACTGCGGTCTTAAAGTCATATCACGTTCGTGGATTGCTGCTAAAATATCTTTTTTTCCAGTTTCTGTGCTATCAAATGCTAAAGTCATAAAAAAGGCATTTAATTTTTTTTTATTCTTAAAATATTTTTTTCTATCTTCATATAAAATGCTTGGTGTAAAAGGCATCCAGAAATCTCTGTGCTTAATTGAGTCATTTAATGTTTTAACAACTTTTTTATCTCGGGGATCTGCTAATAAACTCCTATTCCCTAAAGCTCTTGGACCAAACTCAGAATTGCCTCTTAGATTCGCAATAATTTTACCTTCGGATAAAAGCTTCGCTATCTTTTTAATTTTTACTTTCTCTATAATTTTAAAATTTCTTTTAATAAATCTATTCTTTTTAAAATCTAAAACATCATTTTTATTATATCCTGCACCGAGATAGGGCGAGGAAATTCCTTTTAATTTTACTTTTGAATTTTTTTTCATGTGCATAAATTGGGCGGCCCCGTGTGAAATTGATTCGTCGCCTGATCCCATTGGAACTTCAAGCTGTTTTACATTATTAAGTTCAGAAATTTTCTTGCAAGCTTTAATATTTAAGGCTACTCCTCCGCTTAAAATTACTTTTTTTTTTCTAGTAAATATCAACCAATTTTTAATCCAATTAATTAATATCTCTTCAGTATATAATTGCAAAGCTCCTGCAATAGCATCGAATCTACATCCTAACTCTTCGAATCTATTTTTAAAATATTTGTAATGATTTTTAATTTTATTCTTAATTTTTACTTTCAAACCTTTTATGTAATATGTATCTTTAAATATCTTTAATATAGGTTCAATATCATGTTCTCTTGCATAGGGTGCTAAACCCATCACTTTGTATTCGTGCTCAGCTGGTTTCATTCCGAGGTAAAGAGTTATTAAACTATAGATTCTTCCAATATTAAATATGTTAGTTCTATATAAACATTTTAATTTATTGTTTATTTCAGTAAAAACTGCTGCATTGGTATTGTCTCCAAATCCGTCAATTGTAAAAATAAGTGAATTTTTTTTATTTTTACAAGAATAAAATCCATGATGTGCGTGACAAGTGTGGTGATCAACAAATTCAATAATAGACGGATTTATATTTAAGAATTTTGAAGTGAAATTAATTCTCATCTTGTTTATTTCCTCAAAATCATTTTTATTTTTTAAACTTTTTAAAGGATAATAGGATAGTTTCATGTTAACGTACTTTTTCATTACTTTCGATGGGTCTATTTTTTTATCATTAGATAAATAGGGTTCCCAGTAAAGTTTGTCTTCAATTAAAAAATCTTTAATTTTGAATTTTGGATATCTTTTGGTAGCCATAGAATAAAATTCCATTTTTTTGGTCGCTATTCCAACATAATCAATCGATTTCATAAATTCGGGATATTTTTTTTTTGAATAATCTAATGATTGTTTCGGAAAACCAAAATCAGCTTTTATTCTTGAAAATCTTTCTTCCTCTAAAATAGCAATTGTTTCACCATTTTTTATAAGTGCTATACTAGAGTTGTGACCATCATTTATACCTAAAATATTCATCAATTTTATTTAAATTTTGTGTTTTTATCTTTTAGTAACTTATGCTCAACAGACTCGAAAATATAATGACCTAAGAATATATGTGCCTCTTGTACTCTGGCTGTTGAGTTTCCACTCACAATTAAAGGTAAATCGCAAAGTTTCTTAGCTTTCCCGCCACGGTTTCCAAGAAAACCAATGCTATATATTCTCATTTTTTTCGACATTCTCAAAACATTTAAAATATTTTTTGAGTTTCCAGAAGTAGAGATCACAATAAGCACATCATTTGTCTTTCCCAAACCTTCAAGGCATCTTACAAAATGTTTATCGAAATTATAATCGTTGCCACAAGCCGTAAGAGTTGATGTGTCTTGAGCTAAAGTGATAGCAGGTATTGGCTTTCTATCACCTGTTTTTTTTAATTTTACTAAAAATTCTGCAGCCAGATGCTGTGCGTCTGCTGCTGACCCACCATTGCCACACAGCATTATTTTACCACCTAATTTTATTTTATCGTGAATATTCAAAATTGCTAAATCCAAACTTTTTTTAATTTTGACAATTGACCTTTTTGCTTTTATCGAGTCATTTAGTTGTTTAGTTAAATTGTTCATAGTTTTTTATTATAAAGTTCATCAATAACTTTTTCTATTACATTTAATCCTTCTAGTAACGCACTTTTAGTTATAGTAAGTGGTGGAGCTATTTTTAGCGTCCCTCTATAAGTTGCCAGATTAAATACACCTCTCTCTAAACTTTTTTCAACTATGTCGTGAACGAATTTTATATCTAACAAATCAGGATTGTTTGATTTTGAGAAAAAAACTCCGCATACTAAACCTTTTCCATCAATATATGGTATTAAATTGTGAAATCTTTTTTGCCATTTTGAAACTTCAGAAAATAAAATTTTTCCAAGTACTTTTGATCTATTAACAAGTTTAAGTCTTTTTAATTCTTTTAAATTAGCTTCCGCTGCAGCACAACACAAAATATTTCCGCCATGAGTAGATGTGTGATTTTTGTCTAAATTCAACAAATTTCTTTCTCCTACTAATGCAGATAACGGAAGGCTTCCTGAAATTCCTTTTCCACAAATCACCAAATTCGGTTTTACACCATAATGTTGGTAAGCAAAAACCTTTCCTGTTCTTCCAAATCCTGCTTGGATCTCGTCAAAAACTAAAAGAGTTTTATTTTTATTACACCATTTTGATAAAGCTTTTACATAATCTTTTGGATAAAAAATTGCACCGTAACCTTGGTAAGACTCTAAGAAAAAAGCACATATTTTTTTCGTGTTAATTTTCTCTTTAATTAAATTTAAATCATTTAAAAATTGTTTTTTTCCATTAACCTTTATTTTTTTTAAGGTCCAAGGATATGGAAAATCTAATCTAATAATATTTGGATCTTTATAACCTATCCACTTTATATCCGCTTTAGTTCCGCTTATCATAGCGGATCCCAGTGTTTTCCCATGGTAGTTTCCATTAAAACAGACAATATATTTTTTTTCTTTATTTTTTTTTAAACCATATAATTTGCAAATTTTGATAGCCCTCTCTGTTGCTTCAGAACCCGAGCTGAGTAAAGTTACACCATTTAAATATTTAGGTATAAAATTTATAAGACTTTTTATAAATTTTAATTTCTGGTCTGTAACGTACGAATAAGCGTGAAGCAATTTTGATGCATTTTTCTTAATTGCTTGAACTATTTTTGAATTTGAATGCCCCCCGTTAGTAACAAAAATTGTAGAAGAAAAATCAATCCACTTATTACCCTTATCGTCAAAAATTGAGTAGTTCTTTGCTTTTGACCATAAAACTGGATGTTGTTTTAATATATTAGAATTTTCATTTTTAGCTAAAGATTTTATTAGTTTAACTGTGTTTTTTTCAGGAAAGGTTCCATTAATTTTTCTATTTTTTGTGTATACCTTTTTTACTTTTCTAATTTTTAAGTTAAACATTTTTAATTTTTTCGCTAAATTTTATTATTTTGTCAGTTGGGAAGTTCAGTAAACTTTTATCTATTTTTTTTCCTATAAATTGAAAAAATTTTAAATCTTTTTTGTAGTCGAGATCAAATTTTATTGGGGATTTGAGATTATTTGAAACTTCGAGTCTTTTCAATTTGAAAATTTTTTTATTGTTAAAGAAAAACGGGTATACGTGTTCTCTATCATGGGGATTTTTCGTTAATTTATCAACTTTTTTAAGTGCCTTTATATTTATTACTTCTCCAGAAAAATCATTATTTCTCTCTGGTTTGTATGAATTTACATGGCTACAAAAGTCAACTTCGTTTTTAATACTATATTTAATTATTTTATCAACCTCTTTCCAATCAATAAAAATATTATCTGAAGTGACTCTTAAAAAATATTTGTCATTTTGACAAAATTTTTTTTGGGCTCCTAGAAATCTTTTTATCAAATCATTTTCACTTCCACAAAAAAATTTATAGTTATTTTTTTTTGCAAAGTCTTTAAGAATTTTATCTCTTTTTAAATTTGAAGTTATCAATATTATTTCTGAAATTTGTTTCGCTCTCTTTAGTCTATTGAGAACTATTTCTATTGAAGGTTTGCCTTGGATCATTGCCATACATTTACCTGGACATCTTTTAGATCCCATCCTGGCTTGTACTAATGCTTTTATTTTCATTTTATTTACCACCAGAAAAAACCGCTTTATTTTTTATAACTTGAACAATCTCACAAATAATTTCTTTATTTATAATCGCGTAAACCACAATTGCTGACTTATCCTCATTAAAAATTGGTTTATAAAGTAATCTAACTTTAAATTTTTTACACACTTTTAAAAAATTTTTCATCGATTTTATTGTTATAGCGAAATGAGAAACACCGATATTATTGGGTGAAATTTTTTTTTTTAAACTCTTAGGATTCACATATTCAATTAATTCAATTCGATTATTGTCACTTATTTTTAAAATACAAGTTTTCATAATTGTGTTTTTAAAACCTACTAATCTAGATATATATTTGCCTGATTGAGTAGAAATCTTTGATTTTAATTTTATCCCAAAAAGTGCCCGAAAAATTGTGACAGTTTTTTCAATATCTTTTACAACTATTCCTAAATGTCTTAATTTAATCGTTTTCAAAGTTTTCCTAAATTATTGTTCTGCCACCATCTATTACCATATTAGATCCAGTCGTAAAACTCGATGCATCTGATAATAAATAGATTATTGCGTTATTAATTTCATGAGGTTTTGCCATTCTTCCTAAAGGTATTTTGGAAGAAAGCTTTTTGACGAATTTAAAAGGTTGTTTATTAAAAACTCCTGAAGGTGAAATTGAATTGACTCTAATATTTTTTTTTGCATAAAAAGTTGCTAAATACCTAGTAAAACCAAGAATAGCCGTCTTTGAGACAACGTATGATATAGGTGTATTAAAGTTTACCCCTTTGTAATTCATTTTTGGATCAGGCAAATAAATTGAATGATCAGGAGATATAACCGCAACGTCCGAACTCATATTGACTATAGAGCCAGATTTATTTTTTAACATAATTTTAATTACTCTTTGCGTTAGTAAAAAAGTGCCACTTAAATTGATTTTTAAAGACTTGTTCCAAAGATTATTATCGTAATTTTCGAATTTTTCAAAATATCCTTTATCGTTTTTCATTTGTGGCATTGCCAAAGCAGCTAGATTTACTAAACCGTCTATTTTTTTAAATTTTTTTTGAATTAATCTTAGTGTTTTGTTAATCTGGCTAATATTTGTAATATCAACTCTGTAAAACATTTTTTTTCCTAGTATTTTTTTCTTAAATTTACTTTTTAAGATATTGTTATCGTATAAGTCGAGCAGTATTGGATTTCCACCTAATTTCATTATTAGTTCAAATAGATTTTTGCCAAGAAAGCCATTTGCACCAGAGATAATTATATTTTTGTTTTTTATATTAAAAGGATTTACTATCATTTTTTAATTGCTTGCCCTCCATCAACAGCTATTGTTTGACCAGTAATAAAACTTGAAAATTTAGAAGTTAAAAAAAGACACAAATTTGAGATATCCCTAATTGTTCCAAATTTTTGCATTGGAACTTGATTATTAATATATTTTTTTGTCTCCTTGGGATTTTTTCTCATTTTATTGTCCCAGTTTCCATCTCTAAAATAAATATTTCCCGGAGCTATTACATTAACATTTACATTAAATTTTGCTAACTTGAGAGATAAAGACCTGCCGTATTTGTTAATCAATTTTTTGCTTTTGGTAAAACCTTTTGGCGCAGGTGTATTTGTAAGTGAAACAATAGATGATATAAGAATTATATTTCCAGACGTTTTAATCAAATCTTTGTAAAAAAAATCTATAAATTTTTTTGTTACTAAATAGTTTTTATCAATATACCATGCACTTTTTTCATTCTTCTTACTCACATCTCCCGCATTTGCTATTAAAATATCAATTTTTTTCCATTTTTTTAAAATTATTTTTCTAATTTCTTTTAAAGTATTTTTGTTAGATATATCTCCAGATACCATTAAAATTTCATTTTTAAATTTTTTTTTAAGCTTAAGGTAAGTTGTTTTTAGTTCGTCGTAATTTCTTGAATTAATCATTACTTTAAAATTGTTTTCCAAGTATTGAATTGCGAGTCCTTTTCCTATGCCTTTGCTTGATCCTGAAATTATCACTACTTTATTCTCACCATTATATCTCATGCAAAATAAGTCCTTAATTTATTTTCGAAAAAAGTGGTGTAATTTTTAATTTCATTTGTATGATGTTTAGTCTTTCTTGCAGTTTGAAGTATAAAATCTCCTCGGTATTTTTTCTTTTTTAAAAGCTTTAAAACTTCTTGTATATTTGTATCTCCTGTCCCTAGAGGAACGCTATATTTTTTTTTTGTACAATCTTTTACATGAACATGTTTAATATATTTTCCAATTAAAGCGATCTCTTTTTTAAAATCAAATCCCCAAAAAGTACTATTTCCCATATCATATGTGATCCCAAAAATATTTTTGTTTTTAAGTTTTTTAAAAAAATTGAATGATTGGTTGGGACTTAAATCAGTTTCAAAAGTAACAATTACTTTATTTTTGAGAAAAAAATTGCTCATTTTGTTCATTTTGCTAATAAATAGATTTTTTAATCTAGATTTTTTTATACTGTTTTTGCCTATTAACGGGAGATCTATTTTTTTAATCTTTAATTTTTTTGAATTTTCGACAATTAGTTTTAATTTATCGAATGAGTGCTGATCTTCAAAAAAAGAGGTAAACATGAAATTGTCACAACAAACTGCAGTAATACTAATATTATATTTTTTTTTATAATATTCTATTTCATCTAATTTTCTTTTTATTAAGATTGGATTCTTTTCAAAATTTTCATCTATCAACCATTCTATTTTATTAATTTTAAGTTTTTTCATCTTTTTAAATTCATCTTTCCAGCTATTAACAGGAAATTCTTGGATTCTTTGTTTATTCATTTTTGAAAGTCTGCCTTGCATTAATCCAATTCTGTTAATCATTAAATATTTCCATATTTATATTTTCTTAAAGACCTGTATCCTTTAATTAATTCTTGAATACCGTCTTCAATATTTACATCAGCTTTAAAGCCTGTTGATTCAATTTTTTTATTAGAAACAATATAATTTCTCTGATCTGGATCCTTAACAAATTCTTTCTCAATTATTTCTAGATCTGGAATAAATTTTTTTATTTTTTCACATAATTCTTTTTTTGAAATATTTGCATTAGACAATCCAACATTAAAAATATTATTTTTCATTTTTTGAAAATTTTTTATTGAGTGTAAAAATACCTTCGAAACATCTGCTATATGAATATAATTTCTTTTAAAATGACTCTCATAAAGTATTATAAATTTGTCTTTAATAGCTTTGTGAACAAAATCATTCACTAAGAGATCTATCCTCATTCTAGGAGACATTCCGAAAACTGTTGCTAGACGTAAACTAATTACGTTAGGTTTTGACATTAACTCTTTTTCTATTTGCACTTTGTCTATTGCGTATTTTGAAATTGGATTTAGTTTTGTATTTTCATCACAGTAATTATCTTTATCACCTGAACCATATGCGCTATTTGTTGTAGGCATTATAATAATCTGATCTTTAGATTTTAGATTAAGTAAATTAAGTATAGATTTTTTGTTAATACTTTCAGCACTTGTAACATCAAAATCACAAGCTGGAGCACCAACAACAGCAGCGAGAGGGATTATAATATCATTCTTACTTAATAATTCTTTCATTACTCTTAAGTCACGAACGTCACTTTTTATCACATCTAAATTTTTAAATTTATAACTAGAATTAAGGCTTGTCTCTGAGTATTGAAAAGTATCAATCACAGTTATTTCAAAATTTTCTTTCAGCAAATATGGAGTCAATGTTGATCCAATATAACCTGCGCCACCCGTAATTAGAATTTTTAATTTTTTCTTCATTTTATTTTATCTATAACGCTATTCTTTCTATATTTTTTTTTTGCACGTTTACCAACTATTTCAAAATACTTCGATGCAGATATCCCCTTTCCTCCAGTCCTTTTAAAAGTTATATTTTTATCCGTTAATTTTTCATTTAAATTAATATCTTTTGAGGCTACTAAAAATTTTTTTAATTTATTGACATTTTTTTTTTCACATCTAACAATTATTTTATTGCTTGATCCTTTTATTTTTTCAATTTTTTTAATTTTATTTACTATTTGTATAAATTCTTTTTTAGTGCTTGAGGCTCTATGATCTGGCCCAGGAAGTTTTTTATCAACTGTAATGTGTTTTTCATAACAATGTATATCCATAGAGCAAGCTACTTCCATGGCGCTATCATCTAAGACATGGTCTGAGTAGCCAACTAAACATTTAAATTTATTTTTGTAAGTATTTATAACGTTTAAATTTGCTTCAAATAATGGAGCAGGATAGCTACCTGTGCATTGCATAATTGCAAATTTGTTCTTAAGATTTTTTTTTAAAATTTTATAACTTTGAGTAACTTCTTTTAAATTTGACATTGCTGTTGAAAGAATTACGGGTTTTCTTTTTTTACTAATATAATCTATGAGTTGATAATTGTTCGTATCTGTTGAGGCAATTTTAAAGATCTCTACTCCTAATTTATCAAGCAGGTCTACACTTTTCTTATCATATGGAGTCGAGATAAATATTATTTTCTTTCTTTTGCAATAATTAATTAATTCTTTGTGCATTTTGTAAGAAATTTCTTGCGACCTAAGAAGATCATACCAACTAAGTTTCTTATTGGATCCTGTAGTTTCAATATGATATTTTGCCTTAGGTGCTTTTTTTAAAATTATTTCGTCAGCAATAAAAGTTTGAAATTTTACCGCATCAGCTTTAGCTTCTACAGCGATATCAACCAGTTTCTTTGCAAGAGTTAAACTACCATTATGATTTACTCCAGCTTCAGCGATAATGAAACAGGGTTGACCAAATCCAATTTTTTTATCATAACTTAATCTAATCATAATTTTTGTTTTTTTTAATTATTTTAATGCTTTTTTTCAAAGAGTTTAAACTAGTATTTCTATATTCGAGAATAATTGGAATGTTTTTAAAAAATTTCAAGTATTTGAGGTTGGGAGATTTGGAATTTATCGGTAGATGTTGATCATTAATTCCATCATTGCAGCTTAATTCAATAGCCGCTATTTTATCCTTTGTAACTTTTAAAAAATCTGAAAATGAGAAATTGAAAGCTTTTGCTGCTAAACTTGTGTGAGCCACATTTAAATTAATAAATAAATTTTCAGGTATAAATCTAAATAATCTCTTAAACTCTGACGGTCTTTGCATTAATAAAAATTTTTTCTTTGATATTGAACCTTCGGTTTCGATAGCAATTTTAATTTTTTTGGATTTTGAGTGGTTGGTAATTTTTTTTAGAGAGTTTAACATATTTTTAAATGCCAATGGATAGCTATATTTTTTCTTAGAAAAATTGAAATCATAATTAGAATTTCTAAAATCTGTTTTTGGTATAGGTAAAGAAAGAAAACCAGGGTGAAAAGTATATAATTCTGCATTAACACTTTTGGAAAAATTGATGTTATCTATGACTATATCTATAGATTTATCTCTTATCTTTTTATTTTCAGAAGAAATGTTAATTACAAAATTCTTATTTTTTAGTGGTGGAAAAAAATTATGTAAAAAAATCTTTTTTTTATTTGAATTTTTGATAATTTTCTTTAATTTAATTTTTTTTTCATATAAATGAGTTGACCCGACTTCTATCCCGTCTATAGGTAATTTGACTAATTGAGAAAATGGTTCAATCAGTTTAGATCTTTCTTTTTTAAAATATGTTGTTGAAACAAAAATCATTAATTTAAATCCTTAATATTTTTAATAGACTTCTTTTTGTATTTTGCTAATGGTCTTGGAGGAAAAATCATAGATTTTATAAATCTATTTTTTTTATCTTTCGACCAACTAGGATTTAGTCTACCTTGAAATGGTGCCCCTCTAGAAAAATATTTCCCTCTTCCCATTTGTTTTTTGCCAACATATTTTTTTTTAGCTAATTTGATAACATCATCAAGTTTGGTAAGGGACTCAAACATTACTCTGTAATATAAAGTAGATTGAAAATCAAATTTATGAATTTTTATTTTTTTTTGTAAAATAATATTTCCACTATCAAATTGATTATTCATGTAATGATATGTATATCCTGTGTAATCTTCATTGTTAATAATCGCCCAAGGAATACTGCTGCAACCTTTATACTTTGGAAGTAAAGATGGATGAAGATTGAAAGGTGGGTACGTAGATGTTTTTAAAACCTTAATTGGAATTTTAAATTTATAAGAAATACTTATTATTAAATCTGGCTTAAAAGGTAAATTTGTTAAAGTAATTTTTTTATATGAATATTGAATCTTATTCATTTCACAATATTCGCTAATGTCACTTTCAAAATATTTCGATTTGTGTGTATAAACAAAAATATCATTATTTTTTTTATGCATTAAGCGCCTTAATGCTTCGCAACCTGACCAATTATAACCACAAAGTATAATTTTCATCACAAATCAGTTTCCCAAACTTTAAGTCCCTCTAAGTCAAACTGAATATTTGAATACTCAATTTTCATTTTTTTCAATCTATCAACAAAGTTAAATCTATCTTTAGGCTTTACGTAAAATAACATATACCCACCTCCTCCGGTCCCTAAAAGTCTACATCCACTTGCCAGATTTGGTTTGCAAAGTTTACGTTCCATATTTGCAATCTTTTTATTTGTCATACTTTTATCTAACTTCTTTTTTATTTCCCAAGTATTTTGAATTAATCCGCCTAGACTGTCGGTTTTACCTTTTAATAAATCTGCTCTAATTTCATTAACAATTTTTTTTAATTTTTTTCCATAGTTAGCAAATTTCATATTATTTTTATTTTTTAATTGTAAGGCTGAACCTCGGTGAGGTATTTTTGTATTACAAATAATTAGTCTTCTTTCCAACTCGTCAGTTACGTTGTTAGGTAGTATTAGATTTTGTACTAAGTTCTTATCTTTTTTAAATTCCATTATATTGCATCCACCAAAAACTGTACTATATTGGTCTTGCCAACCTCCTAAAATACCGAGTTCAATTCTTTCAGCTTGAAAAGCCAATTCTGCAATTTCATATTTGCTGAGTTTCCTATTTTGTAGGTAGTTAATAGCCCCAATTACAGCAGAAGAAACTGATGCTGAACCACCTAAACCAGAACCAGGTTTCACGTCCGTTTCTATATAAATTTCAAATCCAAAATTAGGCTTCAAGAGATTTATAGAGGATTTTATAATATCAAGAGTGCCATTATATTTTATATCTCTTAAACTTTTAAACGCTATTGTCTTATTATAATCATCAGAATTAATGATAATTTTCTTATCGTCTCTTTTAATTAAATGAACATTACAATATTTATTTATTGTGAAAGAAATTCCATTACCGCCTTGATCAAAGAAAAATTTTGTTATGTCAGTTCCGCCACCAGCTAAACTAATTCTTGCTGGAGATCTAGCTCTAACAATAATTCTTTTTTCATCAAAAGGCTTTAGCTGATCAATAAGATCTACTAATTTGCCTTCCTTGGACAATATTGGAATTAATTTATAGTCTTGATCAAATAATTTAAGGATTTTTTCACGATCCTTAGAATCAATAATAAACTTAAATTTTCTATTGAAACACGTAGCGACACTTCTATCTAAATTACTATTTTTAATTAAACTTCTCCTTAGATCACCGTCTGTCAAACTTGCTATTACTCTACTTTTTTTTCCTTCGGTGATAAAAACTATATTTTTTTTGTTTCTCTGTATTTGTCTCATCGCATTCCTTAAGGAAGAATTTTTATCTATTATAAAATCTTTTAATTTCTTTTTCATTTGTTACGCCAATTGTTTATTTTTTCACAAATATATTTGATTTTAGATCTATTTAAATCTAAAGAGGAAGGAAGATGAACAGAATTTAGAGAAATTTTATAAGCGTTAGGAAATTGAGATTTTTTATTTAAAGCTTTAAAATGATCTGCAAAAGAAACAGGAAAAATCATCGGCCTACACTCAATTTTATTAGTTGCCATATATTTGATAAATTTATCTCTCAGGTTTGGTTTTTTAAAAGAAATTGTTACAAACCATTCAACACATCTTCTATATTTTATTTCTGGAAAAATAGAGATATCTTCTCTTTTTAAAAAAGAAATATAGTCTTTTTTTATATTTTTTTTCTTACTTAATATTTTTTTTAACCTTTTAAGTTGCCCTATTCCGATTGCAGCTTGCATGCTGGTCATCCTATAATTAAAAGCTAAAAATTTATGGTAATATTTCTTATTTTCAGACATTCCGTGATCTCTAAGTAGTTTAACTTTGTCGAAAATATTTTTATTGTTAGTAAGTATCATGCCACCTTCTCCAGTGGTCATTATTTTATTAGCAAAAAAACTAAAACAAGATACATCTCCGAATGTGCCACAAAGTCTTTTTTTATGTGTGGCACCGATAGATTCAGCAACATCCTCAATAATTTTTAATTTTTTTTTCTTTGCAATATTTCTTAATTTACTAATTTCAGCCGGATGTCCAAATGGGTGAATTACCATTATGGCTTTTGTTTTTTTTGAAATTTTTTTTTTTTACCTCATTAATGTTCATTGCAAATGTTTTTAAATTGACATCTACAAGAACAAGTTTAGCACCTGTTAGGCTGATCATATTTGCTGGGGCTATAAATGTTAAATTTGAACAAATAACCTCGTCACCTGGCCCAATGTCTAAACTTAACAATGAGAGATGCAGTGCAGTTGTACAATTTGATGTTGAAATCGCATATTTCATTTTATGCCATTTAGCAAATTTCCTTTCAAACTCTTTGACTATTTTACCTTGTGAAGAAATCCAGCCATCTTTAACTGTACTGCTAAGAATCTTTTTCTCTTGATCATGAATAACAGGAGTAAAAAAATTTATCTTCTTTTTTAGTTTCATATATTTTTTACGTCTAAATATTTAATTTTGCTTTTTAATGCAGCGATTCTATCTGTATCTTTATCTCCAATTAAAATACTTTTGCTTCTCACAATTGGCCAATGATTCATTATTTTTTCTATCATACCGTTTTTGGGTTTTCGACAATTACACTGGTGAGAAAACCTTTTGTTTACACCTTCAGGATGGTGAGGACAAAATTCAAAGTCATTTATTAAAACTTTCTCCTTAGACAATTCTTCATGAAGTTTTTTTTGAAATAACATAAAAGATTTTATATTATACTTATTTTTTGCAATTCCAGCTTGATTAGTAACGATAAAAAGATAATGATTTTTCTTTTTTTTCAAAAAATTTACTGTTTTTTTTATTACCTTAAGGTCCTTTGTCTTGTAAGTGTAACCTTTGTCATAATTTAATACTCCATCTCTATCTAAGAAAACTGCTGGTTTTTTGAATTTTTTTATCAGAGATTTTTTCGCAAATAGATAATTTTGAGGTGTTCCAATATCTAGAAAATATGAATTAAAAATCTCTCCTTTTAATTTTTTTTCTAAAATTAAATCAGGAAGTATCTCATTTTCAAGAGATAAAGTTTTTTTTTTAATAAATTTTAAAAATTTTTTTTTAAAAAAATATATTCCTCCATTCATTAATTTTTTTCCTTTTTTTGAAAAAATTATATTTTTTTCAGCATCTAAATTTAAAGATGAAAGTTTTTTATTATATTTATAATTAATATTTTTTAACAATGCTATCGAACCAATACTTTTTTTATTGCTTTTAATTTCAATTTTTGAAAAATCAATATCAAAAATTGAGTCCCCGTTTATCAGGAAAAAATCATTTTTTATTTGTGGTTTCAGTTCACTTAAAGCACCACCAGTTCCTTTAAGTTTTTTTTCTATTATAACAAATATTTTTGAATGGTTTATTAAGCGATTGTGATATTTTTTTTTTATTAGGTGCCCTTTATAGCCAGCAATAATAAAAATTTTAGCAAAAGAAAACTTAGAAACTAAAAAAAGTAAATAATCTAGAAAATAACGGTCTGAAAATTTTGCTAGTGGCTTTGGTAGACTCTTTAGTTGTCTTTTAATTCTAGTGCCTTTTCCACCAGCTAATATTACTAAGTCTTTATCATTCATAAAAAATTGAAATGAGTATATTGTTCAATTATTGAACAGTAAAGACTTATTTTTCAAAAAAAAAGGCCAGCATTTGCTGGCCTTTAACAAATCTAGATAAAAATTTTTTTCAGTGCATAAATCAAGCCAATTGAGCTATTAGTACTGGTCAGCTGCACGTGTTACCACGCTTCCACACCCAGCCTATCAACGTAGTGGTCTACTACGGCTCTAAAGGAAGAACT
>MDSZ01203910.1_pt1 | contig 22325 bp, 24 predicted proteins | sample 811201 | NCBI WGS metagenome assembly MDSZ01 (sample SAMN05326647, study PRJNA326480) | marine metagenome | isolation source: seawater | place: Indian Ocean: North | collected 2010 | reverse complement strand
TGAAGAAATTAAAAAATTTATATTACAAATTCCTAATAAAGGAGTATGTGAAATAGCCAATGACAATGCTGAGGGGCAAACCATAATTAGTGGAGATACGCAAAGTATTGAAAAATTACAAAAAATACTTAGCGAGTATAAAAAAAAATTTATACCACTTAATGTAAGTGCACCATTTCATTGTTCTTTAATGAAACCTGCTTCAAAAAATATGGAAGATAAGATTAATTCAACTAAATTTGAAAAACCAAATTTTGAAATAATTTGCAATGTAAGTACAAATCCAGAAAATAATCCTGAGAATTTAAGAAAACTTCTTATAGAACAAATTTATTCTACAGTGAGATGGAGAGAAAGCATTATAAATATGTCAAATTACAATATTAATAATTTTTTTGAAATCGGACCAGGAAAAGTACTTAGTGGAATGGTAAAAAGAACTATTAAAAATAAAAATTGCTTTAGTATAAATACTTTAGATGATATGAACAATATTCCAAATGAATTTAAAAAATAAAAAAGTTTTAATTACTGGTGCCACAGGCGGTATTGGGCAAAGCCTAGTCAAAAAATTTTTAGAGTATGGCGCTATAGTCTTAGGAACAGGAACAAATACAGCAAAGTTAAGTAAACTTCAAAACGATTTTAAAATAGATGTAGAAAAATTTAGTTTAGATGATCATAAAAATATTGAAAACTTTGTGGACAAAGTTCATAAAAAATTAAATGGTTTAGATATTTTAGTTAACAATGCCGGAATCACTCTTGATAATCTTTCAATTAGACTAACTGAGGAAAATTGGAAAAAAGTAATTGATATTAATTTAACTGCAACTTTTCTTTTATGCAAATATTCAATAAAGAAAATGCTTAAAAATAAATACGGAAAAATAATAAATATTACCTCAATAGTTGGTCACACAGGAAATTTAGGTCAAGCTAACTACTCAGCCTCAAAAGCAGGAATTAATTCTTTTTCAAAGACGCTAGCCATCGAATATGCAAAAAAGAGAATCAATATAAATTGTGTAGCTCCTGGATTTATTCAAACTGAAATGACTGACAAAATCAGCGAAGAATTTAAAAAAAGTTTAATCAATAAAATTCCATCAGGAGAATTGGGTAGAGGCGAGGATGTTTCAAACTGTGTCGTATTTTTAGCATCTGATATGGCAGACTATATTACAGGCGAGACTATTCACGTTAATGGTGGAATGTATATGGCTTGACAATTCTAATTAATAATCTATTAAGAAATTATACAAATACGAAAGGAACTCATGTCGGATGATGTTAAAAATAAAATAAAAAAAATTGTTGCAGATCACCTAGGTATAGAAGAGGAAAAGGTAACGGAAGAAGCTAGTTTCATTGATGATTTAGGAGCAGATAGCTTAGATACAGTTGAGTTAGTAATGGCTTTTGAGGAAGAATTTGGCTCTGAAATATCTGATAGCGAAGCGGAAAAGATTTTAACTGTTGGAGATGCAATTAAATTTATAGAGAGTAAATCAAATTAAAACTTATCATATAAAATTTTAATAAATATGAGTTCTGGTGGAGAAAATATTATGTTAATATTATCATCTCCATCTGGAGTTGGTAAAACTACTTTAACAAAAAAAATACAGCAAAAATACAATTCTTTTAAAATATCAGTTTCACATACTACTCGAAAACCAAGATCAAATGAGGTTGATGGTGTAGATTATAATTTTGTATCACAAAGTGAGTTCGAAGACTTAATAAAAAAGGGAGAATTTTATGAGTATGCAAAAATATTTGAAAATTATTATGGAACGCTTAAAAGCCAAGTAGATAATTTAATAAAAAAAAATGATTTAATTTTTGATATTGATTGGCAAGGTACAAAACAATTATCTAAATTCAATAATTTGGAATTTATTAAGATATATTTAATCGCTGAAAGTAAAGAAGAGTTAAAAAAAAGGCTTATTAAAAGAAATCAAAATACAGATGTAGAGATAGAGAAAAGATTTAGATCATTTGATGAGGATATAAAATATTGGCATGATTATGATTTTATAATTATTAACAAAAACTTAGAAGTTTGCTTTAAGCAAATAGAAAACATTATTCTGACTCATAAACAAAAAATTAACAATCTGTCTCTATAATACTTGCAATTTTATAGAAAATCTCAGGTTTTATATTTGCTGGTCTTAGGTCCATTCGTAAATCTAAAAGCTTTTTCATTTGTTCTTCATTTAATATTTTTTTAATACTTTTATTGATCATTTTCCTCTTATTTGAAAAAATTATATTTGTCACTTTCTCAAGATTTTTGATATCTTTCAGATTAAATAATAATTTTTTTTTTGGTTTCAGATGTAAAATCATTGACGTAACTTTTGGTTTTGGAGCAAATGAATTTGCTGATATTAAGAATTTATTATAAACAAATAATCTATAATTTGTTAAAATAGATAGCCTTCCGTAATTTGTGGACTTATATTTTCCGATAATCTTTTGACCTAGCTCCTTTTGAAACATTAAAATTAAATCAGAATAATTTGGTGGCCAATTTTTAAATTTGAGAAATTTAACTAAAATTTGTGAAGAAATATTGTAAGGTAAATTACCAAACACTATTGTATCCTTTTTAAGATTACTCTCTAAATTAAAAGTTAAGATATCTGAATTGAATAATTTTACTATTTTTTTTTCTTTATATTCTTTTTCTAAAAGTTTGGACAATTTATTATCTTTTTCTATTAATTGTAAAGATTTTGGTTTCCTTTTTAAAATTTCGTTAGTTAAAGATCCGGTCCCTGGTCCAATTTCAAGAATATTTCGATTTTCAATCTTTATTAATTCTACAATTTTTTTTATTATATTTTTATCTATTAAAAAATTTTGCCCTAATGATTTTTTTGAAAATATCATTAATTATTCTTATCTAAAAAATGAATACAATTAATCAAACTTTTAGGTGTAGCTCTATTTTTACCAATAAGTTCTGTTGCTGTTCCATGATCCGGAGAAGCTCTTAAATACTTCAAACCTAAAGTAAGATTGATTCCATCGAAACCAAATAAAGTTTTGAAAGGAATTAAAACCTGATCGTGGTACATTCCAACAATTATATCGTATTTTTTAAATTCGCTTATAAAAACTGTATCTGGTACTAGTGGTCCAATTATTTTGATATTCCTCCTTCTCAAGAATTTTATTGCAGGCCTTATCACCCTCATTTCCTCTGAGTTTTTCTGGAGTTCAGCGTTATGAGGATTGAGTCCTAATATGCCAATCTTCGGTTTATTTTTAAATCTACTTTTATACCAATTATTTATTGTTAAAATTTTTTTGATTATTAAATTCTTATTTATTTTTTTTGCTATTTGATTAACATTAATATGTGTAGTTAGAGGTGATACTGAAAGTTTTTTATTATATAACAACATAACTTCAGAATCTTTTTTAACTTTACATAACTTTGCAAAAAACTCTGTTGCACCAGAGTTTTGTTTTGACAAATATCTTTTATCTATAGCGCAATTTATTACACCGCCGACATTTTTTTTTAATCCTATCTTATGAACTAATCTTAAGGACTGTTGTATGAATTTAGAAGATTCTTTAAAATTTACTTTAAATGGGTCTTTAAATTTGAGATCAATATTAATAACTTTAATACCATCATTTTCTCTTTTAAATTCAGTATTTTTTACTTCAATAATTTTTAATTTTAAATTTAGTTTTTTGAATTGCTTTTTAAGTAAATTAATATTTGAGACAAAAAAAATCCTCTCTCTTAAATTTTTCGATACTCTTTTCCAAGATTTAAAAATAATCTCAGAGTTAATACTGTTAGGATCACCAGTAACTATAACTATTTTTTTCATTTGTATTCAATTAAACTACTATTTTTAATTTTTGAAAAATGACTATTTGAATATAATTTAAGAATTTCATTTTTCTTTCTACTTAATATTTCAGATTTTAGTTTTTCTAATTTTGTAATTTCAATTTGAGATTTTTTTTTGTCGACCATCTTTAAAAATACAACACTATTGGCTTTTTTAATCGCTGGAGAAACTTCACCAATTTTAAGTGAACTAACTTTATTTAAAATTTCTTCTGACAAGGAATTTTTATTTATCCAACCAATGTCACCATTATTATTTGATGACTGTGAAATACTAAATTTTCTAACCGCACTTTCAAATCCGTTATCTTTTATTTCATTTTGTATCAAATTAATATCACTTAACATTTGATTTTTATCAACTATTAATATCTCAATTTCAGATAGTCTGAATTTCTCAATTTCCTGTTTTTGAGCTAAAATTTTTTTCATTTCTTGCTCTATTTCTTTTTCGTTAATCTGCACTCTATCATTATACAATATAAAAATTAGTTTTTGCCAATCTATCTCAGTTTTGAGTTCTTCTAAAAACAATTCGTAATTTAAATCGTTATTCAAAAATTTCCTTTTAAAATCAAAAATCTTATTTTTAGATATTCTATTTAATTGATCATTTAAACTTTTCTTATCCTCTTGGAAATTGTACTTTTTTAATTCTTTTTTTTTAATTTTTAAATTAATTAACTGATTAAGAGAAATTTTTCTTACGTTATTAATATTTTCCTGATTAATTTCTTGGTTCGACAATACTAATAATGTTCTTATTTTATTTTTCAACTCATAGTTGGTTACAATCTCATTTTCTACAGATACAATGATTTTATTTTCAAATGCAAAAAGGTATTGAATTTGAAAAATAAAAATAAATAGAAAAAAATAATGATTTTTTTTTTTCATTTATCTATTGATGGAAGGAGTATTTATATCTCCAAACGGAATAAAAGTCAGCTTAAACATTAAAGAATTTTCTGGCTCCAATTCAGAGTCATTGTAGAATTCTCTTCTGTAAACTATACCAGCTCTTAAACAATCATTTAAGTACTCATAACTTAAATCATAATACTCTGAAGAATTGGTGATCAAATTTCTTTTGTTTTCAAAAGAAAACTTTCCATCATCTCCTTTGGCAATTTCAATACTGGTTTTAACAAATTCTCCATTTCCAATATGTTTTTTCTCTTGAAGATAATCAAAATTTAATTTGATAGGATTCAAATTAATTGATGCTCCCATTTCATTATAGTTTAAATCTTGGTAATTTTGATCTAAAGCAAAATTATAGTTTAAATCAACAGTATCATTTAATTTAAGTTTAGTTGTACCAACTAAATCTGAGATTTTCTCGTCCAAACTTGATTTTGAAGGCATGTCTTTATTCTCTTTTTCATTAACTACTTGTCCAATTGATAAATTAAAAAGCTTATTTTTACCTTTTACTTCATAATCAAATCCAAGAGTAGCACTTAATCCATTTTCAAAATTATTTTGATTGCCCAATCTATCGAGAGAAAAAATATTCATACTGTTTATTCTGCCACCACTATTATCTTTTCTCATGTGACCCGGAGCATATCTAAACAGTGCTTTAGGGGTTAAAATGTGAGAGTTGTTGTTAACGTTTTTATACAAGTCTACTTCAGTTAAAAAACCAAGTGCCCCAAATATTTCGCTTGTGGTATCAGATTTAAATTTAGATGAATTTTTGACATCATAATTTATATTTTTTATTTTACTTAAAAACTCACCTCTAATACCATTTTTAAAATTTATCTTTTTTATATCCCAATCAAAATTGTTTACAAAAAATTTAGTAGTTTTATTTGTATCAAAATTACGTACCTTAAAATTTGAGTTCAAATCTAAATTCCCAAACTTCCCTCCGGAAAATAAATTTTTATCAAAAGTAATATCAGGAAGAATATACTCATACTTATCATTATAATCATCTTTTAATGTTTCATACACATTGGCATTGATTCCTAAAAATAAGTCGTCATTTTCATGTGTGAACTCAATCGAATTTTGAAGCGTATCTTTGTTATAATCAACTAAATTAGATTTTATTTTGTAAAGTTTTAAATATTTGTCATTTGAGACATCTTCAAAATTTATTGAAAAATTATTAATTGAATTATTTTTACCCTCAAAAACTTTGGTGAATTTACCAAATAAATGAGATTTTTCACCTGCTCTTTTATTAGTTGAAGTTTTTTTGTATCCTTCAGTATAACCCATATCTAAAATAAAATTAGAATTTTCAAAAGCTTGTCGGTACTCACCAAGAAATAAAGGATTTTCAGAAACAAAAAGCTTATTTGTAAAAGTAAAATCCTTATCCCTATCAATTGCAACGTAATATGGAATTGAAACACTGGTACCTAAATTTTTAGTATCAGAAAAAGAAGGTGGCAAAAATCCAGATCGTCTTTGTACTGTGGGGTCAGGATGATTGAGTTTCGGCAAATAGAATATCGGAATGTCATAAAATTTTATAATTGCATTATCATAAAAAACAGTTTTTTTCTCTTTATCATGAAGCATTTTGGATGCTTTTATCTCCCAAGGTGGACATTTATCATTTTCCCTATAGTCACAAATAGTAAATGCACTTTTTATAAATTCACTTTTCAATTTTTCTATTCTAAATGAATTCGAAAAAATTCTAGGCTTGTTATTTTCGTTAATTTTAAAACTTTTGTCATTTAAGTATGCTTTTAAATCAGATCCTGCTATTTCCTTTTTCTTTTCATTAATATAAATTTGAGAAAATTGATAAGAATTTCCTTTACTGTCTAAGATTTGAATATTTCCAATAGATTTAAAAATATTTGTAGAAGAAATATATTCAAAATTTTCTAAAATGATCTTATTATTATCTAGATCGGTAATTGTAGTTGGTTTTTTCGATCTTATAGTATTTTTTTTATTATCTAAAAATATATCAGAACTCTCGATAATATAGTTTTCTGATGTTTTTAAATTTGTTGTGCCAATTGTCCTAAATATTTTGGTTATTTCATTATATTCTGCCTTTTGACTTTTAAGCAGATTCCCACTTCTATCTTTTGCCACAATATTTTTTTTAAGAAAAATAAAACCAGTTTTTTTATTAAATTCTGCATACTCGCTTTCAATAATGTTGTTCTCGGTGTCTTTAATTTTTACCTGATTTTCAAAAGTAATAACTTCTTTTTTTTTATCTATAAGTATATTTTTTGACTGGATATCAATTTCATCTGCGATTAATTCAGACTTTAAGAAAAAAATTGATAAAAATATTATAATTAATTTATTTTTCATTTATTTGAAGCAAGCCTATTGCAGAAAACATTCCGACTGTAATTATTGGTATCCAAGCTGCTAAGGTAAGCGAAACTCTATTTGTTTGGCCTAGTGCTAAAGACAAATCTTTGAAATAATATATAAATATACAACAAAGCAACCCAGTCAAAATAAATTTAAAATTATTAGATTTTCTTAAATTGTTAAGTGTTAAAGTAGCTGCTAAAGCTGTCATAATCATTAAAAAAAAGGGTAATGATAACATTGAATTTAAGCTCTGATTTAGAAATACTTTATCGTAACCACCATCTAATAATTTTTCGTAGTTCATTATCAAGTCTAAAAAAGACAAGGTATCAAAGTTTTTAAATAAGTTGACAATTTTTTCGTAGGTATAAATAGAATTTATCTCAAATTTCTCGTAATCAATTTGTTCTGAAGATCCACTCTTAATTTTTAAAATTGATACATCATTTAGCAACCAATTATTATCTTTTATATTTGCATTTTTTGAATTTATTTTTTCAATTAAATTGTAGTTTTTATCAAAATTAAAAATAGTAATATTTTTTAATATTGATTGATCTGCCTTATCAGCGGAAATTATCCTTGTCCCGTTTTCTAAATTTTCTTTAATCCATAAACCATTTTTATTAAAAGTTACTAAATGATCAATATCTTTTGCATAATTAGATTTAGTTTTTTCGTAATATTTTGCCATGCTAGAAGTCACAGGGTTTAGAAAAGTTAGAACTATCCATCCAAAAATAAAAGATGAAAATGCCAAAATAAAAAATATTTTTAAATTAGAGTATCCAAAGGTTTTTATTGTTAACAAATCTTTATTATTTCTTATTTGCAATAGAAACCACATACTTGAAATAAAAATAATAAAAGGCAATAGATGCATAATCATACTTGGCACAAATATGCTTGTTAACATTAAAGGGGTTAAAATACTTACATCAAGATCTTTAAAAAATTCGACTTCCTCTAGTAAGTTTAAAATTACTCCAAAGCAATAAAAAATTGCAATTATTTTAAATTTTGTAATAAAAAAACCTTTAAGTAAATAATTTAAAATTATATTATTCATTTTAATTTTGTTTCATTTTTAAATTTGTATAATAAAAAAAAGTAAATCAATGGAAAAGTTATTGCAGGAAATAAAATAAAAAATTTACTAAACGTTGAATTTAACCCGGTATGTCTAATTATTAATTCAACATATAATAAAACACTAAAACTATATAAAAAAACAAAAAACTTATTGTAAAAAATCCTTTTACTTCTAACAAGCAATATACACGACAACAATGTTATAATAGGTATGTAGAAGGGTAGTGCTATTCTTCTATTAAGGATTGGAACAATTTCTTTTTTTACATTTTCATTACATAGTTCCAGAAATGTCTTTTTTGAAAAACAACTAATAAGTTTAAAAGTTGAAGTTTCTTGGAGCTTAGGAACCTTTATTGTACTTGTTTCTAATTTTGCTAAATCAATATTGAGCTGCTCAAATTTAATTAAATCATTTTTATTACTATTTTGATCCGTTGATATTATTTGACCATTGAATAGTACCATTGTTTTATCTTTGACGATTCCATCCGCCGCAATTATTGTTGTAAAATTATTAAGGGATTCATTCCGAGATAAATTTTTAAAATTATTAGATTTGTCAAACAAGAAAATATTTTTTATTTGATTTTTTTTTCGCTCATCAACCAAAAAAGTAAAACCTTTGAAAGAATCACTGAACTGTTTAACTCTTATTGTAGGGATAAAAGAATTTAATTTATCTTGGCTCAATAATTGCCGTGACTTATTCAATGCAATTGGTGTCAAAAAGACTGAAAAAAACAAATATATAAAAACAATAACTAAAGAAAGTTTCAAAAATAAATTTACAATTTGTATTTTTTTTACACCAGTAGTCCAAAGTATTATAAATTCGTTCTCTTGTATCTGTTTTACAATAAAAATAATCAAAGCGAGTAAAAAAGCAAGAGGTATAAATTTAGTTAAAATCCCAAGCAAATTTAAAGCTGAGTATTGAAAGTAAGTGGATAAGGGATATCCGCTTTCTACTATCAAATCAAGAAAGTTTACTGCCCTGACTGTCCAAGCAATAATAGATAATCCAAATAAAACTAAAAAAAAAGTCTTTAATATTTCTTTAAAAAAATTGAGATAAATTTTGTTTTGAAGCATGTTAATATATTATATATAAGTAATGCATCCATAAATTAAATTCAACTGATGGTTTAACTAAGTGTAAATTTTCGTTGAAAATATATAATTTTGGACTTATATGACTGTCACGATTAGGTTTTATATTAAAAATTATGTCTGTTAAAATTAATTATATAAAAAACACTGTCAAAAAAACTTCAGCTAACACAGTATTGTTCTGCGGAGAGGCTTTTAATATCAAAAATTTAAAAAATTTTTTGAACCTCTCTGAGTATAATTATATATCCGATTTACTTAAAACTAACGATTTAAAGAAAAATTTACTTACTTTTGAAATCAGCTCTAAAAAAAAAATAGTATTAATACCTTTAAAAAACAGTCTTAAGAGTTACGAAGTTGAAAATTTGGGCGCAGAACTGTATGGACGAATAAGTAATGAAAAAAATACCGAATTCAATATTTTATCTCAAAGCATCACTATCAAACTTGATAATTTTTTAGGTCATTTTCTTCACGGCTTAAAATTAAAGTCTTATAAATTTAAAAAATACAAAACAAAAGAGGAGAAAAAACAAATCACAATTTATGTTTCTGGAAATAAAAATAAAAATTCTCTCAAAAGCCAGTCCTACTTTAAGGCTTTAGAAGAGGGTACTTTTTTTGCAAGAGATTTAGTTTCTGAGCCAGGAAATATTTTACACCCCGATGAGTACGCTAGGAGGTTAAAATCTCTTAGTAAAGATGGCTTGAAGGTAAATATTTACAATGAAAAAAAGTTAAAAAAACTTGGGATGCACGCTTTACTTGGAGTAGGACAAGGAAGTGTTAGAGGCTCATACTTAGTGACTTTGGAGTGGAAAGGTGTAAAAAATAATTCTAAACCTTTAGCATTTGTTGGCAAAGGAGTTTGTTTTGACACTGGCGGATACTCACTTAAACCAGCAAGATTTATGGAAGATATGACTTATGACATGGCAGGCTCAGCCTCAGTTGTAGGTCTTATGAAAAACTTAGCTTTAAGAAAAGCAAAAATCAATGCTGTTGGAGTAGTAGGGTTGGTAGAAAATATGGTTAGCGGAAATGCACAAAGGCCTGGAGATATCGTAAAATCTTACAGTGGAAAAACTATCGAAATATTAAACACTGATGCAGAGGGCAGGCTAGTGCTTGCTGATGCCCTAACCTTTACTGAAAAAAAATTCAAACCCAAATTTATTATTGATCTGGCTACTTTAACAGGTGCAATAATTGTTTGTTTAGGTTCTGAATATGCTGGATTATTCTCTAATGATGATAAATTATCTAAACAATTACATGATGCTGGGGAGAAAGTGCAAGAAAAGGTGTGGAGAATGCCTTTGCATAAAAATTACGATAAACTCATGAATTCAAAAAATGCTGATGTACAAAATATAAACTATGTTGGAGGAGCCGGATCTACTACAGCTGCTCAATTTTTACAAAGGTTTATTTTGAATAAAACTCCTTGGGCTCATCTTGATATTGCAGGTATGGCTTTCTCAAAATATGGTGGGGCACTTAATTCAGGAGGCGCAACAGGTTTCGGAGTAAGATTATTAAATCAGCTAGTTGAAGAAAATTATGAGTAACACGGAGCAGACTTTATCAATTATAAAACCTGACGCTGTAGAAAGAAATCTTATCGATGAAATTAAATCAATTTTTTTAAAAAATAAGCTTCAAATTAAAGATAGTAGAAAAATACACATAACTAAAGATGAAGCAGCAGAATTTTATAAGGTTCATCAGTCAAAACCATTTTATAACGATTTATGTAACTATCTATCCTCAGGACCAATCTTAGTTATGATATTGGAGGGCGAAGGCGCTGTTTTAAAAAATAGAAAAATTATGGGAGCTACTGATCCTAAAAAAGCAGATGCTGATACAATTCGAAAATTATACGGTATTTCCATAGATAAAAATTCTGTTCATGGCTCAGATTCTATTGAAAATGCCAAAAAAGAGATAAATTTCTTTTTTAAAAATTAAAACTTTCTATAAATTTTTATTAAAGCCTCTGGAAATGAGAGATACTCTAATTTTTGTGTCTTGATCTTTAGATTTTGCTCGTTATCTCTTTTGTCAATAAAAAAGCTTTTTTGTAAAATTATTTTACCGCTATCTAAATTTTCATTAACAAAATGAACTGTACAGCCTGTTTTTCTCTCCTTATCTTTTAGAACTCTAGAAAATGTATTTAATCCTTTATATTTCGGTAGTAAAGACGGGTGAATATTTATTACTTTTTTGCCAAAATTTTTCAAAAAAAATTTAGAAATTATTTTCATATAACCAGCTAAACATATAATTGATATTTTATATTTAATTAAATTTCTTAACAAATTTGTTTCAAAGAGTCTTGATTTTGTATTAACAAAGTAAATCGGAATTGAATTTTTTTTTGCAATTTTAATTCCCTCAGCATTTTTATTATTACACACAACTAATCTGAATTTTACAGGGAAATTATAGCTCCTAGATTTTATAAGTAAGTTTTTTAAATTAGTACCCTTGCCAGAAATAAATACACAAGCGTTTTTTTTTACCATTTTAAATTATTGGACAAAATGACATTTTTTTTATTTTTAGATATAAAACCAATTTCATATGGTTCAAAGTTTTTTTTAAAAAAGCCTTTGATTTTTGAAATATTTTTTTTTGGAGCTAAGACACAGAATCCTACACCACAATTGAAAGTATTTAACATCTCACCCTCAGAAATATTCTTTTTTTTTAGCCACTTAAAAATTTTTTTAATCTTTATTTTTGAAAGATCAATGTTAAGTGTCAAATTTTCAGGAACTGATCTCAGTATGTTTTGAATTAATCCGCCGCCAGTAATATGAGCAGCAGATTTGATAAGGTTATTATCAGCTAACTTTAATACTTCATTAGTATATATTTGAGTAGGTCTTAATAATTCTTTTTTAAATTTATTATAAGATTTGTACTTTTTCAGAATAGACCTGACTAAAGAGTAACCGTTAGAATGTAATCCGTTTGAAGGTATTGCTAAAACAATGTCACCAACTTTGACATTTTTTTTACTCAATATCTTTTTTTTTGAAACTATACCTACACTAAAACCAGCTAAGTCAAATTTATGTTTAGCATAAGTACCAGGCATTTCTGCTGTTTCACCACCTATTAACTTACATTTAGAAATTTTGCATCCCTCAAATATTCCCTCAATTATTTTTTTAGTTTTTTTAAGATTTAGTTTTCCTACAGCTATATAATCTAAAAAAAAGAGAGGTCTAGCACCTTGAACAACTAAATCATTTACACACATAGCAACTAAATCAATACCAATTGTATTAAACTTTTTAAATTTATTTGCTAATTCGATTTTTGTACCAACACCATCTGTGCAAGATACAATAACCGGGTCTTTAATCTTTAAATTACTAATATCAAAAAGAGACCCAAAACCGCCTATAGTTTCATCTTGTAAAGAATTCTTCGTTTTTTTGACAACTTTTCTTGATAAATTTGAAATATGTTTAACTAATTTATCTGCTAATGAAATATTTACACCACTTTTTTTATAACTATTTTTTATTTTTTTCATTAATAAAGATGCTATTTAAACTTTTATGAAATTTAAAAAATTATTTATATTTATATTAGTTATTTTATTTAAAACTGGAAATGTTTTATCTAATGAAAATATATTTAATGTTAATAATATTGAAATAATCAAAAAAAAAAATATGAATAACCAAGAATTAGCACAACTTGCGATTAAATATGGATTTGAGGAGTTAAAAAAGAAAATTTTACTAGACGAGGACCAAAAAAAACTTTCAAAATTGAATAACAGTCAAATCATCGATTTGATGTCATATTATCAGGTAGTTAAAAAAAAGGATGAAATTACAAATATTGAAAAAATGAATTTCAATATTTTTTTTGATAAAAAAAAATTACACGATTTGTTTTATAAAGAAGGGATTTTTTACTCAGAGATTGGAAATAAAGAAATTTATACTTTACCAATATTTAAAAAAGACGATCAGTTTTACGTTTACAATAAAAATTTTTTCTATGAAAATTGGAATGAAATACATCAAGATGACCAAATAGAATTTATATTACCCTTAGAGAATATCGAAATTTTTCAAAAAATAAATTCAAATAAAAATAATTTGCTGAGTTTAAGTTTAAATGATTTTTTTCAGGAATACACAAATAAAAATTTAGCTCTAATATTCATTGAGGAGACAAATTCGAAAAATGAGCGTATTTTTTTAAAAATGAAAATTCTTGGAAAAAATATAAATAAAAATCTTCTGATTAAAAAAGAAAATTTAAATAAAGATGAATTCAATTCAAAAATCATCGAAACAGTGAAAAAAGAAATAAAAAAAATAGTAAAGACAGAGAATTTAATTGACGTAAGAACCCCGTCATTTTTGAATACAAAAATTAGAATTGATAAAAAAAACAATTTAGCTGAATTAAATAAAAGACTTAAGGAAATCGATACTATTGAGAATATTTTCGTACAAAAATTTAATAATGAGCATATGTTTATAAAAATAAAATATTTAGGGAGACTGGATAAAATAATAAATCAACTCAATAATGAAAAAATTCGTTTAGATCTTCAAGGTGAAGAATGGAGTTTAAAAATATTATAATGGGCCAACTTATATTTAAATTTCCATTCAAAACAAAATATTATGAACAAGATTTTTATGTTTCTAGTAATAATTTTTCAGCATATAAATTGATTGAAAGCTGGCCTAATTGGCCTGGGAAATGGCTTAATATTTTTGGAACAACTGGATCTGGTAAAACTCATCTATCAAAAATCTTAGAAAAGAAAATAAAAAAGACTAAAATAATTGAAGCTATAGATGTGAGTGATAAAATAATTCTTGAACTAGAAAATTTTGATTGTTTGATAATCGAAAACTATAAAAATAATATTGACGAAAAAGTTCTTTACTCTATTTTAAATCAAACCAAACAATTAGAAAATTATATTGTTATAAATAGCGTCGATTCAATAAAAAAAATAAATTATGATCTTAAAGATTTAAAATCAAGAGTTAATAGCTTTGTTTTTATTGGAATACAATTGCCTACAGATGATTTATTAAAGGTGATAATATCTAAATCTTTCTCAGATAGACAAGTTAGTGTGAGTCCTAAAATTTCGGAGTATATTATTAAAAATGTTGAGAGATCATACGATAAAATGTTTAAATTATTAAAAGATATTGACGAAATGTCTTTATCTTCTGGAAAATCTATAAATATTAATCTAATAAAAAAAGTATTGAACAGATGAATAAATATAGAACTCATAATTGTTCTGAATTAAATGAAAACGATATAAGCTCTGAAGTTTCATTATCAGGCTGGCTTCATCGTAAAAGAGATCATGGAAATTTACTATTTATAGATTTGAGAGATCATTATGGAATTACACAGTGTGTTATAGAAAATAATAATAGATTTTTTTCAATTTTAGAAAAAATTAAACCCGAGTCAGTTTTAAAAATAATCGGAATAGTAGTCAAAAGAGGAAAGGAAACTGAAAACTTAGAATTAAAGACAGGAAAAATAGAAGTATCAATCAAATCAGTAGAAATTCTCTCGAGTGCTAAAGAATTACCAATTCCTGTTTTTGGAGAACAAGACTACCCAGAAGAAGTAAGATTAAAATATAGATTTATTGATTTAAGAAGGGAGGAGATGCATAGAAACATTATCTTAAGATCTAAAGTTATTTCTTTTATAAGATCTGAAATGTTAAAACTAGGTTTTTTAGAGTATCAAACACCAATATTAACGTCATCAAGCCCAGAGGGCGCTAGAGACTTTCTTGTTCCTAGCAGATTAAACCCAGGAAAATTTTATGCATTACCGCAAGCGCCTCAACAATTTAAACAATTAATTATGGTTTCAGGTTTTGATAAATACTTTCAGATTGCACCATGTTTTAGAGACGAAGATGCAAGATCAGACAGAAGTCCTGGTGAATTTTATCAGCTCGACTTAGAAATGTCTTTTGTAGAACAAGAGGATGTATTTCAAGTCGTAGAAAAATTAATGATAAAATTATTCAAAAATTTTTCAAAAAAAAAAATTAATGAAAAATTTGTAAGGATCCCTTATATGGAAGCTATTAATAAGTTCGGAACTGATAAACCGGATTTAAGAAATCCTCTGATAATTAATGATATAACAGAAGTTTTTTCTTTGGAGGATGTAAAATTCGATATATTTAAAAACTTAGTAAAAAAAGGAAACAAAGTAAAATGTATACTCACAAAAAAAACAAAAGATAAGCCAAGAAGTTTTTTTGACAGCATTGATAATTGGGCGAAAGAGCAAGGAGCTTCCGGTTTAGCTTACTTTACATTTGAAAAAGATCAAAAAATAAAAGCTAAAGGCCCTGTCGGTAAATTTTTCGGAGAGTCCTCTCTAAAAAAAATAATGCAAATTTGTAACGCAGAAATTGGAGATAGCTTATTTTTATCTTGTGGAAAAGAGAATGAAATCACTAATATTTTATCACAAGCAAGAACAAAAATCGCTGAAGAACTAAGATTAATCGATGAAAATCAATTTGTTTTTTGCTGGATTGTAGATTATCCAATGTTTGAGATGGACGAGAAAACAAATAAAATTATCTTTAGCCATAATCCTTTTTCAATGCCTCAAGGGGATATAAATGATTTAAATTTTGATAAACCTTTAGATATGAGAGCGTATCAATATGACATTGTGTGTAATGGTGTAGAACTATCTTCTGGAGCAATTAGAAATCATATCCCAGAATTAATGTATAAGTTATTTTCAATCGCAGGGTATAATAGTCAGATGGTTGATGAAAAATTTAGTGGAATGATAAATGCACTTAGCTACGGAGCTCCCCCGCATGGAGGTATAGCCCCCGGAATAGATCGAATAGTTATGTTACTAGCAGATAAAAAAAACATAAGAGAGGTTACTTTGTTTCCAATGAACCAAAACGCTGAGGATCTGATGATGAAAGCTCCATCCAAAGTAGACCATAGTCAACTGAAAGAGCTAGGTATTAAAATAGAAAAGAAAAAAGATTAGTTTTTAGTTTTTAAGTTGATACGTACATCTGAAAGATCAACTAATTTTTCCTCTAAATTACTTCTAACAAATCCTTTTGAAGTAATATTTTTCACAATTTTGAGGAATTTTTCATCTGTACTCTCATTAGGAATATCTTTTGAACTTGCAATACTGGGAGTATGAGCCAGATCTTCTTTACCTAAATATGAAATTGCAAGTTCTCTAAAGACGTAATCGAGAATTGATGATGCGCTTAAAATTCTATCGTTACCTTGTACATTACCTGATGGTTCAAATTTCGTATCAATAAAAGCGTCCACATATTCATCTAAAGGAACTCCATATTGCAACCCAAGAGATATTGCTATAGCAAAATTATTCATCATGGCTTTTACCAATTCACCTTCTTTATTTGTATCAATAAAAATTTCACCTATTTTACCATCATCATATTCACCAGTATGAAGATAAACTTTGTGATCTCCGATTTGGGCTTTTTGTATATATCCTTTTCTTCTATCTGGCATTTTAAATCGAGATTGATTTTTAATCTTAAGATTAGTGGAATTTTCTATATTTCCACTTTTGCTTTTTTTTAAAATTTTGTCAGTTACACTAGCTGAAATTGTTTGATCTGTCTTAAGTTTCTCAATTTTTTCTTTTTTAATCTCACCGACTCTCTTTGTTTTTCGATTATTTAATTTAACATCAATGACTTCAACCTCACCATCATTCCTTTGATCTATTTTAGATAATTCTTTTTCATTTAAATCGTCTAAACTATGAACAGTTTTAAATGTACAAGTATAGTAAGTTTCTACAATATATTTTTTCATTTTTAATTGGAATCTTTTATATTGTAGATATATATTAAATATTGTAACTGTCTAACTATTAATAATACAATTAATAATTGTGTGGATTTAAAATTTTTATCAAATGAAAATACTTTTTACATGGTGGAATAGGCAAACACTCGGAACTTTTTTTAAGACTTTATTTACGGGAATTTACGTAGGCAAAGATAATTTTGGTAATAAGTATTATAGGAATAAAAGAGATCAAAGATGGGTAATCTACTCAAATAGAATTGAAGCCACAAAAATTTCATCTGAATGGTTTTTATGGATACATCACACAGTAGATAAAATTCCAGATGAAAAAAATGAGAAAAAATATATTTGGCAAAAAGAGCATGAGGAGAATAAAACAGGTACTATAGAAAAGCATAAACCAATTAAATTTAAAAAGGACGATGTGCAAAAAAAATATGAAACATGGAATAATAACTAGTCTAGTAATTTTAATTATATATATTACAAGCTCGTTAGCAGAAAATAAAATTGTCACCACACCTTTAATTAATCTAAAAGATATCAAACCAAGTTTTGAAGAGTCTGATGAAAAAAATGATAATTTTACCAGTCAAAAAAAATTAAAAAAAAAGAAAAAAAATAATATTAACTCTCAAAAGCCTCACGCAATTATTATTGGTTTAGATAAAATAACAGCTAAATCAAAGAGAATAAAAATTAATTTCAATGAAATTAAGATTTTTGGTCAATTAGAAATTAAAATTCTAAAGTGCGGGAAAGTTAAAACACATAACAAGATGGATGATGTTGCCTACATGCAAGTAAAAGATAAATCTAAGAGTGAGAACGAGAAAGTATTTATATTTAATGGTTGGACTTTTTCCTCAGATCCGAGTTTAAGCCCTTTTGATCATGCGATATACGATTTACAATTAGTAAATTGCTTTAACGTTTAAAAAAATTTTTCTTTTCCCAACCAATTTGTATCAAATTCAGAATTAATGAATTTCTTATGATTTAAAATCTTTTTATGTAATTCGATTGTAGTTGTTATACCTTCAAGCACAAATTCATCTAAAGATCTCAAAGTCCTTTGAATTGCCTCATTACGATTTCTACCTTTACAAATCACTTTCGCAATCAAGCTATCGTAATAAGGAGTAATTTTACACCCTTGAAATATTGATCCATCAACTCTTGTTCTGAACCCAGAAGGTTGATGGCAAACAGTAATGACACCTGGGCTAGGTTGAAAATCGAGAGCAGGATTTTCAGCATTTATTCTACATTCTATTGAGTGTCCTCTCGGGTCTATGTCGTTTTGTTTCAGAGCAGTTTCACCAGTATAGGCAATCCAGATTTGTTCTTTAACTATATCTATTCCTGTTTGCACCTCAGTAACTGGATGCTCAACTTGAACCCTGGTGTTCATTTCCAAAAAATAAAATTTTCCATTTTCATATATAAATTCAACTGTTCCTGCTCCTTCATAATTAATTTGCTCAACCATTTTTACAGTTTTTTCTAATAAATCTTTTCTTTGTTCAGATGTAAGCACTGGACTTGGAGTTTCTTCAATTAATTTTTGATGTCGCCTTTGAACAGAGCAATCTCTCTCACCTAAGTGCACAGTTCTGTTTTTACCAGACATAATTTGAACTTCTATGTGTCTTGGATTTTTAAAATATTTCTCAATATATAACTCATCATTCCCAAAAAACTTTTTTGCTTCACTCTTTGCTGTTAAAAAAAGAGACTCTAAATTTTTCTCATCCTCTACAATTTTCATTCCTTTTCCGCCTCCTCCTCCTGCGGCTTTAATTAAAATAGGGTAACCAATATTTTTACAAATAGATTTTGCCTCGAGTATTGTTTTGACACCTCCCTCGGATCCTTCAATCACAGGAAGTCCATATTTTTTTGCAATTTTTTTTGCTTCAATTTTATCACCCATTTTTGAAATTATATCAGCACTTGGTCCAATAAATTTAACACCATGCTTATTTACAATTTCTGAAAATTTTGCATTTTCGGATAAAAATCCATAACCTGGATGTATCGCTTCTGCTCCTGTTAAATCAACCGCAGACATTATTGAAGAGACATTTAGATAACTATTTTGTGGCTGATGTGAGCCAATGCAAACACTTTCATCAGCAAGTCTCACATGCATTGAGTCAGAGTCCACATCTGAGTGCACAGCAACAGTCTCGATACCCCATTCTTTGCAAGCTCTTATTATTCGTACAGCTATTTCGCCTCTGTTAGCTATTAAAACTTTTTTGAACATTTTTAATTAATTCAAAATCACTAATGTCTGACCAAACTCGACAGGCTGACCATCTTGAACTAAAATTTTTTTTACTTCCCCGTCACTTGACGAAGGAACATGATTCATCGTTTTCATTGCTTCTACTATCATAATAGTTTGACCTTTTTTAATTTTGTCTCCCACATTTATAAATTTTTTAGCCCCCGGTTCTGGAGCTAAATAGGCTGTACCGATAATAGGAGATTTAATTCTTATTCCATCAGTTTCATCTGGATTATTTAAAACAGCTTTATTTGGTGATACTACTGCTCCGGTCTTAGATTGTTCTAGATTTTTTGCAGCTCTAGAAACCTTTATTTTAGTTTCACCATCCTGGTACTCTAGCTCGGTTAGATTGAACTCTTGTAAATTTTCGACTAATTCTTTTATTAATTTTTTTTCAATTTTCATTTTACGAATATCTTCTTATTGCTTGTAAAGCCATTATGTAACCTTCAGCGCCAAATCCACAAATAATACCTCTTGCAACTTTACTGATCAATGATTTTTGCCTAAATTCTTCTCTATTATAAATATTACTTATATGCAATTCAATAATAGGAATTTTCAATATTTTTAAAGCATCATGTATTGCTACAGAGGTGTGAGTATATCCACCTGCATTAATTATCAAACCATCTTGGTTGAGTCTAGAATCTTGTATCTTTTCAACAATTTCACCCTCAATATTTGACTGAAACAATGACAGATCCAAATCATTTTTATTAGCATATTCTTTACAACTATTTTCAATTTCTTTCAGGGTAAAACTTCCATATTGGCTTTTTTCTCTCTCACCTAAAAGGTTGAGATTTGGACCATTAAGAATTATAATTTTTTTCATCATTATTTATTATATTCTTTGATTAACTGAATTATGGCAAAAATACAATTAAATGGAAAAAAAATAATTATTAAAGCTAACTATTCTATCCTTGATTTACTTAAAAGGTATAAAATAAATAATAAAAAAATTGCTATAGAACATAATGGTTTCATTGTACCAAAATCTAATTACAAAAAAAAATATTTAAAAAATAACGATAAACTAGAAATAGTTCATTTTATTGGGGGCGGTTAATTTGCAGAAAGATTTTTTAAAAATTGGAAACGAAAAACTTACATCAAGATTGATAGTTGGTACTGGAAAATATAAAAATTTTTTGGAAACTGCTAAAGCAATAAAAGCATCCGGCGCTGAAATGGTCACCGTTGCAATTAGGAGAATAAATATATTTGATAAAAAAAAACCAATATTGACTGATTATTTAAATCCAAAAAAAATTATTTTTTTACCCAATACTGCTGGATGTTTTAACTCTGCCGAAGCTTTAAGAACATTAAGATTGGCAAGAGAAATGGGAGGATGGAAACTGGTTAAACTTGAAGTTTTAGGAGATAAAAAAACTCTCTATCCAGACATGCCTGAAACTTTAAAAGCTACTAAAGTTTTAGTTAAAGAGGGATTTAAGGTTATGGTCTATTGCACAGACGACCCTCTATTAGCTAAAAAATTAGAAGATAGTGGTGCTTCAGCAATTATGCCATTAGCTTCTCCAATAGGATCTGGATTAGGTTTGCAAAATAAATTAAACATCTCAATGATCATTAAACAATCAAAGGTTCCAGTAATTGTAGATGCAGGAATAGGTACTGCATCTGATGCAACTATTGCTATGGAATTAGGATGCGATGGGGTATTAGTAAATAGCGCTATAGCTAATTCTAAAAAACCCTTAATTATGGCCAAAGCTTTTAAAGATGCTGTAATTTCAGGAAGAAATTCTTTTATAGCAGGTAGGATGAAAAAAAATATTTTTGCTAAAGCAAGCTCTCCTTTAAAAGGTTTAATTTAATTTTTCTTTCTCCTTACCCACAAAGTTCTGGGCTTTTTTACGCCTTTATTCTTTTTTACCTCTTTTTTTGTTTTCCTCAATTTTTTAATATCTTTTTTTGTTTTTTCTTTTGAGCTACCCATTAAATTAGTTTTCCCTTTAAGTTTAAAATTAATTTCTCTATCAAAAGAAAAGTTTTCAACATTTTTAATTACTTTTTTTGATTTATTTAACAGTTCTATTTTATAATCAGGTATGATTAATTTTTCATCTGAAATGAGATCTATTTTGAAAGAATATTTCTTTTGAAAATAATCTAGTTCTTCATTTAAATTTAATTCAATATAACTTTTTACTTTTTGAGGAATATAAGATTTTATTTTTTTTACTTTTTCTGTGAAAGCTAAAAGTTGTATTTTTTTTAAAATTTTTTGCGAGAATGAACCAAGTGAAAGTTGTGTTTCCCATTTTATTGAACCCTCTCTAAGTCTTTGTCTTGTCATTTCAAGTAAACCAAAATTACTAATTCTGCCTAATTGAATTCTTGCTCGATCTTTTCTAATGCTTTCTCTCATTTTTTTTTCTACATTTCTCCTATTGTAAAAATTAAGCATATCAATAAAATCAATTACAATTAAACCCGATAAATCCCTAAGTTTTATTTGATGTGCAATTTCCTCTGCAGCTTCTAAATTTGTATTTAGTGCAGTCTTCTCAATATTTATTTGTTTAGTAGATTGTCCAGAGTTTATATCTATAGAAACTAATGCTTCGGTTGGATTAATAACTATATAGCCACCAGATTTTAATTTAACTGTAGGTTCAAAAATATTATTAAGTTCTTTTTCTATATTTGCATCGTGAAAAAGAGGGATTTTGCCTCTATATTTTTTTATATTTTTAACGTTTTT
>MDSZ01188242.1_pt1 | contig 22334 bp, 21 predicted proteins | sample 811201 | NCBI WGS metagenome assembly MDSZ01 (sample SAMN05326647, study PRJNA326480) | marine metagenome | isolation source: seawater | place: Indian Ocean: North | collected 2010 | reverse complement strand
ATTGATTTCACGATTTGTTGACCTGGTGGTTATAGCGGAGAGGTTACACTCGACTCCATTTCGAACTCGAACGTTAAGGGCTCCAGCGCCGATGGTACTGTGTCTTAAGGCACGGGAGAGTAGGACATTGCCAGGTCTACCAAACATGAAACAGACATGTCACTTCTAAATTTTTTTCAATTATTTGCCATTTATAAACTTAAAAATATATTATAGTAAAATATAATAACTATTTACTTATGAGTAATATGCTTAATAAGGTTCAATTGGTTGATGAATTAGTCAATAGAATCAATGAATCCAAGTTAACTTTAAAAAAGCAATGGAAAAATAACGATAAGTCTATAACAAGATGTCTAATTATTGATGATTTAATTCCTAATGAATTATGTCGCTTTGTCTTTGATGATTACCTTAGTCTAAAAGAAAATTTTATTGTTGGAAATTATTTATTTAAGCAAAATAAAAAAACTTGTAACGACTTAAAAAATGTAAGTTTGCAAACAAAAAATTTATATAGTGCTTTCCACAGCAAAGAATTTTTAAAAGCGATTGAGGACATTGTTGAAATTTATGGCCTTAAACCAGATCCCACTCTTTATGCTGGCGGACTTACTATGATGGATAAAGGAGATTACTTAAATCCTCACATAGACAATAGTCATGATAGATATAGGAAGAGGTATAGAAGATTAAATATACTTTTTTATATTTCTCCCAATTGGACATTACAAAATGGAGGAAATTTAGAACTATGGGACAGGAGTGTTACCAAGGGTCACTGTATTGTCTCAAAATTTAATAGATTAGTTATTATGGAAACAAATAAGTTAAGTTGGCACTCTGTTAGTCCTGTTAGAGTTAATGAGCCAAGATGTTGTCTGTCCACTTATTATTTCACAAATGAGTCTCCAGAACCTTACGAATATTTTCATGTTACTTCTTTTCAGGGTCGACCCGAACAAAAACTTTTACGTTCATACAGTAAATTTGACAATAGTGTAAGAAGGCTTATCTCAAAGTTATTAAAACGTGGAAGAGGATGAAATAAGTTTGAGATAAGGCCTTCATTTTCATCTCTATTTACACTAAAATCACATATAAAAAGTTTTAAACATAAATTATTAATAGAAAAAAATGTATTTCTTTTTTTCCAGAATGATGTACTGGGTCTTGCATAACCAGGTTTCTATTATTTTAGTATTGATATTTTTTTATCTAATAAATAAAAATAAAAAAATTCAATTTTTTTTAAAAAGATTTTTATTGGCGTACATTTTAATTATTGCAATTTTTCCTACAGGTACGTTGATGTTATATTCCCTTGAAAGTAAGTACATGTATCAAATTAATGAATTTGATAATGTAGATGGGATTTTAGTCTTATCTGGAATGGAAAATATTCGGATGACAGAAGAATATGGACAATTTTACTTAGGAGGTTCAGAAAGTAGAATAATTGAGTCCATCAGACTTCAAAAGAAATATCCTAATGCAAGATTAATTTTTTCAGGAGGATCAGGTGACCATTTTAGTAATAATATCACTAGCTTAATATCAAAACAATTTTATAATGAATTTTCAATTGAGCCTGAGAAGATAATCTTTGAGTCGCAGTCAACAAATACTTATGAAAATATCATTAATTCAAAAAAATTAACTAAACCAACGATTAACGAAAAATGGATTTTAATTACATCAGCATTTCATATGCATAGATCTATTGATACGGCGGCTAAATCTAAATGGGAACTGACACCTTATCCTGTTGATTTTAAGCTTTCTAAAGATTTATTAAGTGAGATAATAAAATTTGATATACTTAATAACATTGAAAATTTCCAAATTGCTAGTCATGAAATGCTTGGAATAATGGTTTACAAAATAATGGGTCGGTCTCTTTGATCGTATTCAAAAAATGAGGCTCAAAAATGAGCATAGATAGAGAATTCAACAAACTACATTTATCAAAAAGATGTAATATACTTTACAAGCTTCATTATTTTGTAAGTTTTAAGTTTTAATTTATTAATAGCAATTACGATTTAGAAAACGAAAAGTATTTATGAATTCAATTTTCAAACCAACAATTTTAATGAGTTTTGTAACTTTGTTGAGTAAACTGCTAGGATATTGTAGAGATATTATTGTTGCCTTATTATTGGGGTCAAACAATGTATCTGACTTATTTTTTGCAATTTTTAGGTTCTATGGGTTTATTAATGTCATTCTTGGGTATTTGTATTTATCTCCTCCAATTGTTCGTATATATACCATTTTAAAAAATAAAGATAATGAGGATGAAAGCCTAAGATTTAGTTTTAATTTTTTATTAACCAGTCTAATAATTTTATTCTTTATACTTTCACCAATTATAATATTTTCAGAAAATATTATTGACCTTTTTCTTTATAATGACGTAAGTAACGAAAAAATAAAAATTTACAGTCATAATTTAAGATTATTACTTTTTAGCTGTCCATTAGTTATAATTATTTCTGTTTTAATCGCAATTCTAAGATCGAAATTTATTTTTTTACCAGTAGCCTTTCTGCCTATTATTTTAAATATAGTAATTATAATATTTTTATCTTTAAATGATTACGTAAATCTTAGTATAAATTTTTATTTTTCATTTTGCTTATTAGGAACACTTTTTCTGCAGATTTTATTCTTAATTTATTTTGCAAAAATAAAGATAAAAATTAGTAATTTGCCGAAAATTCAACTTAACCCAATTTTGTTAGGTGCATATAAGCAAGCTTTCCCCTCAATCACTATTGGACTCCTAATATTCTTAGTTAATTCATATGTTATGATTGCTTTTTCATCAACTGAGGGAAATATTTCATATGTCTACTATGCTAACAGAGTTTATAATATTTTAATTGAAATTTTTACACTTACATTAGGGTTTATTCTACTTACACATCTTTCATCACTTTTAAAATCTAAAAACTATTCTAAAATAAACAATCTTATCGATTCATGTTTTCTTTTTTTAATATTCACTATAATGCCATGTACATTTGTCATATTTTTTTATTCAGACATCATAATTCAAATTTTATTTGAACGAGGAAAGTTTAATGAATTTGCAACTCAAATTACAGCAAGTATTCTGAAGGGTTACTCATTGGGTATTCCAGCTATGGGTTTTGCAGCCATAATGTTCCCGTGTTACTTTGCAAATGGAAAATTTTATAAACTTCTAGCTATCACTACTATCTATTTTGTTTTGAGTATAATTTTAATCAATTTATCTTCTAATTATTATGATATTGATTATGTAGGTTACGGACTGGCAGTAGCAAGTTGGATCTACGCAATTCTCTTATCATTTAATTCAAGAAATGAGATTATTAAGGCATATAACTTACGTATGATTTTTCAACTTCTTAAAAGTTTTGTGTATGCAAGTATTCCTCTAATTTTAATTTTTATATTTAGTTTTTATTTTACTTTTACGGATCCATTAAACTTCCTAATTGCTCTATTTATTGCAATTATAATATATGTTATTTTTATGTTACTGTTCGAATGGAAAAGTATTATGAAAATTAGAAGCTTTATTTAACTTTATGAAAGGGCAATGGCAAGTTTTTAATGGAACTTCAATTGAGTGGAATGAGTTTATATTTAAAAATAATTCTGAATTTCGGCAACTGTATGAATGGGGGGAAACAAAAAAATATCTTGGCTGGAAAGTAGTAAGAATATGTTTGAAAGATAGTAATCAAATACTCTTATCTGCTCAAATACATATAAGAAAATCACTTTTTTTTTCGAGTTGTTATATACCAGGAGGTATAAACGGTAATCTAAATTACTTAAATAAAGATATTTTCAAATTTATAAAGAAACAATGTAAAACAACTTTAGTTTATTTAAGGTCAGACTTTATCAGAAGTATTAACACCGATGACCAATTACTTCTATCGAGATTAAATTGGAAGAAGCCACTGTATAAAATGCATAATGGTTCATTTATAAAAATAAATCTTGAAAAAGATCTTGATCAAATTATTTGTGATGCAAAACAAAAGTGGCGGTATCATTATAAGAAGTCTCTTAAAAATAATATCATAACAAAAAAAATAGATAACCCAACACATGTTTATTTTTCTCAAATACAAAACGAAGTTTCGTATGGAAGAAATGCTCGTAATTTATATAGTGAAAGAGAAATGTCAGCTCAAATTGAATATTTAAAAGATAAATTACTTATAGTATCAGCTTTCGACCCTCAAAATAACTTACTGGCAACTAGAAGTGTAGTAATTTTAAATAATAAAGCATGGCATAATTATAGTGGTGTTAATCGAATGGGCAGGAACCTCTATGCTGGATTTCCTTTAGTGATTGAACTAATTAAACAATGTCAAGAAAGAGGTATTAACTCATTAAATTTAGGAGAATTAAATAATGAGAGATGGCCAGGACCTTCTAGATTTAAGTCAGGAATAGATAGAGAAGCCGAAGTATCAAAAGTTTTAGGAGAGTGGGAATGGAGTAATTTTATTTTTATTTCTTTATTAAATAATATATTTATCATGGCATACGTTAATGCCAGCTATTTTATAAGCAAATTTTGGAAAAACTTATAAATAAGTTTTTTTAGAGGTATTTTTTATAACGTTTTAGATAAAATTTTTATATTAAAGAATTAAATTTGACCTAAGAGTATATATTTAGATAGGAAAGTTTACAAAAAATATCCCTTCATTTTATTATCATGAAAGAAAATCTGCATTTAAATTCTACTGTTAAAAAAGTATTATTCTATTCAATTCTTTCAACAATATTTCTTCATTTTCTAAAAGATACTTATATTCTCTATTATTTTATCTTAATTTTAATAGTAGCAATATCCTTTATTTATCTCATATATGAATATTTTTTTATTCGACAAAAAAATAATTATTCCAATAAAATTTTAGTAATCACATTTATCCTATCTTTTATATATGTTGGCATTATTTCAATAATTTATCAGGAAAGATGGGATCATAGTAATTTTGATCTACTTATATCTTTTGGGAGATTATTCATTGCGCCAGTAATGTTAATTTTACTATTGGGTTTAGTTCAAAAACCCAGAGATATTACGAATAGTCTAAACTTGTATGTAGCAATATTTATTCTAGCTTTTCTGTCCTTATTGTTACAAAATATTGTTGGACATCTTTATATATTTGGCATTGATATATATGATGGTAATGATCTAACTACATCGAGATATGGTATAGTTGGATATTCGTCAATTATTGGTTCCGTTACATCATACGGAGTGTGTTTTTCAACTGCAGTTTTCATAATCTATTTCAAGCTTCATCTTCATCCATATATTAAAGGTCTATTAATTTCTTTGATCTACTTGGGAGCAATTTTAACAACCTCAAAAGCAGGTTTTATAAATATTTTTCTTAGTTTCTTTTTAATGACATTATTTTTAAATAAAAATCAAAATTTTAAAGTTCTATCATCAGTTCTATTTTTCATGATAATGGCATTTTTATTTGTTCCAGTCATAAATTCAGGAGTTTTAGGTATTTACGTTAATACTACAGGGCACGAAATATTAGGCGTTGTCAAACGTAATGATATATACATTCCAATATTAGATAGAGCATTTAATAGAGCATTTTATACATTTGATGCTGGACTGTTTACTTCAATTAAAGACTACATATTTGGAATTGGGGTATTTGGTGGTGGGGGAGTATTTAAATCAAGTTATACTGGAACATATCATAATAGCTATTTTGACATTTACACTATAGGTGGACTTTTCTTTCTTATCACAACAATTATTGTATTTAGTCATAATCTCTATAATTTATTTAACACATATATCAAAAGAGATGATCAGTTAGCATTATGCTTTTTACTTTCGAATTCACTTTTATTTTTTAACATGCTTTTTTTTAATGGAGCAATATTTCATCCATTAATTTCTTTTTCTTTCTGGATTTCCTTGATTTATTTATTTAAGTTTAAAAATCTTAGTTAGATTTTCTTAAAAAATTTTCTATAAATTAAAATTATATTTTTTAAAATAAAAGCAATAGTAGATAAAAAGAAATAAGTTATATAATTTTTCAGAGGTAATTTTTTTTTATTAAAGACCTCTAAAATAGGTATTTGAATAGACTCTTTATCTTTTAATCTTTTTTTTCTGTCATTTGGTATCAGCTCAAAATAATTTGATATAAATTTATTTGAATTATTATCACTATAATTATACTTAATATTATCTTCTAATAATAAGTTTCTGTGATTTTTATCATAGTCACTGTGAAAATTTAGAAGTAAGACCATATTATTTGATAAATAGCCTTTGTCTGAAGTTTTTACACCATGAACTGTTTTATTAAAAAAAAGATTAATATCTCCAGCGTTGCCAATAGAATTTTTAGATATTGAATTTAAATACTTAGGATTTATTTTTTCAATTTTATTTTTTAGTGATAGAGGATAAAGGTGACTCTTTGGTATAAAAGTAGTAGTAGCGTCTTTGTTTGAAACGTCATCTAAAAAGATTGACATAGATAATGTTGTATCAGAGTCTGTATGAAATCCTAAAAAATGACTATTGCTGTCTGCAAGTCTAATCATGCAATGTGAAAGCTTCGGTTTCACAAGAAGGTTTTCAATAATATTATAAATATTAGTGTTAAAGAAGATCTTCTCTAGAGATTTGTCGATTACTTCAGAAATACCTACAAATGGTCTTATTTTAGTTTTAAAAAAAGTATTTTGAGTGATGGTATTATTATAATTATCAATTAGATCATCAATAAAGTTGTTTTTTATCTCTTTATAGCTAACTATATTTCCATCATTTATTATTTTTGAACATTCTTCTTTTAGCTTTTTTAACTCATTATCACTCAAGATATTTGGTACTTTAGAAAAGCCTTGTTCTAAAAGTTCTTCATACGCATCCATAAAAATTATCTTTATTTAAATGATCTAATAGTAATATCGATTATATATAAATATTGCTTAAAAATAACTAAAAGATTTATTTGATTAATATATAATCTTTTTAAACTAATATAAACATGGATAAATTTATAATTGCTAGCACTGGAAAATGGAATAAGGAACTATATTTTTCTAAAAATTTTCACTTAAGGAAAAGATGTAAATTTGTAGAAAGCCCTAGAGAACTTCGAAGAGTTCTTAAGTCCTATAAACCAAAATTTATTTTCTTTATACACTGGAGATGGATAGTACCTAAAAACACAATCACTAAATATGAATGTATTTGTTTCCACATGACAGATTTGCCATATGGAAGAGGCGGATCACCTTTACAAAATTTAATTTTAAGAAAACATAAGGACACAAAATTATCTGTAATAAAAATGACTGCTAAAGTTGATGCAGGACCAATTTATTATAAAAGAACTTTAAGCCTTCATGGTAGTGCTTTGCAAATATATTTAAGATGTAGCAAGTTATGTTTAAAATTAATTGAAAAAATTATCAAAAACAATCCTTTACCCTCTGAACAAAAAGGTAAAATAGTGAAATTTAAGAGAAGGCAACCATCGCAAAGCAAGATTCCAAATAACTTAAATTTAAACGATATTTATGATTATATAAGGATGCTGGATGCTCCTGGATATCCCAAGGCATATATTAATTTTGGTAAAAATAAAGTAGAATTATCTGAAGCAAAATTTAATAATGGTATTCTAAAATTTAAAGGATCTGTAAAAAGTAATTAATGAAAAAAAATATTCTTGTGATTGTAGCGCATCCGGATGATGAAACAATTGGATGTGGAGGAACAATAATTAAACATGTCAAATCAGGTGACAAAGTTTATTTAATTAGTTTTACTGACGGAGTCACATCAAGAAAAGAATCAAAAAAGATTGATCAAGTAAAAAGAAAAAATTCATCAATTAAAGCTGCCAAAGCTCTAGGTGCAAACTGGCTTGCTCAGGGCGAGTTTTTAGATAATAGACTTGATAACTATTCTTTAATTGAATTAGTACAATTTCTGGAAGAGTTAAAAATAAAATTTGAACCAGATATAATATATACCCATAACGGTTCAGATTTAAATATTGATCACAGAAAAGTTTTTGAGGCTGTTCTAGTTGCTTATAGGCCTTTGCCAAACATGAGACTAAAAGAAATTAGATCTTTTGAAATAGCTTCATCAACAGAATACTCATATAGAGACTTAGTGAATGTTTTTTCACCCAATCTTTTTATAAGTATAGAAGATTCTTGGAAACAAAAACTAAAAGCTTTGAAATGCTACAATCAAGAAATAAGGAAATATCCTCATCCTAGATCTTATAAGTCAATTGAAAATTTAGCAAAATATCGAGGATCTGCAGCTGGTATAAAAATGGCCGAGGCATTTTCAATTGTACGTAAAATTGAAAAGTAATTTATGATAAGGCTAAGAAACCTCAAGAGGTCTGATTTTAGAGATATCCTAACATGGAGAAATGATCAAGAAAGTAGAAGTAATGCCATTACTAAGAAGAAAATAAGTTTTGAAGAACATAAAGAGTGGGCTGAAAAATTAATCAAAAATAAAAAAAATAAATTATTTATAGCCTTATTAGAAAATCATAAAGCTGGATTTATAAGATATGAATATGGTTATTATAGAAATTTTTTGGTGAGTATCCATCTTAATAAAAAATTTAGAAATAGTGGACTAGGCTATAAACTTTTAAAGCTTACACAGCAAGATTATCAAGTATTTAATCAAAAAAAAAAATTATTTGCAAAAATAAATAAAGATAATCCCAGAAGTATAAAAACCTTTAAAAAGGCTAATTATTCTTTTTTCAAAGAATGTAAAATGTATTATGTATATATAAACAATAGCTTCAAGAAAAATTAATATATGAAAAAAAATAATAACAAAGAAAAATATTATCTCAAAATCATCAATGATATTCAGAAAATCAGATCAAAAAATAATGGCAATTGGATGGACATATTAAGGATAGCTTTCAAGCATTCCCCAGAAGAGGCAGCGAAAACTATGGCAAGAATCTATGAAGATGATCAGAAGATTTCAAAATTAGCAAAAAAATTAAGCAATAAAAAATAAATTTAAAATTATGAAACCATTCCTTGTTGCAGAGATTTCAGCAAATCATTGTGGTAAGTTAAGCATCGCTAAAAGGCTAATTAAATGTGCAAAAGAAAATGGTGCTGATGCTGTTAAATTACAGACTTACTCTGCTGATACTATGACTTTAAAATCAGATAAAAAGTATTTTAAAATTAAAGAAGGGCTATGGAAAAATTATAATCTATGGAACTTATACGACGAGGCTTCCACTCCTCTTGAATGGCATCCAATTTTATTTAAATATGCAAAAAAAATTGGTATTAAAATATTCAGTACACCATTTGATGAGACTGCAGTTGACTTTCTAGAAAAATTAAAATGTCCAATTTATAAAGTAGCTTCATTCGAATTAACAGACTTACCATTAATTAAGAAGATAGCCCATACAGGAAAACCAATTATTATTTCAACTGGAATGGCATCAATGAAAGAAATTGAACATACATTTAAAATTGCAAAAAAAAATGGCGCAAAAGATATCACACTCCTATATTGTGTAAGCAAGTACCCAGCTACTTCAAAAGATTTTAATATAAATAATATAAAAATACTTAAAGAAAAATTTAAGTGTAAGGTTGGCTTATCAGACCACTCAAAAGATACAAGTATAGCAAAAGCAGCTATTATTGCTGGAGCAGAGCTAATTGAAAAGCACATTGCACTTGATGGACAAAAAAATGGATTGGATATTAAATTTTCACTAAAGGGAAAACAGATAAAAAAATTTAGAGATGATTTAGATGATGCTTACGAACTACTTGGAAAAAATAAATTTATTAGAGATAAATCTGAAGATAAAAGTAAAGTATTTAGAAGATCAATTTTTGCATGTTCAGATATTAAAAAAGGCGAAAAATTTACAAAAAATAACATTCGAAGAGTAAGACCCAGTTATGGATTAGAGCCTATTTATTATGAAAAAATACTCAATAAAAGGTCGCCAGAAAACATAAAAAAAAATGAACCACTTAGAAAAGTTATAATAAAAAAATTAGGAATTAAATAGGTAACAATTGCATGAAAATATCTGTTGTAGGAGCAGGCTATGTTGGAGTAGCTATTTCAATATTAATTTCCAAAAAGTATGAAGTAAGACTTTTAGATATTGATGAGGAAAAAGTTTTTAAAATAAATAATAAGATATCACCGATTGAAGAAGAACAAATTAAATATCATCTTGAGAAAAAAAATTTAAAATTGACTGCTAGCACAAGTAAAAAAGATTGCTATAGTGAAACTGATTTAGTAATAATTTGTACTCCCACTAATTTTGATAATAAAAAAAAATCGTTTGATACTAAGTCAGTAGAAGATGTAGTTAAAGATGTATTAAAAGAAAATAAAAATATTCCAATTGTTATAAAATCTACTATTCCAGTAGGGTTTACAGAGCATCTAAAAAACAAATATAAAACAAAAAAGATTTTCTTTTCACCAGAATTTCTCAGAGAGACAAGTGCACTATTTGATTGTTTAAATCCTAGTAGAATTATTATAGGCGATAAAAGTAAATATTCTGAAAATTTTGCTCAAATTCTCTGTGAGTGTTCTGATTTAAAAAACGATAATATACCTATTCTATATATGTCTTCTAACGAGGCAGAGGCAGTAAAATTATTCTCAAATACATATTTAGCTATGCGAGTAGCTTTTTTCAATGAGCTAGACTCATTTAGTGAATTTAATAGTCTTTCTGCTAAAACTATTATTGAAGGAATTGGGCACGATCCAAGAATTGGTAATTTTTATAATAATCCCTCTTTTGGTTACGGTGGATACTGTTTGCCTAAAGACACTAAGCAGTTACTAAGCTTATATAGAAATGTACCCAATAAAATTATCAATGCAATTGTAGAGTCTAATAAGATAAGAAAAAAATTTATTGTAAAATCAATTTTAGATAAAAAGCCAAAAGTGTTAGGAATTTATAGACTTGTAATGAAAAAGAACTCAGACAATGTAAGAGAAAGTGCTATTTTTGATATAATCAATTTACTGAAAAAAGAGAATTTAAAAATAGTAGTTTTTGAGCCACAAAATATTCAAATGAAAAAAAGTGAATTCAAAATAATCAAAAGCATTAGAGAATTTAAAAATATATCAGATCTAATTATAGCTAATAGGTTCTCAAGTGAACTTAAAGATGTAAAAGAAAAAGTTTATACCAGAGATATTTTCAATATAAATTAGTATTTTTTAATAAAAATAGGTAAAATATAGCAAAATATGAAAATTAATTTGAAAAATAAAGTAGCATTAATTTGCGCATCATCTGATGGACTAGGCTTTGCTTGTGCAAATATACTTTCATCAACTGGTGCAAATATTATATTAACTAGCAGATCTGCATCAAATTTAAAAAAAGCTAAAACAATCATAAAAAATAATATCAAAAGATTAGGTTTAAAAAATGATGTTTTTACATTTAAGGTTAATTTATCAAATAAAATCTCAGTAAAAAAATTTATTTCTGACTTAAAAAAGGAACATAAAATTGATATTTTGATATTGAATAATGGCGGTCCAAAACCAGGTGATTTTAATTCATTTAAAAATATTGAGTCATTTGAAAAAGAAACATCTTCAATTACATTTTCTTCAACTTTATTAATCAAGCAGCTTCTTCCAGGAATGAAAAAAAATAAATTTGGAAGAATTTTAAATATTTCATCTATTGGATTGAGAAGACCAATAACAAATTTAGCGGTATCAAATGCATCAAGAGCTTACTTAGCTGGATTAATGGTTGGCGTTTCAAATGAAGTTGCAGAGTATGGAATTACAATAAATACAATTATGCCGGGTATTATTTGGACAAATCGACAAAAACAATTAACTAAGATTGATGCAAAAAAAAATAAAGTAGGTTTTGAAGAAATGATTGCTATAAAGTCTATGCAGGTACCTTCTAAAAAAATGGGTGGACCGGAAGATGTAGGTTATTTGGCAACTTACCTTTGCTCAGATTATGCTTCTTATATTAATGGGCAGTTTATAGCAGTTGATGGCGGAATGCTTGGCATCAAGAGCTAAAATTTCATAAATGAAAAGAATAATTAATGCAATTTTTCAATCTAAAAAATCTTTTTTTCCTCCAAGAAAAGTTGATATTTTAATATATGATCGAACAGGGTATGAAACTCTTATAGATGCCATAGAACTAAGAAATGAACAGTTTAGCTATTGTAGTACGCGATTAGAAGAGTTTAATTTATTTGTTTTAATTAAAACTATTTTAAGTGGAAATATTTCATATAGATCATATTTGAAACAATATATAAAATTATCAAATCCAAAAATTGTTATAACATTCATTGATAATAATTTATCTTTTTATTTATTAAAAAAAGATTTTCCAAAAATTAAATTTATATCTATACAAAATGGGTATCGGTTTTTAAATGATCAGATGCTGTTTACTTTAAATAATACTAAGCCAAGAAATGATTATTACTCTGCCGATTATTATTTTGTCTTTAATGTACAAATAAAAAAAATAATGGAGCAATATATTAACGCTGATTATATTGTTTCAGGTTCTCTTAGAAATAATAAACTACCAATGAGTGAACCAGAATATAAATTTACTGGCAATATTGGTTTCATATCAAGATTTACTCCTGCAATATTAAAAAGTTTGAATGAAAAAAATGAAAATAATCCGGATTATATTGTTCATAAATTTTCATCGAAGCTATTATGTAATACAGCAGAATATTGCAAAAAATTTAATAAAAAATTAATGATACTAACTAGTAAGCCAATCTGGTTAGAGGAAGAAAAAAATTATTACAAAGCAATTTTAGAAAATTATGACTTTGAATATTTATTAAAAGATCACGAACTTGATAGTTATCGTAATTTAACCAAAGTGGATGCATTAGTTAGTCCAAGTTCAACGTTAGGATCCGAGGCTTTGGGTAGAGGCTTTAAGGTATTATATTTTTCAGAAGATAAAATCTTAGGATCAAATTTAGGGTGGCCTTTTGTAAAAAACTTACAAGGGCCATTTTTTTCAAATAACTTCAATTACCAAAATGTTGAGAATATGTTAGAGAGTATATCCAAATTATCAAAACAAGACTGGAAAAGTGTATTAAATGAATACTCAGATTATACATGTGCATTTGATGAAAATAATAGTATCTTAAAAACATTAATCAAAAAAATATTAGATAATAATCAATAATTATTAATTAATTTGAATACAAAGAAAAAAATATTGATCACGGGAGGATGTGGTTTTATTGGAGCTAGTCTTACTTCAGAATTGGTCAAAAAAAATTTTGTAATACACATTATTGATAAGAATATAAAAAATAAAATTAAAGATAAAAATATTTTTTATTTTAAGGGTAATATTAAAAATCCTAAAAGCTTTGAAAATCTCAGATTTAAATATGAAGCAGTATTTCATCTAGCCGCACAAGCATCTGCAAGAATTTGTGAAGAAAATTTCAAGGAAGCAATTGAGACAAATTTTTTGGGAACGCTAAATCTTTGTAATTGGGCAAAAATTTATAAGCCAAAAAGAGTTATTTTTTCTTCATCTATGGCTGTATACAAGTCGTCAAAATCTTCTCTTCGAGAGAATGAAGTTTTGAAACCTGACTCCATATATGGAAAAACTAAAGTTGAAAGTGAAAAGATGATAAAGGGTCTTACTAAATATAATATTATACCAATTATCACCAGACTGTTTAATGTATATGGTCCTGGACAAAGTTACGATAATTTAAAACAAGGAATGGTTTCAATATATTCCTATTATGCAATATTTGATCAAAAAATTAAAGTTACTGGTTCGTTAGAAAGATTTAGAGATTTAATTTATATTTCTGATGTTACGAATATCTATTTAAGGTTTATAAGATATAATAAAAGTATAACTGTTAATGTTGGCAGTGGAAAAAAAATAACAGTTAATGAATTACTAACATTAATTTGTAAGCTTACTAATCTAGACTTTAAAAAATCTATTAAAATTTTACCATCTCATTCTGGAGATGTATTTGGAACATATGCTCATATAGGAAAAATGGTAAAAATTTATAAACCAAAAATAAGCCTTGAAGATGGACTTCTCAATATTATTAAAGATGTTAAGAAGTATAAAAAAGTAAGATCTAAATCTAAAAAGCATAAATAGAAGTACTATTTATTTTGTAACGAGTAGGAGTAATAGCAATAAGTTCTGACTTCTTAATTAATTCATGATAAATTTTTAACGTCTCCTCCATCTCAATTCCTCTTCTATCACCAGTTTCATATCCATCTAATCCAGAGGCATAAATCTTTTTAGCCTTACCACTATTAGCTATGGATAATGCATAACAAATTGTAAGTGAGTTAGGTGCTATAGCTGAATTTTTCATGAACTTAAATTTATTTTTTTTGATTTCAAGACCATAATTATAAACTTTAATTCTTTTATATTTATTTTTTTGTTGTAAAGGCAAACTGTCTAAAGGTAAAACTAATGGCTGTGAAAGTTTTTTAAATTCTTTTGTATCCGACATTATTCTAAGAGTATAACAGCAGACTCTTAAGTTAATTAACCTTTCACTGATTGATTTTTGAGTATTTAAAGCAATTACAAAAGGTTTTTTCTTTTTTATAAAATTTTCTATTGCTTTTGAGTGTTTTATAGATCCAGGTCCTGAACCTATAATTAAAACATCTCTTCCTTTAATTGTACTATGTGCGTTCCATGTTCCCGATGATTTTTTGTTATATAGGTTATCCCCTGTTTCTATGAAGCTTTTATTAAAAACTCTCCCATCTCGTTTTTTTAAATTTTCAATTGCTTCTAAAATTTCTTCTGAATTTAATTTTAAATCATTTTGCATACTTTGAATATATGTTGGATGAATACTAAACTGTCCAGCTAAGTAATAATATGGATTAGAACCCCATCCATATTCATTTTTTGTCGGATTGAATGTTTCATCTATTAGTTTCAACAATAAAGAAATATTTTTATCTTTTTTTAATAACTTTGAAAATTCTAATAAAGCAAGTTCTGTCTTTACATTTCCTGCTCCTCTTCCCATTCCTGTCACAGTTGAATCAATCCAATTAATTCCATTATTTACTGCAGCAACACAATTGATTAGTGCCCTACCCATGTTGTCATGAGCATGAAACCCGATATTCTTTTTCCAATTTTTTTTAATTACTTGAGAAATATGTTTGATATTTTTTGGTTCTAAATTTCCTAAACTGTCGGCAAAATAAAAGATGTCAACTCCTGAAGTTGATATTAACTTAGACACTTTTTCTAGTTCATTGTCATTAATTTCAGATATTTGCATCAGATTTAGACCAACAATCAAACCCATCTTTTTTAATTTATTACAGTAAGGGATTATTTTTGTAACTTCTTTTAGATGACATGCAAAACGGACAAATGTAATTTTATTTTTATTTGAAAATTGGAAGAAATGACGATCTATATCTGCCTTTGATAATTTATTTGATACTATATCACTGGCATTAATCATTATTCCAATTTTTAAATTTTTTGGAATATTTAAGCTTTCTAAAAAAAAAGGAGTTGTGTATGCGCAAGGACCTAAATAAATATCTTTTTTATAAAATCTAAAACCTAGCTCAACATATTCAATTTTAGCTGCTGACATAGCCTTAAGATAATCTTCAATTAGGTCTTTAGAGAAGTCCCAATTATTATAATATCCACCATCTCTTAATGTACAATCTAACAGTGTTAATTTTTTTATATTCATTAGTATTATTAAGTATTACAAAAATATTTATTATAAAATAATAGTAATTTTTAACATAAAGAAAAATTCATTTTCTGAAAAGTGTGTTTTAAGTATCTATTAATTATCTTTTATTTTGTAGGGAAGGACAGTTTCTGAAAAGCCATTCTTCCTAAGCCAAAATTCAGCTAAGGGCATCTCTTGCTCAATATCTACATCTAAAACTCCTTCTTGAACAAGTGGATATATTTTGTGACCCATCCACTTCTGTGGAAGTAGACCATTATCTATATGCTCTATACATTTAGGTCTAACAATCGAAACGCCACAATCATGAAAGTATACTACGTCTTGCTTTTGTCTGTTTGAGTCAATTTTAAAATTGAAATTTTCAAAAGGCACAAAAGGTGCAAGTGATCCGTCTTCAACAATTTTTCTTGCTCTGATTGGAGAAAACATATTGTATCCTGATACAGTTACAGCGGAGTCAAAATTTTTATTTGATCTCAATACCTCAATACCATTATCAATAGTTTTTGGCAAAACTGAAACTGCATTACACATAAGTATCACCAAAAACTCAATTTCATCTCTACAATCCTCTTTAATAAATTTATATCCATGCGAAAATGCACTTTCAATCGTAGCCTCACTTGTTGCAAGCTCTGGTGGTCTTGTGATAGTTTTAGCTCCGAGTTCTTTGCCAACCTTTAAAATTTCTTCTGAGTCACTTGATACATAGATCTCATCAACATGACTTGAATTTTTTGCAGCCAACAAAGGATAAGACATTAATGGTCTATCAAGTAATGGATAAATATTTTTTTTTGGGAAGCCAACGCTTCCTCCTCTTCCTACTAAAAGACCACAAATCATAATTAATCTTAAATATTTTTATATTTTTCCTCAACCCTTTTAGGAAAGAATGCATCAAAACCCATTGCACCCATTGAAACACCGCCATGAGAATGATTTGGTCCTATGCTGACCCCTATATCAGTATTTAGTATACGTTCATTTCTATTGGCGTAAAAATTCATTTCTCCATCAAATAACCAAGTAACTTGCTGGTTTGAATGACCTTTGTCATTAAATTTGAAACCTTTTTTTAACTCAAAAAGCACTAATGTTAATTCCTTACCTTCATAAGGCCTTGAAATTATTTGCCCTCCCCATAAATCTTTTTTTTCTACGTCTTTCTTAAAATTAAAAGCAGTTGATTGTTCATCTATATCTTTTGATTTACTCGAACTAACCATGAAAATACTTGTATTACTTAATGAATTAAATTTGTAATTTTGTTCTTTAGTAAAATCGATTGCATCAAACTTTTCTAATTTGAAATTAAATTCATTTGACTCCAATTCAATATTTCCATCATTTGTAAAAAAAATTTTTTCTTTATTAATAAGATCTGCTTTAAAATCATTAATCAATGAACTAGTAATACTTTTATCTTTAGGAATTAAAAATTTGAAAATTTCTAGCCCACTCCAACCAGTATAATTACAAACTGATACATCACCGAGAGGTGTCTCAAGCTCTTCAAAACTGAAATATTCACTATTCATACTATTATTTAATTTCTGTATCTTTTTTATATAATAATATGGTTAGTACACCTAGTTAAATTAACAAAATAATCTCAAAATCTTTTATGAGATAAATTTGAAATCAAAAAAATTTCAAAGTTCAATTCTTATGAATTTGAGCTTAAAAGTAAGTTGCCTGGTGGATTTATTTTTTATTGTAATTTAATATAGTATAGTTTAATAAAATACCCATACTAGCGCGGGGTGGAGCAGTCTGGTAGCTCGTCAGGCTCATAACCTGAAGGTCGTAGGTTCAAATCCTACCCCCGCAACCAATCTTCTTAAACCTTAACAAAAATTCTTGTATGTTCAATGTTAATAAATATATTGTTAGGGAGTGAATAAAACTCCCAAAGTATATATGGCACTTAGTCTTGAGGTTGTTCACTCTGGTGTCATTTATTTAATTAATGAAGCTTCAAAAATGGGTGAACTTACAGTTGGTTTACTCACAGATAAAGCCATTGGATCTTATAAAAAATTACCATTCATGAGTTATGATGAGAGATTAAATGTCTTACAAAGTATAAAAGGAATTGATAAAATTGTTTCACAGGATTCAGTTAGCTACTCAAAAAATTTAAGAAGTTTAAAGCCTGATTTTATTATTCATGGAAATGTTTGGAAGAGCAATTTATTAAAAAATGTTAGAAAAGAAATAATTGAAATAGCAAAAGAATGGAATGGAAAGTTAATTGAAATTGATTATAAAAGTAGATCTTATAATCAATTCTATAAAAACAATACTATTTCTGGAACAACAAGTGATATTCGAAGATCTTCTTTAGCAAGATTATTGGAAGCTAAACCAATTGTAAGAGTTCTTGAAGCGCATTCTCCTCTATCAGCTTTAATAATAGAGAAAACCTCTTATACAAAAACAGATGGAACGCAAAGAGAAATTGATGCTTTTTGGTCAAGTAGTCTTACAGACTCAGCAACAAGAGCAAAGCCAGACATAGAGGCAGTTGACTCATCTTCAAGGCTAAATTCAATAAATGAAATATTTGAAGTAACAACTAAACCACTAATTTATGATGCAGATACTGGTGGAAAAAATGAGCATCTCACATTTACTCTAAAAAATCTTGAAAGAGTGGGTGTTTCTGCAGCTATTATAGAAGATAAATCTGGACTAAAAAAAAATTCACTATTTGGAAATGATACTGAGCAACAGCAGGAGTCAATTGAAAATTTTTGTCTTAAGCTAGAGTCAGCAAAATCTGCTCAGCTTACAAATGATTTTATGGTTATAGCAAGAATTGAAAGCCTTATTCTTGAAAAAGGCATTGATGATGCTGTATTGAGAGCTAAGGAATATATCTCTGCCGGAGCAGATGGGATAATGATTCATAGCAGAAATAAAGATACTGCAGAAATTGAAGAGTTTGCTAATCAGTATAATAAATTATCTGGTAGAACTTATCTTGTTGCAGTGCCAACAAGTTATAACGTAATTACTGAAAAACAATTAGTAAATTTAGGTTTTAATATTGTAATTTATGCAAATCATATGTTAAGAGCCTCTTATCCTGCGATGCAGAATGTAGTTAAGTCTATTCTTAAAAATGAAAGATCAAAAGAATTAGAAGAGTCTCTCATGTCTATCAAAGATATTATAAATTTAATTCCGATAAAATAGTTTTGCATTAATGAAAACAACTAAATTTTATAATATTCTTAAACGGAATAAAGTTGAGTTTTTTACAGGCGTGCCAGACTCATTATTGCAGTCTTTTATACGATGTATTGCAAATAACGAAAATAAAAACAACCATATCATTGCTGCTAATGAAGGTTCAGCAATTGGAATAGCTATTGGCTATAATTTAGTAACTCAAAAAATACCTTTGGTATATCTGCAGAATTCTGGTCTTGGGAATGCAGTTAACCCGATATTATCTCTAGCGGATAAAAAGGTTTATTCAATTCCAATGCTATTAGTAATTGGATGGAGAGGTGAACCAGGAGTTTCTGACGAACCGCAACATATAACTCAAGGCGCAGTAACTAAAAGAATGCTCAATACTATGGGTATCTCTTTTTTATCAGTAAATAAAAAAACCAAATTAATTGAAATTGAAAAATTTATTAAAAAACTTAATAAAAGATTATCACCTATGGCTTTATTAATTTCTAGAGATGCTTTAGAAGATGACACGAAACCTAAATTAGTTAATAGCAAGTATAAACTCAGTAGAGAGGAGGCAATCAGAGAAATAGTCGACTCTCTAAACTCAGATGACGTAATTGTTAGTACAACTGGAATGGCATCAAGAGAGCTATATGAATATTTAAAATCTTCTAATTTACAAATTGCAAATTTTCTTACAGTAGGTGGAATGGGTCATGCTTCTCAAATTTCAGCTGGAATTGCAATTAAAAATAAAAAAGGAAAAGTAATATGTTTAGATGGAGATGGATCCATAATAATGCACCTTGGCTCTCTTTCAACTATTGGAACAACATCGAATTTAAATTTAACACATTTTATTCTTAATAATGGTGTTCACGGTTCAGTGGGTAATCAGTCAACTACTGGATTTAAAATTAATTTTTTAAAAATTGCGGATGCTTGTGGATATGACTATATATATAGGTGTGAAAATTTGATGAAGCTGAAGTCAGTTTTAAAAAAAATTTCAAAACAAAAGGGAAAAATATTTATTGAAATCCGATTAAATACCAACTTTAGGAGTAATTTAGGTAGACCTAATAAAAAGCCAATAGAGAATAAATTTGAATTTATTAAATATTTAAAAGCAAAAAAGTAAAATAATTTTTATATATTTATTCTTAATAGATTGTTAACTGATGATTAAAAAAGAGAAATCAAATATTTCTAAAATAGTTTTTTTACTAGGAAATCAATTCAGTAAAGTTCCAGTATTAGTCATATCTTTTATATTACTTTCTTCTTTAGATATTATTGGCCTAGGCTTAATCGTTCCTTACGCCGCTTTACTTATTGATCAAGAAAGCTCAATTAGTTCTTTCGTATTAAGTTTGTTCAAAAATTATCAATTTGATGTTTCTAAAAAACAATTAGTAACTTTTATGGGAATTTTGATTGTGACAATATTTCTTATTAAGGGGTTATTATCTGTATTAATAAATCGATTTATACTAAAGTTTTCCGCTAATCAAGGAGTACGACTATCTACCTTTTTAATGAAATCATTTCAAAATATGTCTTACTCAGATTTTACTCGAAGGAACAGTTCTGAGTATGTATATAGTATAAATGTATTGACATCATTATATTCTTTATTGGTTCAAGCCTATTTAAGAATTATAAGTGAAACAATTCTTGTTTCATTTATATTTTTATTGCTAGCTTATAATAATCCAGTAATCCTCTTTTTATTGATTACAATAGTTCTAGGTTCAATTCTTATATACGACTTTCTTTTTAAGAAAGCTTTAATCAAATATGGAAAATTAAGAAATATTCATAGCACGAATCAAATTCAATCAGTGAATGAAGGAATATCAGGATTCAAAGAAATTAGAGTGCTTGGCAAAGAAGATTATTTTTTCAAGAAAATTAAATTTAATGCTGAGCAGTATGCTAAGTTTTTTATTAAATCAAACCTGATCATAACCTCTTCAAGATATTTTTTAGAATTTATTTTAATATTTTTTATTGTTATTGTTATAATGATTACAATTTACTCAAATATAGAAACAGCTTCACTTTTATCAACTTTAGCTTTGTTTGGAGCAGCGACTGTTAGACTGGCCCCTTCAGCAAATCAGATAATAACATCCATTAATAGTCTTAGGTCAGGAGAAAATGCTGTTGAGATTCTATATAATGATATATCTAATTTAGATAATCTAGCAAGTGTAAATGAAAAAGATAATAAACAAATAGAAAAAATTTATTCAGAGATAGATAGATTTGAATCAATCAAATTAGAAAATTTAAGTTTTAAGTATAAGGGAGCAAAAAAAATATCAATAAATAATATAAGTTTAAAAATATTAAGAGGAGAAACCATAGGGATTATTGGGCCAACTGGATCAGGGAAGACAACATTGGTAGACATACTACTCGGCTTACTAAAGCCAAGTACAGGAAGTTTAATTTATAATAATAAAAATTTTGAGGAATATATTGACTCATGGCAATCTCAAATTGCCTATTTACCACAAGAGATATTTATTATTGATAATACATTGCGACAAAATATTACTTTGAATGAGAAAATGAATGATGATGAAAGTAATTTATTTGATGATGTCATTAAGAAAGCAAATATAGACAGGATGATTGAAAATCTTAATTTAGGAACAGAAACAGTTATAGGTGAAAACGGTATTAGGTTATCGGGCGGTCAAAGACAAAGAATAGCTCTTGCTCGTGCTATGTACCATGAAAGAGATATTTTAATTTTTGATGAAGCAACAAGTGCGTTAGATAATAGTATTGAAGAAAAAATTATGAATGAAATTAAAAGTTTTAAAGGTGAAAAAACAATAATAATTATTGCACATAGATTATCGACTTTGAAATTTTGTGATAGGATTTATAAGATTGAAGATGGAGAAATAACCGAGTCAGGAAGCTATAAAGATGTTATTGAAAAAAATAATAAATTTTAATGTCAAATAATAATTTTATACCTTACGGAAAGCATTTTTTAGATCAAGATGATATTGACTCAGTTGTCGAAGTCTTAAAAAATGGAATGCTTACTCAAGGACCTAAAATTGAGGAATTTGAAAATTTAGTCGCAAAACAAGTCAACGCAAAATATGCTATTGCTGTTTCTAGTGGTACAGCAGCACTGCACCTCGCTTGTAAAGTTGTTGATTTATCTTCTGGAGATCAAATTATTACTTCAGCTAATACTTTTGTTGCTAGTGCAAATGCCGCTGAATATCTCAATGCAT
>MDSZ01076076.1_pt1 | contig 22334 bp, 17 predicted proteins | sample 811201 | NCBI WGS metagenome assembly MDSZ01 (sample SAMN05326647, study PRJNA326480) | marine metagenome | isolation source: seawater | place: Indian Ocean: North | collected 2010 | reverse complement strand
GGTAACTACTGGTCCTACAGCTGCATCGACACGTCCAGCACAGGCTCATTCTCGACGGTCCTGGAGTGGGACTCCTCGGTCCACGGGGAGTGGAGCTACCTGATGATATCCGTCACCCCCGACGGCGACTGCTACGCTTACGACAGCTGGTGGACCAGCATAGGCATCACCATGGTCTAGGCTCTCAGCAACTGTTGGCAGTATTTTTCTACGGCCGTGGACCTGAAAGCCCATGTCGAGGGTTATCAGGGCTGCACTCCTCTCGGCCCTGCTCTCCTGCACCGCCCTGGGCGGCTGCATCTCCGAGGGGTCCGACGGCGACGTCAGTGTGGACCCCATAGAGCCCGGACTCGTTGGCCTTGACTACGTGGAGTGCATGGTGCACGAGGAGCTGGAGAGGTGCTGGAACGTCCTGGTGCCACAGACCCTGGACCCCGAAGTCGAGGCGCCGATGGTCATCGACCTCCACGGCAACACGCTTACCATGGCCGAGCAGAGGGCGCTCTCCGAGTTCGACGAGATCGCCGAGGACAACGGCGCGATTGCCGTCTGGCCGCAGGGCCACGGGAACTCTTGGAACGCGGGTTACTGCTGCAGCACCGCCGGGGAGATGGGCCTGAACGACACGGGCCTGATTCTGGAGATCATGGACAGGGTGGCTGCGAACCACTCCGTGGACGAGGACAGGGTGTACCTGACCGGGTGGTCGAACGGGTGCGCCCTGAGCCAGAAGCTGGCCAACGAGCACAGCGACAGGTTCGCGGCGATCGCCTGCATGTCCTACTACCTGCTGGACGACCCGGCGCCCCAGTACTCCTCCATCCCGATCATGGAGATCCACGGGCTGGTCGACCAGATCATACTCTACTCCAACGACGCGATCCACCTGCCCAACGTGGAGGCCCAGGAGCACGGGGCGGTGCAGAACCTGATACAGTGGGCTGAGATGAACGGCTGCCAGGGCACCCTGCCCGACTCCAACTCCCCCTCGGAGTTCTACTCTGTCCAGTCGTACACCGACTGCGACAACGGGACCGAGGTCTCGCTGGTGACGCTCTACGCCGCGGACCACAACCCGTACGAGGAGACCTTCGACCCGGACGGCCCGCTGATCTTCATCGGCAACGGCGGGACGGTCGACACGAACGGGATCGCGTGGGAGTTCCTGAGCAGGTTCTCGAAGTCGGCCCCCCAGGAAAACGCGACACGTTTGATATAGCAGAGAAGGATAGGAGAAGATTCGTCCCCTCACTATGCTATGTTTCGGCTAAAATGATGGTCAGAGGGTCTTCAGCTGGCGGGAACCGTCGCCTCCCGGCCCTATCCACGGTTCCGGCTTGTTCCCCAGGATGCCGTCTAGGCTCGACATGTCCTCATCCGTGAGGCGCTTCGCCACTTCGATGCAGCCCATGTTGTCCTCGATCTGCTCGGGGGTGGTCGCCCCCATCAGGATCGTGGACACGTTCGGGTTCTTCAGGCACCATGCCAGTGCCAGTTGCGCTGGTGAGCAGTCAACCTTCTCCGCGTACTTGCAGACCTCGGCTACGATCTCGAACTCGCCCTTGGCCCTGCTCTGCTCCATCATCTCAATCAGCCACTCGTAGCCCTCCTGGGTGACCCGCGAGTCTTCGGGAGTGCCATCGAGGTACTTCCCGGTGAGCAGGCCGGACTGCAGCGGGCTCCAGATGGTGGTTCCGATAGAGTAGGGCGGGTTGTACATCGGGAAGTACTCCCTCTCGAAGCGGTCCCTGTGGAGCATGTTGTACTGAGGCTGCTCGAACTGGGGCGGCTCCAGGCCTTCCGACCTGGCTATCCAGAAGGCCTCGGTGATCTGCTGGGCCGACCACTCGCTGGTCCCCCATGCGGTGGCCCTGCCGGAGCGGACCATCTCCGTCATCGAGCGGACCACGGTGGCCGTGGGTGTGAGAGGGTCGGGTCTGTGGCAGAACAGGAGGTCGACGTAGTCTAGCTGGAGTCGCGAGAGGGAGGCGTCGAGGCCCTCCCTGCAGTGCTTCATCGACAGCCCGGACTCGTTCACCCCGGAACCCCCCCAGAAAGTCTTGGTCGTGATGACCAAGTCGGAGCGCCGCCATAGATCTGGGTCCTCCTTCTGGAGGTCCTTGAGCGCCCGCCCGAAGATCCTCTCGGCCTCACCGAAGGGGTTCCCGTACGCCTCCGCGTGGTCGAAGCAGTTCACTCCGTAATCCCTGACCATGCTCATGAGCTCCTTGGCGGTCTTGACCCCGGAATCGCCGGACAGCCTGTCCTTGATCCCGTAGGTGGCCCAGAATCCGTACGATATCACGGAGACCTGAATACCGGTGTTCCCCATCATTCTGTAGTACATCTTCTCGTGGGCCATGCGCATCGACTGGCACTCTCCTTTGAGAACCCTCTGAGTCGGCCTCGTCTCGGATTGTTCCCGACTATGCCTCGCGATAGCGCGCTACTTGGGCTTGAATCTCTCCACCGCGGCGAACCCGGCGAAGAAGCCCAGGCCGAAGGTACCCATCTCGGATATCGAAACCAGGATGGACTGGGTCTGGGCGCCTGCGTCGATACCTATGTCGATCAGTCCCATCGTCAGCCTCTCCCAGTCGACGGCCACTATGCCCCTAGACTCGAGCCACTTCAGTAGTGCGAACTCGATCAGGATGAACCACTTCAGGATGTTTGTAGCCATCTTGAACACCAAGCCTGTGATGACGCCCACGATCAGGCCCTGGAAGGCGGCTACTCCTACCTCGCCGACGAAGCCATCCAACAAGTCGGAGAGAGCGGACACGGTGCTCGAAGTGGGTCCTACGTTGAAATCATTCCTGAATCCTGTTTGGGGCGTATTTCCGCCTTCCAGGAACAAATTGGGCTAGTTCCTGCCATCGAAGGCGCCGGGCAAAAAGGTCCAGCGAATGTCATCTTGTCCCACGTTCGAGTAGTGCTCCCTGATCCGTGGCTCGTTGGCGACAAGGGCATGGTACTCAAGGAGGCCTGTGTATCCGGAGAGCACATCGCCCTCTATTCCATCGTAGTTCCCGGAGAACAGACCGAATAGGCCCGTGAATAGCTTCAGGTCGGCGATGCTCATATCGTCCGTGCCCGCTGCCCAGCCGGTCTGAGACTGGGAGACCTTCCTCTGCAGGAGTTCGAGGTTCCTGGCTCCACCGCCCCCCGGCTCGAAAAGCGCCTTCCTCAGGCGTACTCTCTCCTCGATCTCCGGGATGCCGAACGTCGGATCGAGCACCTGGGCCAAGGGCCCCATCCCATCGATGAACTCGTCTGCCTTCGCCCGCTGATAGGGGTCATCGGGAACCAGTCCGGCAGCTTGACCTACGAATCTGAGGATTGCCGAGGACTCGGCTATGGTACCCTCGGGGGTGATCAGGACCGGGAGCATGTCCCATGGCAACTCGCCGTTTTCCTTCATGACCTGGAAACCAGCGCCGTCCACGGACACGTCCTCCCATTCCATGCCCGATAGCTCGAGTGCGATGCGGATGGCCTCCGCCCTTCCGGGGGCTGGGAAGTAGACTAGTTGCAGCATGACAATGACTCCTATCCCATTTTGACGCAGTAGGGGCAGTGCTCCCCGATGACGTATTCATCCGACCTTTGCTCTTCGGGAGAAAGTGGCTCGCGACAGCTGAAGCACATCGCTATCTCAGTCTCCTCCAGACTGTGGTCCAAGGCGACCCTCTGGTCGAACACGAAGCAGTCCCCTTCCCAATGGGAGCCCCCGCACTCCTCGAAGTACCCCAGGATGCCGCCTTCCAACTGCCTTACGTCATCGAAGCCAGCGTTAAGCATGACCGCAGAGGCCTTCTCGCACCTGATGCCACCCGTGCAGTACATCACGACCGTCTTCGACTTGTACTCGTCAGGCAGTCCCTCCACCGCCTCCGGGAAGTCCCTGAAAGACGGGATGCCCAGCTCCACTGCGCCCTCGAAAGAACCCACCCTGGTCTCGTAGTCGTTCCTGGTGTCGAGCACGACTATGTCCTCCTCCTCGTCCAGCATGCGCTTGAAGTCGGTGGGCGAGATGTGGGGGCCTGTGAACTCCGAGGGCCTGATCTCGTCCATGCCCAGCGAGATGATCTCCCTCTTGCGCTTCACCAGCATCCTCCGAAAGGGCTGGTAGTCAGTGTGGCTGATCTTGATGGGAATGCCACGGAACCTCTCGTCCGACTCAAGGTTCTGCAAGAAGGCGTCGACCGAGTCGCCATCCCCGGCCAGGAAGAAGTTGATCCCGTTGGGGCTGAGAAGGACCGTCCCCTTGAGGCCCAGCTCCATGCACCTCTCGAGCATGGGGTCCCTCAGGTCGTCCCTGTCGGGCAGGTCCACGAAGCGGTAGCCTGCGATGTTGACGATGGGGCCTGTCACGTTCCTGTGAGGTAGGGCGCCAGTAAGAACGTCTCCCCGATGGCCCCACTCTCGGTATCTCAGATGAAGCCCCTGCAGGGCGCCTCGGTGACTCATATCCCGGAGAGCGCGCCCTCGAAGTCTGAGATGATGTCCTGCGAGTCCTCGATGCCGACCGAGATGCGAACCATCCCTTCCGTGATGCCCACCGCCTTCCTGTCCTCCTCGGACATCAGCCTGTGCGTCATCGAGGCAGGGTGCTGGACCAGAGTGTCCACGTTCCCGAGGCTGACGGCGAGAGAGCACATGGACAGTCCGTCCATGAACCGGCATGCGGAGTCGAAGTCCTCCAGCTCGATGGATATCATAGCCCCGAAGTCGTCCATCTGGAGAGCTGCCACCTCGTGCTGGGGATGGCTCTCCAGGCCGGGGTAGTGCGTCCTTGCAACCTTCGGGTGCCCCTCCAGGAAGTCCGCCAGGGCGCGGGCGTTGGAGCAGTGCTCCCTCATCCTCAGGGGCAGTGACTTCAGGCCGATGCTGGTCAGCCAGCAGTCGAGTGCGCTTGGGACCGCCCCCATGTAGCGCACCAGGGCGCCGCCGCCGTTCTCGACGAAGTCGGGGTCCCTGCTCACAAGGGCGCCGCCGATCACAGTACCGTGTCCGTTGATGAACTTCGTAGTGCTGTGGACGACCACGTCGGCCCCCAAAGAGAGGGGCCTCTGCAGAACGGGAGTGGCGAACGTGTTGTCCACCACGACGCTGGTGCCGTGGGACTTTGCGACCTCGACAGTCCTCGCGATGTCGATAACGGACATGGTCGGGTTGGCGGGGGTCTCGATGTAGACGACCTTCGTGTTGGGGTTCTCGGAGAGCTCCTCGTCGAGCATGGCCGGCTCAAGCAGCGGCACCCTGGAGGTGGTGATCCCGTACTTCGGGAGCACCTCGTTGACCAGGTGGTTGGTGGTCCCGTATAGGACGGACTGGGCGACTATGTGGTCACCCGAGCCGGTGAACCCGAGGATAGCCGAGCTTACGGCACCCATGCCGGAGCCGAAGATCTCCGCAGCGACCGGCTCCTCCATGCCGTATCCCTCCAGAGCCGCCAGCTTGCTCGCCAGCGCGTCCCTGTTGGCGTTACCCACCCTCGAGTAGACGTGCGCGCCCGACTCGCCCGAGCCCCAGGACTTGATCGCATCCGAGTCCTCGAACACGTAGGTCGATGTCATGTGAACAGGGTCTATGTGCGATCCGGAGGGGTCGTGCATCTCACCTGCGTGAACGGCCTCTGTCGACATCTCCCGCTTCCTATCTTCTGCCATGGCAGTCGGATGCGGTGGGACGGATTAACCCGTAGGTTTTCACTGGAACATAGATCGGATGGCCGAGTATGAGGCGCTAGTGATCACGTAGACGCCCGCAGCGGCTAGGCCGAAACCGACGCTGATCGCAATGAAGTTGGGTAAGAGTGTGATCAGGTCCCATAGGACCGACCAGAACGACCGGGACTCCAGGGCCTGCATGAACTCCTCCCAGATCTTCACCGCGATCGTCAGCATGGTGAATGTCCAAGCAGCGAGGAAGACTAGGGTGGCCCTTCGCTTGTTGATCACGATTCAGCGTTCGGCGTCGGATAGATGAACCTGACGAGTTGGCTAGTAGTCTTCCTCTTCGTCGCCGGAACCGGCCGGGCCCCACTCTGCGTCGGGAGATCCTCCGGACCACTCGCCGAACACTGCGATGTCCTCGATGTCCTCGTCCTCCCTCCACGGGGGATCACCGTCTGAGCCACTGATGATCAGGCATCCCTCGTCGTCTAGCCTCCTCTTCAGGGTAGAGACTCCCCTCTTCACTGGTAGGAGGTGGCCTATAGGCGAGCCGGAGTTGACGAAAGGGTGGGTGGCGGAGCTGATCAGAAGGCCCTGGATGGGGGACATGACGTCGTGCTGGACTCCAGGGAGCTCGGGGTCCGTGATCGTGGCGACGATCTCGCCCTCCTCGACGAAGCTGCCGGCCGGGGCGAGCACGTCGATGAGCCCGCCCTGGTCTGAGCGAATCCATACCGAGCCGGAGGCGAGGATCCTGAATCGTGGCTTGCTGGGGTATCCAGGCAGCATCCTCAGGCTCCTCAGGAGGTTTATGATGCCGTACATCGCTATCTGCACGGACTCCGGGTCGGCCTCGTCGGCCCCCCCGCCCTCGTAGGTGATGCAGGCGATGTCTTTGTCGTTGGCAACCCTCCGCAGTGACCCCCTCGGGCCTTGGCTGTCCAGTATAGTCTCGATGCCGAAGGCCCTAGCGATGCGGTTGCTGCTGGCATGCGCCAGATTGGCCCTGATCTGGGGGATGTTCGTCCTCCCCTTGGCTGCGGCGTGTAGGTCGATCACGTAGTCGCTGCTGGAGATCAGTTGCTCCCAGAGCCTGTTGGCCACCCTGGAGGTGGTGTTGCTGTCGGGATTGCCCGGGAAGCACCGGTTCAGGTCCCTGTCGTCTGGGAAGTCCCTCATCATCATCCGGTATCCAGGGAGGTTGACGATGGGCATGATCCTGATAGTCCCCGCTAGCACGGATGCGTCGATCACCCGGTCGTCCCCCATGAAGTTGGGACCGCAGAGGTAGGTAAGGGCGAGCGGGCCGACGAGTTCGTCACCATGGATGGCTCCGAGCAGGGTAACGACGGGGCCCGGCCTTGAGCCGTGGATCACACTGACAGGCACTGGCCACGACTCCCCTATCTCGACGTCCAGCAGGTCGTATTCGAGGTGCCTGATCGTCCCTGGCTTGATCCTCTTCCTCAGGAAGTTGTGATTCTTCGATCCGCCCACCTTCCTGGACCATTTGGTGGGGCTAGCCCCGACCTCGCCCAGGGCCTTCTCGATCTCCCTCCGACGTCTCATGGGGATCTGGTTGGCGATCTTGATCGGGGCGAATCTCCTCTTCTTCGCCCTTGGCGGGGGCTTTGCATCCCGCGCCTTCGCCGCATCCTCGCTGGGGTCGGGGTCGTCCTCGGGCACCTGTCTCGCGAGGGATAGCGAATTAATAGAGTATGCAATGGTTATCGGGAACGTTCAACTTCCTAGTCCGTTCATGGAGGCCCATGGGAAGCGAGGGGGGGACGTCTGTGCAGGAGGAGCATGCTCCGAGCAGCATCTGCTTCGGATGCGGCCCTGCAAACGAGGATGGCCTCAGGATCAGGTCATTCAGGAGCGAGGGGGGTCTGGAGATGGAGTTCGATCCGAAGGAGGAGCATCAGGCGTTCCCGGGAATGATAAATGGCGGGATCATAGGAACCCTGCTGGACTGCCACGGAAACTGGACTGCGGCTATGGCGCTGATGGACCAGTCCGGGGACTCTGAGCCTCCATGCACAGTGACTGCATCATACAGCATCAAGCTGAGGAGGCCGACCCCCTTCGGGACCACCCTCTCTGTTCGAGGGGAGGCTCTCAGTGTCGAGGGGGACAGGGCTAGGGTGAGCATGAGCCTCTCGGCTGACGGAGAGGTCTGCGCCACTGGAGAGGGCCTCTTCGTGGCAGTGAAGGAAGGGCATCCAGCCTACCACAGGTGGAACTGACTTCGCGCGGCATCCTTTAGAACGGCCGAATCGAAGTGGGCTCATGGTCGACGCGCCCAGCGAAGGAATGGTCGGCCTTGATGAGTTCGAGTTTGACGAGCGTCTGAAAACAGAGCTCGTGGGTAAGTGGGGGATAGAGAGGCTTTTCCCCCCTCAGGCCGAAGCGCTGCCGCACTCACTTGGTGGCAGGAACCTGATGCTGGCAGTCCCCACCGCCAGCGGGAAGTCTCTGGTGGCACACATCACAATGGCGCACAGGCTGGCCAACGACCTGAAGGGCATGAGAGGGGTATACATCGTGCCTCTGAAGGCCCTGGCATCTGAGAAGTTCGAGGAGCTCAACGAGATCTGCCCCAGCGTGGGGCTTAGCGTGGGGCTGGCGATAGGCGACAGGAGCAGCGAGGTGAGCGGGGCAGAGGGCTCGGACATACTGGTTTGCACGAGCGAGAAGCTGGACTCGATGCTGAGGTCGAAGCCTTCCCTGATGGACGACATAGGCATCGTCGTGACGGACGAGTTCCACCTGCTCCAGGACTTCGGCAGGGGACCCACTCTCGAGGTCCTGCTCTCGAGGATCATGCACCGAAAGCCGGACGTGCAGATCATGGCGCTCTCAGCCACGGTGGGAAACGCAGAGGAGCTGTCGGGATGGCTGGACGCCGTTCTGGTTAGGTCCGATTGGAGGCCGGTGGTGCTGTACTCGGGGACCCTGACTGGTCTGGACATGCGATTCCACTCTGTCGAGAAGCCCAGCGAGGTAGAGTCCCAGTTGCCGGAGGCCAGGCGCCTTGACGGAGGCGTGCAGAAGAACCTGCATGCCGTGCTGGACGACACCATCGGCATGGAAGGACAGATGCTGGTCTTCGTGTCCTCCCGTTCCTCGGCCCAGAAGGAGGCGAGGGAGCTATCCAGGCACCTGAGGTCAAAGCCCGCCAGCGGAGGCGAGGTTATCTCCGAGGAGCTTGCCGGCAGGTGGGGCAAGATTGCAGACTCCCTGACCAAGGGCGACGGAGGGTCGGCCACAGTCAAGGCACTGGCGGATGCGGTCAGGGGAGGGGTTGGCTTCCATCACGCGGGGCTCACTTCCTCGCAGAGGAAGGCAGTGGAGACCGGATTCAGGTCGGGTGACCTGCTCTGCGTCGTCGCCACGCCGACCCTCGCCCAGGGAGTCAACCTCCCTGCGAGCAGGGTAGTGATCAGGGACCACAGGAGGTGGAACACCACCGCAGCTAGGAGCATGCCACTCCCAGTCATGGAGGTCAGGCAGATGCTGGGGAGGGCTGGCAGGCCCGGCTTCGACGAGTTCGGGGAGTCATTCCTGGTGTCCAAGAGCAACCAAGAGGAGCAGGACCTGGTCGATCTCTACCTCAGGGGCACTCCCGAGGACGTGACTTCCAAGCTCGCGAACCCGAGCGCGGTCCACGCCGAGGAGGACGGTGCCCTACTGACTCACATACTCTCCATCATTTCAACTGCAGGAATCGACGACAGGGATGCCATCAGCAGCTTCCTTGGGAAGACCTTCCTCGCCAGCCAGATGGACCCGGAGACCCTAGAGGCAAGGACCGACGACGTCCTCTGCTGGCTCTGCGACAACGGGATGGTGGAGAGGATGGGCGAGTCAGAGGAAGTGGCGAATAGGATCAAGGGCAGGAAGGCCGAACCTACTGTGGAGGAGGACTGGCAGGACGAGATGCCCTCCTGGGCAAAATCCGCCGCTTCGATACCGGGCCTGGACATAGTCCCGCGGGAGGAGCGTCGGGCTCGCAGGCTCAGCCCGAGGAAGGGGCCCGCAATTTTCGGCTTCAGGAAGGCCAGCTTGTACGAGTCTTCCGAGTCGGCCCTGCCCGAGCCGTCCTCTATGGCTTACTCCCCGACTTCGCTCGGCTCCAGGGTCTCGAGGCTCTACCTGAACCCGATCTCAGGGAAGATACTGCACGATGGCCTGACCAGGGCCATGGCGATCCTTTCAGGGCAGGACGAAGTTGGGCAGGTGTCACCACTTAGCCTGCTCCATCTCGCCTCTTGCACCCCCGACTTCCTCCCCCTCTGGCCGAGAAAGGGCGACTACGACGCGATCCAGGAGGCGCTTCACGGCCATGAGCGGGAGCTCCTCGCCGAAGCGGTTGACCTCGAGGAGGAGAGGAGGATGAAGGGGACGCTGGTGGTCCAGTCCTGGATGGAGGAGAAGACCCTGGAGTCCATAGAGGACGATTGGGGGGTGCAGCCAGGCGACCTTAGGAGCAGGGTTGAGCTGCTAGAGTGGCTCCTGTTCGCCATGCGGAGGATCCTCTCAGAGGACGAGGAGCTCTCTAAGATGGACAGGGGTGCGCACAAGACCCTGTTCGAGTCCATAGACGAGGTGCACAGGAGAGTCAGGTTCGGCTGCAAGCCGGACATACTGGGACTCGTCGCGATCAAGGGTGTCGGCAGGGTCAGGGCCAGGGAGATGGCTGACACCCTGGGGCTAGCCAGCGCCTCGGACGTCTCGGAGCTCACCGAAAGGGACAGGTCTAGGCTGGCGGACCTCAGGGGATGGAGCCCCCAACTGGTCGACAACCTAGTCAGATCGGCGAGCAAGTCCCACAGGGGTCGGCGCTAATCAAATTCTTCAACCGAACTGCATCGGGGCACATGGACGAGGATCGGCCGGTGCCTTGGTTCCCGGCCTGGGGAGTGCGGTTCCCCGAGCCGGTCGAGAACGTTTTCTCCGTGGTCTCGGTGGTGAACGACAGGAGGCCCAGCAACAGGTGGCTGATGATCGCATACGAGGCCGCGGCGAGCGAGGTTCACCTCTGGACCGCCTGGCACGCGATGAGGGGGAACGAGGAATCGGGCAGCATGGTCGCCAAGACCCCCGACACCGAGTTCATGAGGCTGCTTTCTGGCACCCATCAGATCAACAGGGCCTTCGAGAGGGCGGGCGTCGCGGTTGGGGACGAGACGGCTTGGGTGGTGTTCCTGCCCGATTTCGGACTCGGGGAGGGTTTCGGTGACGTCTCCATCCCCCCACAGACCTACAACGACAACTCGGAAGAAGCTATCAGGCTGATCGAGCACTTGGGCGGCTCCCTGCTTGCGAAGAGACCGGTTCCCAGCCTGGCCGGGCTGGAAAGGGTCGGAGCCTCCTACCCAGGGGACCCGAGCTTCCCCCAGATGGAGGAGGCTTTCCTGGGGCACACGGCCCTCTCCGATCTCAGATAGACTCCCCCGAGTAGTCAAATTGATAGGCGGGGCTTACGAGCACGGTCCGATTAAGATGCCTAAGTTCTACGGTTTCGGCAATTGCTGCGAGTGCGGGATAGCCTGCACCGCGGGCAACTTCCTGATCAGCGAGGGGAAGAAGTTCTGCACCGCCTGCTGGGTGGCGAAGAGCAACCCGGAGCACCCCGATCTGGAGGAAATAAGGGAGAAGGTCGAGACTGCAGTAAGCGTGTGGAAGTGCGCGAAGTGGTCACGGGAAGAGGGGCCGCTGCCGCTCGGGCCAAGGGCAGTGAAGAAGTGAGGATTTCCCATGGGCAGGGGCTTCGTTCCAGAGGACTTGGAAGCCACTAGCTGGGATAGCCTCGAGCCCCTGATTAACGACCTGCTGGAGAGGGAGCTGAGCTGCTCGAGCTGCCTTGAAGGGCTGATCGCAGACTCATCTGAGCTCGCCGAGCACGTCTCGGAAGCGGGGGCGCTGCTCTACATCGGCATGACGTGCGACACTGAGAGCGAGGAGAAGAAGGGGGCTTTCCTGGACTTCGTGAGCAACGTCAGGCCGAAGCTGTCCGAGCACTCAGACGCAATCAACAGGAGGCTCGTGGAACACCCGGCGGTGGAGGACCTGCCCGAGAGGTACGACCTGATGCTGAAGGGCATCAGGACCGACGTCGAGATATTCCGCAAGGAGAACATCCCGCTCGGGGTGAGGCAGACCGAGCTCGTCACGGAGTCCCAGGCGATCAACGGTGCGATGACCGTGGAGTTCGACGGGGAGGAGAGGACCTTCTCGCAGATGAGCGGCTACCTGGAGGCGAACGACCGATCCCTGAGGGAGGCCGCCTGGACCGCCATGACATCCAGGAGGATGGAGGACCACGAGCGCATGTCGGAGATCTTCGACGAGCTGGTCTCGATAAGGCACGAGATGGCCCAGAACGCGGGCTTCGACAGCTACACTGAGTTCATGTTCAAGGCGATGCACAGGTTCGACTACACCGTAGATGACTGCCTGGAGTTCCATGAGTCCGTGGAGTCCGTCTGCATGCCCATACTGGCCCAGATAAACCGAGAGAGGAGCGAGTTGCTGGGAGTTGGAGAATTGCGCCCATGGGACGTTAACGAGAAGGGCGGTTCTGGTCCGGACGTCCATGGCCGGGATCCGCTTAGGCCGTTCGAGACCGTGGACGAGATGGTGGCGAAGCTATCGGAGCTTTTCCACGAGATCTCCAAGGACCTCGGCGGGATGTTCGACAAGCTCGTGGAGATGGACACCCTCGATCTCGAGACCAGGAAGGGCAAGGCGCCCGGGGGGTACCAGTACTACCTGGAGAAGAGCCGCGTCCCTTTCATCTTCATGAACGCCGCAGGGCTCCAGGGCGACCTCGAGACGATGATCCACGAGGCGGGGCACGCGTTCCACTCGCTTTACTGCGGACACCTGGAGCTCATCGACGAGAGGGACTACCCAATCGAGTTCGCCGAGGTCGCCTCCATGTCCATGGAGCTACTCACGCAGCCGTGGTGGGACAAGTTCTACGACTCCGAGGAGGCTGACAGGGCCAGGAGGACCCACCTCGAGGGCGTGGTATTCCTGCTGCCTTGGATAGCGACAATAGACTCGTTCCAGCACTGGGTGTACGCCAACCCCGGGCACTCCAGGGAGGAGAGGGCCGAGGTGTGGCTGTCCATCAGGGACAGATTCGGCTCTGCCATGGACTGGACGGGTCACGGCGACTTCAGAGAGGTCTCGTGGCAGCAGCAGGGGCACCTGTACGGGGCCCCGTTCTACTACATCGAGTACGGTATCGCTCAGCTCGGTTCGCTACAGCTCTGGAAGACCCAGATGGCGGACCCGCAGAAGGCGCTCGACGACTACGCCAATGCGATGAGTCTTGGCAACACCAGGTCACTCCCCGAGCTGTTCTCCGCGGCGGACCTGAAGCTGGGATTCGACGAGGGTCACTTCCAGTCCCTCATGGACACTGTCGAGTCTTCGCTCTCCGAGCTGCCGGCGTAGCCTTCGGACTCCGGGGCCCGCTCTAGTCGCGCAGGCCCTCGGAGGTCACGGTGAAGACTGCCTCCCCCTCTGGCAGGTTAGGGCTGTCGATCAGGCGGGCAATCCTACGGCCCCCCTTCGACTTCCTGAGGTAAAGGCGGAATGTGCTTGCGTGGGCAACGATGTGCCCCCCGATTGCCCTGGTGGGATCGCCCCACATGGCATCGGGCTTGGACATGACCTGGTTGGTGACCAGGACAATGGCGTTCTGGACGTCTGCAACCTGCTTGAGCTCCTTCATGTGCCGGTTCAGCTTCTGCTGCCTCGTCGCTAGCATCCCCCTGCCGATGTACTCGGCACGGAAGTGGCTGGTTAGAGAGTCGACAATGATCAGCTTGACGTCGATGTTCTTGGCCATCCTCTTGATCTCGTCCACCAGGAGAATCTGGTGCGCGGAGTTGTATGCCCTGGCGACGTGGATCCTATCGAGTGCTTCCTCAGGGTCTATGCCCACGGCTTCTGCCATCTGCGCGATCCTCTCTGGCCTGAAAGTGTCCTCCGTGTCGATGTAGACGATCTCCCCGTCCAGCCCTCCCTGGGACTCGCTGAGTAATGAGTTGACGGCGAGCTGATGGCCTATCTGGGTCTTACCGCTACCGAACTCCCCGAACACCTCGACAATTGACTGAGTCTCGAAGCCCCCTCCCAGGAGCTCGTCCAGGGATGATGCGCCGGAGGTGAGCTTCTTCACCCTCTTGCGCTTGTCGAGAAGTGCGGCGCCACTCACGAAACCTCCGATGTTTGCTAGCTTTTTCGCTCCCGCGATTATCTTCGCCGAGACGGCCTCGCCGAGCTCGGCCTGCTCTGACAGCTCCGGCGGGCTCATCACCGCGATTGCCAGAAGATCCTCAAAACCAGCCTCACGCAGCTTCTCGGCCGTGGCAGGCCCCACGCCAGGCAGATCCTCTATCGTCGGCTCCGGCTCATCCACGTCAATCACAATCTCCTCTTCTTCCATCTTCTCGCTCGCTGTTTCTTCTGTCATCCTATCACCAATATGCCCCACTTCCGGACTCGGAGGTATATGAACAATCGAAGGACCCCAAGACAATCAATGAAAGTATTCATTCTTCATGATTACTCGCAGTATCTCGATTTTTCACTTTCACATTTTTCTGTGGTAGCGGGTGGTGGATTTGAACCACCGGTCTCCGGGTTATGAGCCCGACGAGATAACCTGACTACTCCAACCCGCTACGCGCTCGCTGAAGGGGGGCCTATTTTACACATACTGAGAGAGAGGTGAGTATTTTCCATGCGAATAGTATTCAACATCCCTTGACCTCAGCGGTTGGAGGGACATGGAAAGATCGCTTCTGATACGCAATGCGGAGATGGTTTTCGAAGGCAGAATGCTGCATGGAGACCTCCGTGCTGTGGGAGGTTTGATCGAGACCGTTGCTCCCGGTGGTGGTCTCGATACGAGGCAGGGAGAGGTTGTCGTAGATGCAGATGGCCTGGTCCTGCTCCCTGGTGCCATCGACCCACAGGTGCACTTTAGGGAGCCTGGGCAGCCAGAAAAGGAGGACATAGGCAGCGGTAGCAAGGCCGCGGCCTCGGGAGGGATCACGTCTTTCCTGGACATGCCGAACAACGTCCCCTCTGCAACTAGCATGTCAGCGATCCAGTCCAAGATCGACTCGGCCTCCAGAACAGCGGTCAACCATTACGGATTCTTCATCGGTGCTACTCCAGACAACATCCCAGACCTGCAAGCAGCAGTTGGGACGCCTGATTCGCCCAAGCCGGTTGATGGCGTCTGCGGAATCAAGGTGTTCATGGGTAGCAGCACTGGGGACCTGCTGGTGGATGAGCAGGCGGCCTTGGAGGCCATCTTCTCGGAGACCGCCGGAGTGATCGCGGTCCATGCCGAGGACGAGGGTAGGCTGAAGGAAAGGAGACCCATGTTCGAGGAAAGAACAGACGTTGCGGCCCATGCCGAGTGGCGGGACAGCGAGACTGCCCTTATCGCCACCAAGAGGGCGTGTCGACTGGCTGACGACAGCGGCCATCGACTACACGTCCTTCACCTGACCAGTGGCCTCGAAGCGGACTGGCTCGCAGATAACAAGGGCTCCAACATCACTACCGAGGTGTGCCCCCAGCACCTGACCTTCGACCAGGATGACGTTGAGGAGAGGGGGACTCGGCTAATCATGAACCCGCCAATCAGGTACGCCGAGGACAGGGACACGCTTTGGAAGAGGCTCAAGGACGGGACGATAGACTGCATAGCTACCGACCACGCCCCCCACACCCTCGAGAACAAGGCGCTTGGATTCCCCAAGGCCCACTCCGGGATGCCCGGTGTGGAGACCTCGCTGCCCGTGATGCTCACTCACGCTGCCGATGGCAAGTGCTCGGTGCCCGACGTGGCCAGATGGATGTGCGAGGGGCCGGCACAGGTCTACGGGATGGAGGGCAAGGGCAGGCTCCAGGAGGGATTCGATGCGGATCTCGTCCTCGTTGACATGGGGTCAAGGAGAAGCATCACGGACTCCGACACGTGGTCCAGGGTGGGATGGACCTCATACCAGGGCATCCCCCTGACGGGGTGGCCAGTGAGCACCTTCGTGGATGGCGAGCTCGTGTTCCGGAGGACTCCAGAGGGTCCAGCCAGAGGCGAGTTCTCCGTGGATGGCGGCTCTTCCGGCAGGCCTCTCAGGTTCAGCCGATCCCGTTAGCCAGTGCCTGGGTCAGAGGAAGAGCTGGAGTCGCCCGAATCTTCGCCTTCCACTTCCTCAACTTCTACCGCTTCAACCGTCGACTTGTGTGAGTCGATCCCCGGGATCTCGATCTCGACCATTAGCTGTAGGTCGTCAGTCCTGTGGACCGTCGCCCCTGCGGAGGAGAAAGCGTAGATGTAGTCCCCCATGAATATCGACCTGCGGATGTTGGTGGATCCGGACCACCAGTAGGAGAGGCCCTCCTCGTTGTAGAAGCCGGAGTGCTCAACATCGCCGTGCGTGCTGAGGCTCCCGTTCTCGATGTCGACGTTGACCATCTTCAGCATCGAGACGAACTCGTATCCGTGGTAGGTGTACTCCCTTCCCTCGATAATCTGCACGTCTGTCACGTACCTGTGCGTGGAGAGGGGGACTGCGAGCATTGACTCGGGTGCCCAGAAGGTGAATGCCTTGTGCTCGTACGTGGCCTCGGAGTAGGACCATGACCACCCGCAGGTCCTGATCTCCTCGCAGTTGGAGTCGGTGTAAGCGGGAGTGAGGGGTAGGGAGTCTGCAAGAGTGGGCTTGCTGGTGTCGCTTACGTCGAATAGGGAAACCTGGGTGGTGGACCAGTCCAGCCCGAACCCGTCCTCGCCACCTGCTATGCCTATCGTCAGCAGGTAGTCCTCGTTCACGGGATGGATGTAGGTGGAGACCCCTGGGACCTCAAGCTCTCCGAGCACTATGGGATTGGTTGGGTCGGAGAGATCCAGGACCCAAAGCGGGTCGATGTTCATGAAGGTCACCAGGTAGCCCCTGTCTCCGACGAACCTAGCGCTCCAGATCGTCTCGCCCTCGGCGATGTCGCCGACGTATCCGGTCTGATCGAGCTGCCCCTCGCCGTCGTCCTTCAGGATCGTGACCTGGTTGGTGGGGCCGTTCCAGACGGGATCACCGTTCTCGTCGACCTCCGCCATCCTCCACCACATCCACCAGTTGTTGGAAGTGGAGGCGACTCTGATCGCTCCGTCGTGCTCGCTGATGGAGAACTGGTCCTGGACCGACCCATCCACTCGGCCTGATGCCACGTAAGTAGTGTGGTTGGCGTCGCTGATGTCGAAGGAGTGGATGTTTGTGGCTTCCTCCCAGTCGGAGTTGCGCCAGAACCACCACCAGTCGTTGGCAGGCTCAGCGAGCACGAGCGTGTCCTTGGATGAGTATACGTGCGCCCAGGATGAGGTGATGTGGTCGACCTCCATCGAGGTGTCGTCCCCTAGCATCTTCATTGTGATGATCGATGTGAAGCCCCTGCCTGCGCTGTCGGCGCTGGCCGAGAACTCGGTGCATCCCTCCCTGGTGAGGGGGTGTGTTAGGAGCTCGCCGCCCCTTAACTCGTGGATCTGGGGGACGAAGTCCTCCAGAGTGAGTGCGGAGATCGCGGCCTCGTTGTCCTGGATGGTCTGGTTGACGCTTTCGTTCCAGATGTCCATCCTCTTGTCGAGGTCGTCCTCGGACCAGTAGTCGGAGGGGAGTTCGACCCAGCTCCTGATATCGTCGAAGTAGGTCCAGAGGTGGGTCACAGAGCGGACTGTCCCGTCCACCATCCTTGCCGTGTGGTAGTTGCCCTCGATGTAGAGCTCCCTCTCCACGACGGGGGAGGAGCGGTCCGAGATGTCGACTACGGTGTACTTGACGAGGTTCTGGACCCTCGTGTAGTGGTAGTCTCCATCCTCCACCTCGGTGGCCATCAGATCCCTCAACCCGCTCTCTGGATCCAGGGACCAGTAGTATATCGAAGAGGAGATCACAAGCCGGTCCCCCTCGATCATCATCTGCGATGGGTTGCCCTCAATGGTCAGGTTCGACTCGAGGGTCAGGTTCCCGAACTCAGGGACGCCCATTATGACTAGGAGTTGCCCGTTTAGCATGTAGATGTGATGGCCGTCCGTCTTCAGGAAGTCGGCCTCGTCGACCCCAGACTCCTGGTTGTTGGTGCCTGAGTACTCCCCCTCCCTGGAGCCCGAATCCGGGACGCTGGCAGAGGACTCTTCAGATACTGTTGCCACATCTCCGTCGAGCGCCATCTCTGGCATCCCGTCGTCGAACGCCAACCCCCCCCTGAACATCACAGGTTCAGTGACCCAGTGCCAGTAGCTCTGCTGGTCCAGGTTGACCATCATCTCGTCGCGGAGGGCGGTCTTGAGGTCCGCCAGCAGTGAGTCGCAGGCATCGTAGGTCTGCAGTTCGGGAGTCGAGCGGGTCCTCTCCGGGAGTTCCAGCTTCGGGTAGTCCCCTTGGAGGGCGTCGAACGTCCTGTCTATGTCCTCGATCACTTCTTCGACGGTCTCGAGGCATCCTGGGGCGAGCAGGAGTACCAGCATCAGGAATGAGGTCGTTGCTTTCCTTTCCATGTCGTGTCCTCCCAAGTTTGTCTTTTGAATGTAAGTTTCCTATTTCCAGGCATCACAGGGTAAGCGGCGTCGGCGGACGGGTGTGGGAAAGCGGCCCGGGAGTCGGGATGTGTGGCTCCGGGTCATCCGTGACCTCCCCATCTTCGCTCGTCATATCAACGCCACCAGCGTGCCCACTGGTGACGAGGCTTCTTGTGCCGCCCAAGAAAATCAGCGCGGCTACCTGCATGTCCAGTGCTTGGTCCATGAAGGTCAATCATCGTCATCTGCGATTTAAACGAATTGCCTGCTTGATCGATGGATGAGTCGTCGCGATTTCGGGCGTATGGTGCGAACACCGGGAGTTGAACCCGGGTTAGCAGGTTGGGAACCTGCTGTCATAACCACTAGACCATGTCCGCTGGGCCACGGGGAGTTGGTGGGGGTAATTGAGCGCCACGGTGGTGGTTTTCCCCCTAGACCAACCGCCTCAGGGCTTCCATCTTGGAGTCGGCCTCCCCCAGGTGCTCCAGGCAGGAGTCTATCCTGCCCTCCGACAATGCTCCCTCCGCCTCGGCGAGAACCCTCTCGGCGGCGATCCGGTCAGGGGTGTCGGGACCTACCCCGGACGAGTCGAGCCTCCTCCTGAGGGTTTTCCAGTCATCTTGCAGGAACTCCAGCATCTCACGGGACTCCTCCCTGCGAGCGGATAGGCTTTCCAGGTCCGAGATGAGGCTTCTCAGCGATTCGTCGGCCTCCAGCCAGCTCCCCGAGCTAGCCAGCGACTCCACTTCCTCGAGCCTGTCCATCCAGCCGGACCTGGCCTCCCCCGATGGCATGTCCTCCTCGATCTTCTTCTTCTGCCTGAGGGACCTCTGGACGGAGCTCTTCGCGTCGCCCGTCCTGCGGAGCCTCCTCGTCACCCCGTCAGCGAGACCGATTGCGAGGGACGCGTTTCCTGACTGCAGGGCGTCCTTAGCCTCCTGGAGCCTGGCTTCGGAGTCTTCCCTCTGGGATTCATCCGAGGATATGACGGCGCTCTCCGCGTCTTCTATCGAGCTGGCGGCCTTTGACATGAGGTCCTCGACGTCACCCATCTGGGAGGGTATTTCCGAGACCAGGGCGAGGGCCTTCTCGGGGTCCTCGTCGTCCATCGCCTTCCTGGCTTCCTCCAGGGTTGAGCGGATGCTGTCAATGATGTGGCCCTCCTCGGATCCTATGGCCTCCTCTGCATCTCCGATCGCCTGATTGGCGGCCTCCCAGTGAGACTCCACGTTCTCCGCCTTTGACCTGGCCTCCCTGAATTTCTGCTCTGCTGCTCTGAGGGAACCCCTATCCATCTCCTCGACTCCAGCATCTAATGCCCTCCTGGCAGCCCCTGGTGATCCGGTGATGCCCTCTGCCCTGGTCAGCACAGATTCCGTCTGGTCCCTGATCTCGGCCAGGTCCGCCATGAACGACATGATCCTGTCAGCCTCCCTCTCCGCCTCGGAAATCAGATGGAGCCCCCTCGCCGGGTCCTTCCTGCCCTCCTCGCGGGCAGCCTTCAGGAGTGAGTTTGGCTGCTGAAGCATGGTGTTCCCCGACTGCATGTCCAGTATCCTCCTCTCCGCCCTCTTCAGGCTGGCGAAGAAGTCCTGCCTGTCCCCCTCCAATCCGTCCCTAGAGAGAATGGGTGGGACCGCGGATACCAGGAACAGGGCGCCGATTATCATCCACGACTCTGGGTTGGAGTCGGACAGCACCACTGGGACTGCCAAGCCGAAGCCGAGGGTGGTGCTCATCCCCCTCCACCTCCTAGAGTTGACGTCGGAGTTGAGGATATTGCGAGATGTCGAAAGCAGGACCACCGCCACGAATGCCAGGGACGCGGCGCCCCAGAGGTTGCCCCCGTCATTCCTGCTCACCTCGGCTATGGCGATCATCGGGGGCCAGGCGATGCAGCAGGCGGTGGAGACCCTGGTCCTCTGCACTGGGCCGAAGTCCACCAGGTCGGGAAGGAGGAGGGCCGCTCCGAAGAGTATCGCCACGGGCCCGTAGCCGAACAGCAGGCCGGATTCGCTATCGAAGGACTCGAACAGCCACCAGGCGCCCATGCCGATCAGTGCCATTTGGCACGCCAGCGCTGCCCTTTCCACCCTGGTTCGATGCGCCGCGATCACCCTGTCGGGGTAGTCAGGGAGCATCACCATGCCACCCGAATGCTCCTGGGGGTCAATATGTATGTGGTCAGGCGAGCGCACGGAGAGTCGTGTTACTCCGGTTTCTTGACCTTGGTCAGGTAGTACCCCATCGAGGCCATTGCCGTGATCGCGATCAAGCCGACCAGTAGTGTCTGGCTGCCGCCTTCCTCCTCGATTGAGACCTCTATTGGTATGTGCCCGTAGGTACCTGCGGATGCGCTATCCCAGTGCAGGTAGAGTTCCTCGATGTTGGCTTCGTCTGCCTCGAACTGGAACTCTATCGTCTCTTGCGCGGGCCCGGCCTCAAGCGTGGCGGAGAAGGACTGCTCCGTCCAACGCCCGCAGACATCGGAAAGGCATACCCTCGCGAAGGCGTTGCTGGAACCATCGTTCTGGACGACCACGGAGAGCGTTGCGAGCCCGTCAGGACCGCTGCCCTGCGAAAGGGAAGCCTCGAGGACGCTGATCTGCGCACCCCGCATGGGGAGAACCATGAGTTGCACGGTCTCGGACAATCCGTTTCCCTTGGAGTCGGTTGCGTTCACCCTGATTTCGTTGGGCCCCATCGGCATTGGAGGGAGGGGGATCGGGTCGGAAACGGACCAGCCTTCCCCCAGCTGCACTTCATCGTCGTTGACCCAGACGGACCAGGTTACATCCACTATGGCGTCCAGATCGTCGTATGAGTGCGATAGGTCCAGGCTCAGGTTGTCGCCCTCGTGGGCGCCATCGTCCAGTTCCACCTCTGTAGATTCCAAGAATAACCGAGGAATGACTGTGGGGGGGTTGGAGTCCATCACCCTGACGGTCCACTCGTCCATCACCGAGTTTCCGGCATCGTCGGTAACCACCAAAGCGACCAGGATCTCAGTCGGGTTCCTCGCCTTGTGCCTGTCGGATATCGACATGTCCGCCCCATTGACGCCGGCTCCCTGGATCGCAGTGAATTGGAACGTCTGGATTGTGTTCCCGAACTGACGCCATCCCTCGGAGAGGTTTGTGAACATCTCCAGGAAGATCGGGAGCGTCGAGCCGTCAGAGCTGTTGATCTCGAACTCCAGCAGGCTCCCTGCTAGAACCTCTATGACTCCCTCGTCTGGGTCCAAGACGCGCTCATTGGCGCCATCCACGGAGATTGTGCCCTGCCAGACTGGCGCTATCCCGTCCACGATCGTGGAATCGGTCCAATCGGTCGTGGCGCCGTGGAAGTCGTAGCACGTTGCCTTCACGGTCATGGTCTCTCCGTGCGAGAATCCTAGCTCAGAGGGCGTCACCTCGATCCAGTGGCTCTCGTAGGCGGCGACCTCCAGGCCTTCCCTGCTAACGCTCCAATTGATGCTCGGAGTCTCAAGCGGGTTGTCCGAGCAAGCGGCCGAGAAGGAGGATGATATGTCCAGTGTGGAGTAGATTTCCGTATTGGGGAACCTGGATGCGGATATCGTCGGGGGGCCGTTCTGTCCGATGGTGATCCTGATGTCGAAAGCCACTGGGGCCATGGAGCGGTTCACTGTGAAGCCGTTGGGATCCCCCCCGATGATCTCGAACATGGGACTGTACTTCACCTCCCAACCATCGGGCAGGCCGACCCTCATCGGGACCTCCTCCACCATGGCGCCTACCCTTGGAAGGTCGACCAGGCGCATCGTCCTGTGGTCGGTCTCCCCTGAAAGGTTCGCCATCTCAATCCACCCCCAGGAGCCGTTTGTCCTGTTTACGGGACCCTCCTCAGGGGGAGTCACGATGACAAGGACTCCTTCGTTCGCCTCCATCGGGGAGTAGTCCACACTGCAGCAGCCACCAAGTTGGCCGTCCGTCCAGTTCCTAGCCGAGACGACCATCTCCGCGAAGGACGAGGCCTCGTCAGAGTCGACCCAGCCGTCCGAGTCGCCGATCTCCGAGTCTATCTGC
>MDSZ01148327.1_pt1 | contig 22337 bp, 34 predicted proteins | sample 811201 | NCBI WGS metagenome assembly MDSZ01 (sample SAMN05326647, study PRJNA326480) | marine metagenome | isolation source: seawater | place: Indian Ocean: North | collected 2010 | reverse complement strand
TCAATAGCTGTTGTATCGGTTATTGCTAAACCGATTAAAGCGTCAGATTGTGTTACATCACTAAGTTTAAATCTGCATGAAAAGAAAGCTCTTTTGCTACCATTTATTAAAAATGATTCGCCTTTGAGCTGTAACTCTTCTGAGTCATTATCTGCGTCGTTAGTAGTAATAATAAGTTGACCACCAGCTCCGCTTGTGATTTGAATTACCTCACCAGAATCGCCACCGCCATCAGTAGATGTAATGGTCCAATCACTAGCTACGTAGTTCATGAAATCGTTGAAATAACCATAATACGTCTGGTCAGACGGATAAGGTTGAAACATAGGTAAGTCCTTTTTGGACTTAGATGCGACAGTATTACCTGCCCATAAAATTTGGTTTTGAAAATGTGGATTAGACATAAGAACTCCTTTTCTTTAAATGGAACACATCATGTGCCTCATTATGCTAATAGGTAAATTTTATATTAGCCTTTACTATATATCAACTGGTAAATCATCTTTACCCTTTTCAAGAGATTTTACTGCTTTGTATAATTCTTGATAAGTATTCTTTATCTTTGGGTCTTTACCACAAATATCTAATAGATCGGCACCAATCATCTCTACTAAACATTTAGCAGAGAATATTTTTTTCTCAATCTCTTCTAGAGATTTTTTTCTTTCGTCCATATTTTTTAAAAAGAATTTTTTAGATAAAGATAAGTTTATCAGTTTTTTTTCTAAAGATGTATAAGAGTGCCAATCTCTTATCTGTTTTTCTGATCTGCCACAACCTTTACAAATAATATCGCCCCAAGTTGTGCTACATCTACCAATACAAGGACTATCAGATAAGGATGTCGACTCTCCTATTATTTGACTTAAATTACTCATGCATCTACTCGAAGTAACATCATGAATATACTATAAGTAAGTTTATGTGTCAAAAAAAAAGGGCGCTAATGCGCCCTATCTGTAATACTGAGTAACAAACTGTACTACGAGTTCGTATTATGCTCCTTGAGAACCATCGACACATCTCCAGTTAGAGAACCCAAATGAGTATCTCTCTCTAGCTTTGTATCTCATGTTTCCTGTATCGAAGTCTCCTTCTAACGAAGTTTGCATTGGAGATCTAACAAAATACTTAAATCCGTCAGGTACATCTGTTTTAAAGAAATATGCATCTGGATCATTTAAGTAATGATTGACTACATATCCCTCTGGTAACATACCTTGATTAACAACAGAGTTAATGTCGTTGTCAGAAGTTCCTACTCTTCCTGGTGAGCTTAACAGTCTATCAGCCACAAATTGAAGTTGTGGTGGAACTATTAATTTTACACCTTGGAGAGCAATATTAAGACCTCTATCATCTGTTTGAGTAGAGATTCTAATAAGTGCATCTTCAATAGAAGTTTCATTCAAGTCAGCGAATGTGGATGCTCTATTAGCAGATGTCCCACCACTTGATAGTGGGTGTGAACTGTTAATAAGAGATACTCCATCACCACCTGGGAATGAACTTGAGAAAGCATTATTCAAAACACTTGCTGCTTTAATTTGCTTAGTATTTGCCATACTTCTAGCTAAAGCCTTTGTGTATCGAGAACCGAGTCTGTCATACAGATTGTCCTCAACTGCTTCTTCTGTTAAAGCGAATGCAAGTGCAACTGTTTCATGCTCATATCTTGCTGTAAAGCCTTCGTTTGCATTGTCGAATGAAACACCTTCACCCTCTGGTTTTACAGGGGCGTTTCCGAAACCAACAATCATTACTTCCTCTTCAAAAGCTCTGTCTGATGATTCTTCTTCATAGATTTCTGCATGTTCATTGTCATAACGTGCATATTCCATACCGAACAAGGCATTTAAGCCTGGCTCTAATTCTTTTGCTAATTGTGCTCTATTTATTGCCATGATTAATTACTCCTTAAATACCAGCGGTTTGTTCATAAGCGTGTTCATTTATCTTTACGATAACATTAATGTTAGCAGAACCTAATTCATTATTTTCAGAATCTTTTGATATACCAACTATTCTATAGTTAGCAGCAGATGATCCTGATGAACTAGCTACTTCAGCTTTTGATTGACCATTTAAGGTCGAACCAGCTGTATACGCTATATCTACGTTTGCACCAATGTCTGTTCTAGCTAAAGAACCAGTACATTGTACTTCATATAGATTTAAAGGGTTATCCTCAACAAAGGCTACAATATCTCCTGTTGCTGTTTGGGCAGCAGGGAAATGAGCAGAGAATTCTACTTCTTTGCTACTTGAATTAACGAATTTACATCCTCTGAAAATACCAAGGATTTTTACATCGCCTGCAGCATCAGCCACATCGATAAATCCACCAGTCAACATCTTTACTGGATCTCCAGAAAATATTCCTTGGGTTGATCCTGATTCGATATTGTATTCGTGAACAGAATTATTTTGTCCACCACTACCTAGCGATCCAACCAGTTTAAACCCAAAAGGTGCATCTTTATTTGCCATTTTAATTTACCTCTTAAAATTTGAAATTATTTTCGTTTACCGCCTCCAAATGTAACACTTGAAGTTCTCCTTGGAGACATTATTGGAGAACGAGCATCAGATTCTTTCATGAGGTCGTTGTCTACCGCTTCTTGTGCAGAATCAGTTCTGCCTTGGTAGTATGCGTTACGTTCGTTTCTTGTTTCCTCTGGAATCTTAGCTAGTAATAAACCACCAACACTAACCACACCCGCGTGCTTTCCGTCTTGAATAGATGGTAAATCAAAATCTCCTATCTCTTCTGAGCGAACGAGTTCAAAACCCTCTCTCATTCTAGACATGACATTTTTCTTATCATCTTCATTCAAAACTTCTGCTCTAATCCATCTATATACATAGCCTGGGGGATTAGGTGGAGTTTCTAACATACTTGGGGGAGCCCAAGGTTTGCGTGTTTCTTCTTTAACACGAGTTTCAGCAGAGCGGGACACTCTGTTATTACTTACAAATTTCCCTTTTTCGTCTCTTTCCATTTTAATTACCTTTTAACATGTTTTGCGTACTCACTAAGAGGTACGTTAAGTTTTTTTGCCATAGCTACTTCCGATGGAGATAGCTTGACTTGTTTTTTTGAACCTTTAACTTTTGTGTCCGCTCTTGCAGCCGAGGCTACTCTTTGTTGTGGTTTTTTCACATCAAATTTATGTGGGAACTCAAGTCTGATTCTACTATCAACCTCAGTATAATACTCATCTGACTTTGGGTCAAAGCCTTCTTCTTCAACCAATTTCCTATGAATATTAAATGCGGCTAATGTCATAGTCTCATCTTCACCAAACCAAGTGTTTTTATCAGCCCAACTTTGTGCTTTTGGATCTGGTTCAGATGGAGTTGTTTGATAGCTAGGTACATTCTGCTGATAACCTTGTGGTTCGTTGTAGATAACTTGTTGATTATTTTGTTCAACTTGATCTTGATACTCCACTTGGCTTTTGCTTTGTAGTATCTTGCTTTCTTCTACTGCTATTTTAGCTAATATATCTTGTGCTTTGGCAACTTTATCAAAGTCCGAAACCTCATGAGCATTTTTCAAAGCTGCTTGAGCTTGTGCCCTTTGTGATTTTAGTCTATTTTCTGCCTCAGCTAGATATGACCTATCAAGAGACGAACTTCTGTATCTAAGACTTTTATTCTCCTCTTGTAATTGTTGCGCATAATTAAATGCACTATCTTTAGCTCTTTCTTCCTCTCTTAACCGTCTAGTAAGATTGGCTATACGTTTTTTTACTCTTTCAGAATAATCACCAAGTTCATCATCACCTTGTGACTCATCTTCTGATTGAGCTTCGACAACCTCTGGTTCATCGTCATTTGAACTAGGGGCTGGTTCAGATACATCTTCCGAAGGGATTTCTACAACCTCACCTTCTTCGATATTATTTTCTATTTCTTCAGCACTCATTTTTACTCCTATACTGCAACGATGTCTGTAGGATCGTGTATAGTTGCTATCACTTCATCATCGTTAATTATTCTGCATTCTGCATCATCACCAAGTTTGAATCTAGCTCCAGCATATCGACCTATCAACACCCATTGTTTTTCATTACACCATTTCTCTCCAGAAAATCTTTTGTCTTTGTAACATAACGGTCCCATCTTAACTACATAAGCACATACAGTTGCTAATGATTCTCTATCAACATGAGATTGTATTAAGTGTATACCACCCTCAGATACCCCTTTACCTTTAAACGGTAAGATAAGAATACGCCATCCAGTTGGCTGTGGCATTCTCTCAATTATACTTTTGTCTAATAAAGTTGGGTCTAAAACCCTTGATTGTTGAGGTATGTATGCTTGGTCAAGCTCCTCTCCAGTTTTATCGTTTTGTACTTCAATTTGTTTCGCAACGTGGTCAGGTACTATTACCTTGTTTGTCGTTTTCTTCGTCATCTTGTATAACTCTTCCCAGCAGCTCTCTAAGTTCCATTTCCACATCAACGAGAGAACTGTAACGTCCACGCAGAAATTCATATTGAGACATGTCTTTTACACCAGCTAGTAGTGTATCTTTCACATCTTCTTTTCTCTCTCGAATATGTTTGATTAGTTTATCTCTAACCCAAATTACAGACATTAATAAATACCAGAAAATTTAGTACCGTATTCTGCGATACCAACTCCTTTTGATTTACCTTTGCCCATTCCTGGTTTAGGACTAACATCAGCAACAAAACTTTCCTTCTTAGAGTAAGAAAGATTACCCTTATTAGAGTAGCCTTGTTTGTTATTTAAAACTTTCTGTTCTTTAGCCATTTTTGAATTATTACACTATTTGTTGTATTTGTTAAGCAAATCTTGGATTTTTAATTGTTTCTGCTGATCTAGTCTTGCCCTTGCAGTATCGTCTCTCATCTCTGCAATATCCTCTTGTGCCGCTATCCTTTCCCTATCTATCTTATCTTGCCTTGCAGAATCCTCTGCTTTTCGTTTTTGGTCAATAATAAATTGTTGTTGTTCTTGGGCTAGTTCTTGACCCTTCAATGCTATCTCTTGTCTTTTCAAAGTTATTAGAGGATCTTCGTCACTAGGTGCTGATATTTTTTCACTATACTCTGCGACTAACTGTGCAAGGATAGGTGAAGAAAATTGTGCTACAAGTTCATCACTTTGTAGTTTTAAATTGTTAGCATCTTCTGGACTTGCTTGTTGCATCTGTTGATTGATTTGGTCGTATTGATTTTTTAAATCTGGTGGCATTTGCTCTATGGCTAAATTATCTGCTTTCATTTGTAGGTGTTGCATTATGTGTGCATGTATTGTTGCTTGAACTTGTGCATTTGATTGTACTGGGGGTGTGTTAAATAAGCTCATATGTATAGCTATATGCGCATCATGATTCTGTTGTGGAAATGCAGTTTGTGGCATACCCATCATTAAACCATTATTTTCCATACCAGCTTCCATAGGCTGAGGGTCTGTTGGTGGGGGTGGTATCAATAATTGTTCAACATTATCTACACCTATGGCAGCATACATTCTTCTATATGATTCATAAATACCATTAGGGCCATGTATATCTGGATTTGATTGCACTAATGCCATCATCTCTTGTGCCATAGCAATTCTTTGTGATGTGCTAAATATATCTGGGTTTGAAACTGGAAAGACATCTACTCTATCATCAAAATCACTTGCCTTAACACTTTTTGCACCACCCATTGTTAAATAAGGATAATCTTCTGGTAAGTATTCTTGGAAGACTCTTGATAAAATAGCAAATTCTTTTTTCTGAGAATTATGTAATCTTTTATGTATTGCAGACAGTACCTTGGTTGATCTTTCTAGCAAAGCCATAGTTGTTCCTACTGGAGCTTGTGGGTTGCCTTGTCCAGTATTTATTTCTGCTATAGAAGCAAAAGTTTTACCAGAGTCTACTAAAATACCTAACAAATTCAGTAAGGTGCTACTTGGTTCTTTGAAAGGTAAAGGTTGTATTGATTCTCTAAGAGAACCACCAGGGGCATCCACATCTCTGAATTCTCCAGGCTGTATAGGGGTATCTTCGTCCCTAATCCTAATACCTCTTGTCTTAAAACCAGCAGGAAGGTTAGACAGGGTACCTGCATCAATCAACTGCCTCATAATAGAAGTGGATGCCTTTGATAAACCACCTATCATATGAGTTAATCCAAAACCATAAAAGCCTAAACCAGGCAAAAATTTGAAATGTACGAAGTATTCTATTTTTTTTCTTAACGGATCATCTTGTTTATAGTTTCTTCTAATTGAAAGAATATTGTTGGAGTTAGAGTCTATAGTGACAATGTAAGGTAATTTGACTCCAGTATTTTCACCGTCAGAGTCTAAATCTTCAAATCCTTCTAAATCCAAATTACAATGCACTTCATACAGAACTGCAACTTCACTATCATCGTTTCTAGATTCTATACCAGTTAATTTTTCTATTTCATCTTCAACATCACCATACTGACTGTCATTACCATACTGAACATCTACCTTAGAATAAAAACCCATAGCTTGTTGTTTTCTAAGTTCATTCTCTGGCATTTTTATGATATGTGTGATACGACTACAAGAATCTAAATCAGTAGTGTAGTAAGGTACGATTAAATCTTCTGGGGCAACAAATTTAGAAACTGCTCTACCAAGAACATCATCGTAATATATTTTTTTAAAAGCAGAGCCAGCTAGAGGAAGATAAAATAAAAGTTGGTCTAATTCTTGGTCATACTCTTGCATTTCATGAACTATTTGATAATTCATAAATTCTGCAACTCTTTGTGCTTGTGTTTCTAGTTCTGGACTATAGTCACCAACTACTTGTGTTTTAACTGGTCCATTAGCGGGCAATAATTCTTTGTATGCTTGAGCTTGAAAACTGGTTACTGCTTCACCTAATAAAGGATGGATAACACCAGAGGCACCCTCAAAAGGCTCTGACCTATCTTCATCAAACTTCATACCTAGATATTTAAGACCATCTGTATATGTTTTTTCCCAATCTTTTCTTGATGACTTATCTTTTTCTATTGATGCAATTAAATCATTTGCTACATTCATTAATTCTTCTGGATCAACTACCTCAGCTAAATTGCCATCAAAACTTACATCAACTAATTCTTCTTCTTCACCTTGAACTGCACTACCATCTTCCAACAGAGTAAACCCATCTGGTGACGGTTCGTTTTCAATATTTATTATTTCATCAAACTGTTGCTCAACTTCAGTTTTGGTTTTGTTTGGATTGACCTCTATAGGTTCTTGTCTTTCTATTGCCATTTTTAGTGTATCGTTTCGTTTGTGTTTAATTCTAAATTAGCCAAAGGAAACATCTCTCCAACTAATTTTAAATTTAAGTCTTTTGCTTGTCGATTAGCAGATTCTAAACTGTCTGCCATAATTACTGGCCCTTCAACATAATTACCATCTTTTTCGTATTCGGTCATGTAAAATTGAATCATTTTAGTAGTACATCCTTTTTACTGGTGCTTTTTGTTCATCTTCATAGTCATCTGATAGCGATACCAAACCACCCTCTCTAAAACGCATTAGAGCTTGAGTCATTGTATCACACAAATCATCATGTGCACCAAAAGGGAAACTTGCACACTCTTCTATCATGTCTTCAGCAAATTTTCTTTGAGGTGCCCACACCAAACCAGACTCAAATATTGGAGCTACCGAATGCATCCTCGAATGTTTGTCATGACCCCTTGATGGAGAATAATTAACAACTGGTATACCTAATCTTCTAAGTTCTTGTGTGAGTGGTGTACCAGATGCTTTAGCCTCTATCAAAACCATATCTGGATCCCAATATTTATATTCTTCTTGAGCTATTTTTTTAAGGTCTGGAAAATCCCATCTACCTTTTTGGCAGTCTAATAAAATTATTGAATCTGGTTGATCTTCACTTGGTCGAAACACACCCCAAGTAGATATAGCTGAGTAGTCAGCAGTTTGTTTTCTAGAGTATGCCGTATCATAAGATTGTATTATGTATTGAACGGATGGTAATTGTTCGTGTGCCCACTCTTGCCACCATTCTCTTTTTATTATAGAGCCTTCCTCGGCAGTTGGTGTTTGCATCCATTGTGAGTTCCATTTCATAGTAGGCAAGGATGCTTTGACTTTTTTTAATTCATCGATAGGCCAAAACTCTGGCCATAGTGGTTTGTCTGTATCTTCAAAGATAGCGGGAAACTCTATAACTTCCCATTGATCTGCTAATGGTTCTTTTTGTGCATTTATAAGTTTTGCAGTCAAATCAATATTACTCCATCTAGTCATCACTAAGACGATAGCCCCTTTTGGTTGTAACCTTTGTCGAGGTCCAGAAGTATACCATTCCCAACATGCTTCCATTTGTGTTAGAGAGAGTGCATCTTGTTCAGAATGTGGATCATCAATTATTAACAAGTCTGCACCACGACCAGTTATAGCTCCACCTACACCAGCAGCAAAATACTCACCACCTTTGTTGGTTTCCCAACGACCAGCAGATTTAGAATCGGCAGACAAAGAAACATCTGGAAATATTTTAGTGTAGTCTTCACTATCCATTAAGTTTCTTACTTTACGACCAAACCTTACAGCTAACTCACCAGTATGGGTTGTCTGCATTATTTTTTTATTTGGAAACTTACCCATTACCCAAGCGGGAAAATAAGTAGAAGCAAACTCTGATTTAGTGTGTCTAGGTGGCATATTAACAATCAGTCTGTTAATTTTGCCAGTAGCTATATCTTCTAATTTTTGAGCAAATATTTTGTGATGTCTGCCACAAATAAATTCTGGCCATATGTTGTTTATAAAATCTAAAAACTTATCTTGGCATGTTTCTTGTTTTTTTAAGTCGGCTAACCTTTCTTGTAAAAGATAGGCTTCTCTCAACTCACTATCTGAAAGATTTGTTAAATTCATAATTCTGCTAACATATCATCTATCGAAACAAAACCACCATCTTTGAATGCTGGTATTCTTTTGCCTTCTGCTAAAGCCTTTCTTATTGGATCAAGGTCAAAAACATAACTATTAACTCTAGGCAAATCTTCCTTACCCATAAAAAATTGTGGTGCCCTTATGCCTTTTTTAACCAAATTTGCGTATTCTTCACCCAATTCCTCAATAAGAATTTTTCCGTCATCTTTCGTTAACTGTCTAGGCGAATTAATGTAGGGAGGCATCTTTTCAGCTACAAACTCTTCCAGCTTTCTTGACCTACTCATTTTTGCTGCCTGTTTGAACTGAGAAGGTGTGAGCAATTTTAATTGTGGATATGCGCCGTCTAATGTTGCCATATCAATATCTAATCCATCTTGTTTATACTTTGGTTCTATTTTTATATGTTTATCTGGATCTAGACCTAATTCTCTATAAATTTTAAGCATTTCTTCATAAATATTTTTGTAATTTCTGTAAACTGCACTTTTCTCCGCGTATTCGTCTGCCTCTGGCATAACTTCGTAAAATTTTATATTCGTAGTATTGCTTAAATCATTAACAAGTTTTCTTGTAGGAAATTTATGTTGTTGTGTATTTGAACCTTTAACATAAGGATCTGGATCAGTTATTGTTAATTCTTCACCTTTTTTTGTTAAGGGTATGTTGTCTTGTGTGATAGCTTTGTTTAGACCCTTTTTACTTATTTCGGCTAATCTTTTTATTGTTGCCTCTGAGTCTGCATATAAGTTTGGACTTATTGCATATTCGACTACACCCCCTTCACTAGATATATTAGGATTTGTTCCATCTCTTACTGCATAATAATTTTTTCTATTTGCTATTCTTTTGGCACCCTCGGTCATTTCGTCAGTATTAATAAGTGTTTTACCTTTACCTTTTATAGCCTTAACTCCATCTTGGAAAGGGTTTACAAAATCTTCATCAATCAATCCTGCTCCGATAAATTTATCGATTCCAGTACCACTAAATAAATACCCAGCTCCAGCTTCTACTTTAGCTTTAGCAACATCTAATTTTTGCCCTGCGTCTTTTAATTTTTTAAGTTTTCTTTTTTCGGATTCTTTTATAAAAAATTTTTCCTCTCTTGTTAAATTTATTTTTTCGGCTGGTTGTGTGCCTATCATCTTTGGGTTTGGGTTATTTACCACAAGACTTTGTAAAGTTTCATCATCTGCTTTTCTTATATCATCTATAGTGGTGCCCTCTTTCAACATAAAATCATCAAACAATAAATCTTCGCCTCGGAACAAATTTATGTCTTTGTTTTCTGCTCTAGCAAGGTCGTTGTAATTATCTATAAACCCTCTCAAATCTTGTATTTTTGCATCAAACCCCGCGCCTGTAGTAGGAATATAATGTGGGTTTACTAAACCCGCCTGTTCTTCTTTGGTTAAATCTCCAAATTGATTGCTTCTTCTCGTTCTTATACTTGCTAAACTTTTTTGCCTATCTGACTGCAATCTCCTAAGTGTTACAGTATTGAGTGTAGGGTAAATCTCAAACCCATCAAAAGCATAGGGCCTATGTAATTCTGGATCATTTGTGACTCTATTGTAATGTGTACTATCTCTACCTTTCCTTACATCACCATAGTTTGTTCCATCAGCATTTTTGACATAATAAAGATTTGCAAAACCCTCTGGGCCAGTACCCGCAACACCTCTAAAAAAAGCGTCTCTAGCTGATCTTTCTGCTCTCTGAGCCATTGATCCAGTAACTTGAACAGACCTTAATGTGCCTGGCTGTTTACTAGCCATATATTGATTTAATCCTTCTGGTGTTACTCTATCTAAATTAGCTTTAAAGTAATTTGTAAGATCTGGGTGTAAGTCACCATTCTTGGTGATGACATTTAGCATTTCTAATTCACCTAATTTACCGGGTACTTTTTTCTTTAACTCAGCAACCAAGCTACCTAATTTTTTTGGATTGTTAGGAAATTGTGATAACGCTTTTCTACTAGGTGATATTAGACCTATAGGATTGTCAAAAGTAGTGATAGGGGGATCAACCTCACCTCTAGATATATTAATCGGCACACCATCCATATCAAGAAAAGGTTTAGATCGTGTATCAAAATATTCAAACTCACTATCCTTAATAGCAGGTAAAGATGAACCACCACCCCCTGGTATGTTGTCACCAACTTTGGCAAATCTTGTGAGTCCTCTAGCAACTCTAGGTATTGCACCTATAACTGGTAGAGTCCCCAAACCAGCAAGACCTTGTAACAGTCTGTTGCCCAAACCACCAAGCCTATCGTCTTGTGCAAATCTTTCTTCTGCTCTCTTGCCAAATTCACCTACCTCGAAAGCAGCAAGTCCCTCACCTACAACTGGTGTGACACTTATGCCTAATTGTTCTTTAAGTGGTAACTCTTCAAAAAGTCTATAGGCTTCTCTATTTTTACCTTCTGAAATAAGTTGTTGGATTTTTATTTGCTTTGCAGCTACATCTGCTAACTCACGCTGACTTCTCATACATCAGAGTATAGCAGACTACATCATCTCTAGACTAGATGCAGGTCTAAATTCTATTGATTGCTCAGATATTTTTACACCACCCTCTTCTGTTGGCTCAACTTCACCCTCTTTTTTATTTAGTTGTTCATCTATTAAGAGCTTGAGTTGTTCCATTTCATTTTCGGATAAATCATCATCCATAAATTGATCTATAAGTGCGACTCCTGCGGCTCCTAAACCTGCTCCTGCTAAACCTTGTGGAGAAACTTTGAAAGGATTCATCATAAGCCCTCTGCCTACTGAACGAAGTGCACCTAAGCCTTTTTGCAATAATGATGGTGGCATTCTTTTTTGTTTCATGATGTCTAAATAATTTCTAAGTTTTATTAATTGTTGTCTATCCATTTCTGAAACACCCTCACCAAACAAATCTTTTGGCACATCCTTTATAAGTCTTCTAGCTATTTCTTCATTATCAAAACCTATATTTGCTAAATGTTTTGCTGCTTCTTGTGCGCTTTTTGCACCCCCTACCCCTAAAAACCCACCTTCTGCCATTTGAGGTAAGTCTTCATCTGGTATCTCTGGCATTTGATCTTCAACGACACCACCTGTTGCAAAACTTTCTATTGGCTCTAATTCATCCATTTGCATATCTACAGATGGCATAGGTGGTGGTAATTGCTGACCAACCTCTATATCTGGCAACATCATAACTGGCATCTCTGGTCTAGCTATAGGACGATTCTGTAAAAATCTTCTTCTGTCTTCTGGTCTTAATAAACTAATATCTGGCATCTTAGGAACTGCTCTACCTATTGCTTCATCACCAGTCATTTGTCCAAGCCCCTTTAATTCTTTTAAATTTATGCCCTTGCTTGGTGGTATAGGTTGAGTGATCGGCATAGGCATAGGCCTCATTATTGGTTCTATTGGGGGTCTTGGTAAAAAATCGTTTCCACCTCTTATTGGGTTAATTGGCTCTTGTAATATAGGCATAGGTCTTCTCCTAGGTGGTAAAAATCTACCTCTAGGCGGTAGTCCACCTCGAACTGGTGAAGAAATAATTCCTTCATCTATTATTGGCATGTTAGGTAAAGGCATTCTTTCTCTCATATCGTTGCTATTACGAAATCTATTGTCCATATCGAAAGCACGAGCAGACATTCTATCTGTAAAGGAGCCACCCCTACTTTTTAGATTGCCTAGTATTCTGCCAATTACACCCATAATTACATCATGTTAAGACCCAATTCTTGACCACCACCAACTAGCAGTTGTTCAGCGAATTGTAGTTCTTCTAATGAAATACCTATTTGTTGTAAGAATTGTTCTATTTCTTCTTCAGACGCGCCTTGAGCTTTCATCTGCTCAATTATCTGTAAGATTTGATCCATAGCTTGTTTAGCTTCTTGTTTCTCTTGTCCGCTTAAAGCATCTATCTCTGCTTGTATCTGACTTGGATCGGCAGGAGGCATTTGACCACCCATATCCATTTGAGGTTGCATACCCATTTGGTTGGGCATCATATTTGGATTCATCATATCGTTTTCCATTCTTTGTCCTTATGTAAGAGATCAGAAATGTTCCAACAATAGTTGCGGCGTAGTTCCGAGTCAAGACTGACCTCAACTAGAAGATTACTCTATTTATCAAATTAAATCTAGTTAAAAATATATATACCCCGCCTATAGGTATCCTAGTCTTTATAACTTTTAAAAATAGGAGTCGTTGTTTCTAGACAAACCGTTTCATATATAAATTGACCCCCTAGGGTACCTTTGTAAAAAAATATGAAATTGTGTGAGAAAAACCTTGTGTAAACATGTGTATATATACGCCGTAGGCAAATTTGCCTCCCCGCTGGAGCTTCACCACCCGATTGCCGACTTTTTTGACTGGTCCAAGGAATCCTAAGACACAAAAAAAGGGCAACCGAAGTTGCCCTCTTATATGGGGTAGTCAAAATTTAATGCATATTCTCCCCCTCATCTTCGTTGTTAATTAGCCTCATACTTGGGCTAACATTTACAGTTGTGTCTGCAATATGTAAAGTCTCGTCCTTTACAATTTGCACACCATTAATGACTAACTCTTTGAGTTCAGTCTCGGCACCCAATAAAAGTGGAGTGCCATCTTCGGTTGTAATCTGAAATTTAATTTTCATACTAACTCCCATACATATAAGTATACACAAAGTAGACTTATATGCAAGTTCTTTTTTTTAGACAAAGCTAGACGAAATGGTTGTTCGGTTCGGCATTCCGTCTGGCAAGTTGTGTGTGTGGTATATTAAAAACTTATGGGAGTCATCCTGGTTCGCCTATCATTCGTTCCGACCGACTTCCGACAATAGGGCCAGGATTACCAACGACACAACAAAAAATAGAGTTGTCATTTGCGACCGATTTCAGCGAACCCATCAAACCAGTTTTCGCCATGTGTGTCTTCTCGATTGCAATGTTCTTTCGCCTCAGCTTTTGTCAAACCTGTTTTGATAGTTCTTTGGGTCACTTCTTCCGTTTTTGGATTACGTCTGAACCTAACTATCTTATAGTTTTTACTCTCCCACATATTCTACCCCCTGGAGTTGTGCCAACCTAGAAGGTATGACTTTAGTTAAATTGCATTCTGAACAACAGCGATCGTTCACACTTTCTTTTAAAGGTTGCGGATTATGTCCGTACCCCCACGACTTAGTTCCACAAAGGGAACACTTAAAAGTATCTTTCATATTCATAAGTGTATTTTACATCTTGTATACAGTTTGTCAAATAATAGGTGATGCAAAACGATGGTTGTGCGGCCCAGACGAAGCTCTTGTGTGTGTATATAAAAAAATTTTTTATCACCAAGCTCCTGGAACAACTACGCTGGAAGCCGACGCCGACACAAAAAAAAGGCCAAGCTCATGAAAACTTGACCTTATAGTTCTAGAATATTCCATTTACGTCCTAGTGAACCGTTTACCAGAAGAACTAAGTTCTTAGTTCCACAACCTAGCTATAAACCAAACAACTATTTAATAAACATCTATGTATTAGTCCAAAGGTATGGTTTTATAATTTACCCTAACTACGAATATATTATATTACTAAATGTAGACAGATGTCAAGACGTGGATCTAGGCCGCATCCAGATCTACAAAATTGTGTGTATATATATAAGAAAAATGTGTGGGCTTCACCCAGGAGTCTATTTTATTTTTGCCGACCGACTCTCTTGCATCTGGACCTGGGTCATGAAGACGGAGTGTGTGTAAGGAAAAATGAAATTTGGGATATAAATACACACACCCCACCTAATAGAAATGCCGACCGACTATTTGCCGTTCCAATAATTTTCTGGGTTCGTAGATTTTTTTATTTCTCCATTCACCCTATACATATCTATTTCAACCACTTTGATAATTGCATAAGAACTATCTGGTAGTTTGCCTTTAGACATATCCTCGTAGAAATCATCAGAACTACCCGCTACAGCCAGGACTTCACCAGAGGTTGTGTCAATAAAAAGATAATCGTCATCTTCATAATCAACGAAGGTTATTACAGTTTGTTTAAACCGACTTTTCTCTTGTTTAACTGCCATCTCTCACCCCCAATCTGTCCAGTAATAAATATCACTATCTTCATTTTCAGCCCACTCTTTTTGACCTTGTGCAAATTCTTCTGGCTCTAACATTTTCTCCACACATCCTATTGAACAGGCGTACTCCCACTCAGCTACAACGTAATAACCCTCAAAAACATCAATAGGCTTTTTACATTTGTAACAACAAGACGGCAAATCTTCAAACTCTTCTTCGGTAAAGGGCAATTTATTCCAGTTCTTTTGGTTTAAATTTTCTAGTAGTTCTTCATGTGACTGACTACTCATCTTCACCCCCTAGCTTTTCTAGTTTATCGTCAAACATCTTATGTATCTCTGGTATGTCTTTGTCAGAAACAAAGTCCCAAAGCACTTCTGCCATTATTATAACTTCAGGCACTTTAGCAAGAGTTAATTTCTCAAAGAAATCTATTAATACTCTTAAATCTGTATAGTTGTGTCCCTCTAAAAGATTGGTTGGAATATCCTCTGGATACCAGGCACCATTTGTTTCACAATAGTGTTTTTTCTCATCATCATACCAATTAGCAGCTAATGAATCTAAAGCTCTTTTAGCTTTTTTTACTTCATCGTTAGTTATCATTTTTTCCCCCTAATCTAATAGAACCATATAGGCTTTAGGCTCATGTTTCATAAACCAGTCACATCCTTTACGGACATCCTCGTATCGTCTCAACATCTCAGAACCCTTTATAACATCATAAACGGCTAGAGCATCTGGCTTTAAAGTTACTTTCTCTCCAGTAAACTGGTTGGTAACCTCAACAGGTTTAGTGTCCAAAATTGGAACATTAAACGGTATCTTTCTATTTTTCATATTAATTACTCCTTACCTAATAATGTATACAAATAGTAGTTAGATGTCAAGAGGAAATAAGTTTCACCCTGATGACCCAGGAATGAGGCGAATGTGATGCTTATTGTGGTTATGTGCTTATTGTGAATATATAGGAAAAAAATAAAAAAAATGCCGACTCTCTGGTGAGAGCCGACACTAATCCGACTATTCTAGATAGAATGTATCGTTGATCGAAATAGATAAGTCCCCATTCCTTACTATATCTAAGATGTCGTCTTCATAATTTTTGATGTCAAAATTATCATCAACTGGATTACCCTTTATATGGGTATCTAGTTTGTCGTTTAAATCCTTAATCAAAGACATGACTTTCTCATGCTCTGCGTCTCTCTTTTCTTCCGTAGAAGCGATTTTAGCTAAAGTTTCAGCTAGTTCTTTTATCATATTTACCCCCTTTGGTAAGTTGATAAGTCTAGTGTATACAAATAGTAATGTATGTCAAGTAATGTGACATTTTATTTTTCCACCCTACTTCGACATTAGAAGGTAGCTTAAACGGATTTCCGAACCAGGGAAGCGTAGATCCTGGCATCTGGTGTGTGTATTGTGTGTTATTATTATATATATACCAACAAACTTCTTACCGACCGACTACAAACCGACATCCGACCGACTTTTAAGCATGATTTTTATTTAGAGAGTGACCAAGAGAGAGAGGGGGCGCAGTTTCTTACCCTATATCCAACAATTACTATACTTTAATTTATATTTACTATTGACAATTAGTATCTAATCTGTATACTTTTTGTCTATAGGAGTTAATTAATATGTCTACACGAAGTTTAATTTGTTATCAGGATGAACAAACAAAAGAAATATCCTCAATCTATTGCCATTCAGATGGCTACTTGCAACATAATGGCAGAATTCTAAATGCACATTATAAAGATCATGCAACCGTTAAAAAATTAGTAGATGGTGGCAACATATCTTGGCTATCAGATACTATCGAAGATTCTGGGTATTATAAGAACTTAGAAAACAGAGGTGGCTCAGAAGACCAGGAGAGAACTAAAAAACACCTTAACCAATATATGTTATTTGACTATTTAAGAGGTGACATATTTATTGAGTGGGTTTATTTATTCAAGGATGGGGCTTGGCACTATTCTTATCTTATTACAGAAGATCACAAAAAAGGAACTATGGAACAACATTTGGATATGTCTAATGTTTCTCATTCTTGTTGGAGATTACTCAAACTTGCAGACGAAGTTCAAGAACAAACAGAGGGGGTAGAATAATGGAAAAATCAAGTAGTTGGCTAGAAATAGCAAATATGCCGTTATGTTGTATCTGTTGTGGTAGCAGAAATGTTGATACTACTAAAGATACTTGTTTGTCTTGTGGCTCTACTGAGGGTTTGTTAGCAGACGAAAGGACTACTAAGGAATATGAGGGGATGAATAATGTCTAAACAAACATTTACTGAATTTAAACATAAGATAGCAGAAGAATGGGCTACAGATGAAGTGAATGAGGCTAGTCATTGGGCTACTAGAAACTTTTTAATTCATGTTGTGACTGAATACTTTTTGGCAGAAATGCCTGATAACTTAAAAGATTTTAAAGAACAGTATATGTATGAAAAAGGATATGACGAAGGAGATATTGGTTATGATCTAGAAGGGGTGGAAGAATGAGTAGAGATAAAAAGAAAGAATATATATTCAGCCATACTTTGTTAATTACACAAGAAACTACTGTTATGGCTAATACTTATGAAGAAGCAGAAAATACATTTTGTTCTGGTGGTGGCGATACAGATGATGTTGATTGTAGTAATGGTGATTGGGAATGTATACAAAATCCAGACATTTCATTCATTAAGGGGATGACTAATGAGAGTTAAAAACCTTATAAAGACTTTAAAAAAGTTTGACGATAATGATGAAGTAATTTTCTATCATTTGGATAACTACGACCTAAAAGAATGTCAGTTAGAAAGCATTTTAACAACTAATGATGGTTTAGGTGTTGAGATAACAATAGAGGAAGTGTTTGATGAAAGATAAAGAATTGAAAGGTATTGCTAATGCATTAAACGATCATTATGGTGGTCAAGAAATTACAACAAATCATTTAGATAATGTTGCAATAATAAAAAACTACTGTCCTGATTGTCCTGGATGGCAAGGTGATATTGCTCTAGTTGTTCATGGTGGTGGCTCATGTTTCAAAGACATTCTCTACAAAATAGATGGGAAATGGACATGGGTAGAAAGCATGAATGAAGGTGAATATAAATGTAATTTGGAATTAATGTAAGGGGAAGAAATGAGTAAACCAAAAATGGAAATAGTATCAAATTTGGAAGGGGAAGATAATATTGTTTGGATAGATTTTAAAGGCAAAGAAATCAGAATAGAACAAGATAACTTTTATAACGAGGGAAAATTGATGATAACTGTTCACAACAAAGGTGAAGATTATCATGCAAAACTTTTAGTTGATAACGAAGATGATTGATCCATTTATAGACGGAGATAGTAATAAGATAGAGTGTGCAAGTTGTGGCTCTATTGCAGAATTTACAGACAATGCAGATGAAGGAGATGGTTTTGGACAAGATTACTATTTCTGTTCAGATTGTAATAAGAACACAGTTCTTCACTATCAAAAGGTTTATGAAGAGCCTTATTGTGTAGAGGATGAACTACAAGAGCAGTCAGCTAAATAATAACGGGTGTTATTGTTTGGTGTTGAGTGCATAATTTTCGAGAGGAATTTATGAATAATAAAATACGCGAACAGAAGTTCGTAATCAACCCGCCTAATTTCAATCTTGTGAAATTGCAGGTCGAGGGTTTAACTCCTTTAATCCAAAATAAGATGAAGGAGGCTTTGATAAAAGAAATGGAAGAAGTCCGTTCTGGTAAGGCTAATAAAGTTAATGCCAAGAGAACTGCTATCGATCCTAAAAAAGAGTATTTGAAATCTGCTTATACTCAGGATGATGGCACATTTGGATTTCCTGCAAGTGCATTCAAACAATGTGCAGTTAGAGCAGGTAAGGCTTTAGGCTTGGCTATGACAGACGCAAGAACTTTGTTTTTCGTTCTGCCAAATGCCCCAGATGGAGAGTGTGTTTCTATTAAGTCTAAGAAACCAGTATTGAGGAAAGACCCAGTTAATGTAAAGACTGGTAAAGACCTCAGATTTAGACCAGAGTTTAGAAACTGGTCAGCAGAACTCCTGGTAAAATATGACGCTGATAGAGTGACCATAGAGCAGATAGCTAATTTGCTTAATCATGGTGGTCAAACCGTTGGTGTAGGTGAATGGCGTCCAGAAAGGAACGGCACATTCGGTATGTTTACAGTTGGTTCTAGTAAGGTGGCATAATGAGAAATAGCAGAATTAATTTAACTGCTGAACTCGTAAAAGTGCAACAAAGGTATGGGTCGGTTTCGGCTCATACCGTCTTACGAGAGGCGAAGAAGAAGTCTAGTCCTTTGCATAATTTCTTTGAGTGGGATGATAGTAAAGCTGCTCAAAAGTGGAGAATGCATGAGGCTAGAATGTTAATAGCAACGGCTAAGGTCTATGTTAGTGAAGTTAGTCCTGAAACCGTAAGAGCTTTTGTAAGTTTAAAGACAGACGAGGGTAGACGATTTGTTGAAACTGCTGAGGCTTTAACTGATGACCAAATAGCTGCTGAGTTATTTGAAACACTTCTAAGAAGAATGAACAGCTTAGAGGAACAGTTAAGGCTTATGAACTTGTATAAAGGCTCATATAAAAATACACTAGACAATGCAAGAAAACCTCTGCAAAAAAGTCTAGGATCAAAAAAAGGTCAAACTACAACCACTCTAACACCTAGATTGGCTTAGTTGATCTTTTTGGTAGGTCGTGTGTCTTTCATTTTACCCCCTCGATACATGACCTACTTTTTCATTTTGGCAGTCGTGGTATCGTAAGGTGGGTTGCGTTAAGTTGGGGTTGGTTATGGCAGTTATGGAGACGCTAGTTGGCGCGAGTTCTGGTCCGTTGTGTTTAGGCAGTTGTCGTACGGAAAGGCTCGGTGGGTTCAGTTGCGGTCAAGGTCTGGCAGTCGGGGTTAGTTATGTCGTGTTCCGTTTGGGTGCGTCAGTTAAGGTAAGGCGGGTTTTGTTGGGGTCAGGCAGGTTCTGTCAAGGCAGTCCAGGTGGGGTTGGTTGCGTTCTGTCACGTTAAGGCAGTCGTGGTGAGTCTCGTCTTGTTAAGTTATGTCAAGTTATGGCAGTTACGGAGAGTCGCGTTATGTTGCGTTACTGTGCGTCTCGGTGTGTCTGGTTAAGGCAGTTATGGAGAGTTGCGTTCTGGTGCGTTTGTGCGCGTTGCGGTATGTCTGGTTATGGCAGTTGTGGTTCGGCGCTGCGTGTTTCGTTCCGTTTTGTTATGGCAGTCGAGGTTGCTCCAGGTGGCGCGAGTTAAGTCACGTTTAGTTAAGGCAGTCTAGGAGAGGTTTGTCAAGTTGTTGCAAGTTGAGTTATGGTCTGTTGGGGCAGTTGTGGTGTTATACAACAAAGATTATAATTAGTTAGCTGGGGTCAATCCAACTCCCTATAGTGTATTTCATATTCGGGTTGGCTTCGGCTATTTTATGGAGAGATTTTATGAAAGGGAAAATAAGTAAAAAATTCGTTTACGATAACGATAGAAGTCCAATAGAAAATTTTAACTTTTGGCTATCAGAGAATGAAAGTGAAAGGTTTTGGAATGAAGAGAAACCGTTATCTTACAAAGAGTCTGTCGATCTGTTTGAAAAACAGTATTGTGTCAAGATAGATGGAGTGAAGATTGATGAATAGTTTATTAGCTGTTATCTTCGTTATCATCCTGGCTGCTATTATCGATTTCATGAGTGGTGGCAGTAGTGGACACAAGTGATTCATCATTTATTGGCACATCTATGATTTCTTGACCCATAAGTTGTTTTAACCTATTTTCTATCTCTTCTCGTGACATCATATCGATCTTACCGAATCTAACTTCTTTTTTATCAACAACTAATCCACCAACTTTCAACAAACTATTCTGGGCTGCGATTGCAGCATTATATGATCCAGAGTCCAGAGCTTTGTCTCTTATGTCATATAAATCTTTAACTGCTCTATCGTGATTTAATTCATACTTTTTTCTAACTTCCGACATTAAATATTTATATTCCGACAAAACATTTTCGTTTTTCATAAGTTTGTATGCCGACTGTCTAGCGTCTTTGTAACCAGATCTTTTTGCAGCTTCAACATAACTCATCTGTGGATTATTGACTATAGTCCAGACGAACACTTGTTGTCTGCGATTAAGTTTCTTATCTAGATCAAAATATTCAATAGGTGGTGTTTCTTCTTGATGAAGTATAGGCTCGAACTTGACTTCTGGTTTGGACATATACTCGTAATTCTATGGTTTCTTATTGTAGATGTAAAGTATGGTCTAGGAACTGAATATTAGATGTGGCTATCTCTACTTATCTAATAAGTATATTCCAAGATTATCACGCCAGATTATGTATCGTCAATACAAAAAAGCAATAAATATTAAATTAATTTCACATTCTCTGACAAAAATGAAAAAAATGTTTTTATTGTCAAAACCACTAAACATAAGGCTTTCATACGACAAGAAAAGTCTGACAAAAATAGACAATAATCAAATATCCATATTTTTAAGGATATGTTCTATTACTGATACTGTGAATCCATTACCCAACATTTTGTATGCTTGGGTGTTGCTTACTGGCATTTGGTAGTCTTCTGGTATTGTTTGTAGTCTACGACACTCTCGAACTGTTAGCTTTCTCCAGGTTAAGTCCTCTCTTACTGCTACTGAATCTTTGCTGACCGTTGTTATAGCATTTGATTTATCGTCTTTTCTTAGCTCTAACATTTGTTTTGTTTGATTAGCTACCGAACTGCCATCTCGATCCATTCTTTTACCATCACTATCATATGCTCTACCTCTAAGTGCACCACCAGAGATAACCTTTGGTTCTCTGTTGCCACCACCCATACTATTAAGAGTAGGAGCTTTACCGTCTGGGCTATAGACTCTTTTGAGTATATCGTGTCCATTTACATCACTAGCCACCCCAACTTGTTCTGGTTTAGTTTTTAACACTTTTGGTATGTTGTTAGTTCCGCCACCCCCATTACCAATGCCATTTAAGGTTGGAGATTTGCCACTCTTATCGTATAAACCACCACCATAATGATTTCCTTTTTCGTTAGCTAGTTTTATAGGTTTGTCGGATGATTTGGTTTGTATTTTTGGACTGTAGCTTGAAATAACTGTAGGAGATTTTCCTTCAGAAGAATACACTCTTCTTCTCATTTCATTATCCTTTAATATTTCTCTTGGTATATCGAATGCCTTTTTTGGTTTAGTTTCTACTTTGGGAACTGTGCCTTTACCAGCATGAGCAGTAACTGTAGGTGACTTACCATCTTCACTAT
>MDSZ01171489.1_pt1 | contig 22340 bp, 21 predicted proteins | sample 811201 | NCBI WGS metagenome assembly MDSZ01 (sample SAMN05326647, study PRJNA326480) | marine metagenome | isolation source: seawater | place: Indian Ocean: North | collected 2010 | reverse complement strand
CCATGTCTTAAGACAAAGTACCATTGGCGCTGAAAGGCTTGACTGCCGAGTTCGGAATGGGATCGGGTATTACACTTTCGCAATAATCACCAGGCAAAGCTTAATACTAAAAAAAAACACGAATGTAAAGTTGATTATATTCATATTATAAGTAAAAAACTTAAAAACTGGATATAAACATAACTTTACTACCCTTATTGTAAAAGTTTTTTAAAAAAATATCAGAATAATGAGATTATAAAAATAATTAAAAATTTAAAATTAATAAATTCAAATAATAACCTATGTGATATATTGGATTTACTCTTTCTAAATAATGACTAATTTATTCATATTCATTTTAATAAGCTTTTTATTTTTTATATTTATTTCAAAAATTTCTTACAAATTAAACTTAGTTGATATTCCAAACAAAAGGAAAATTCATAAAATCCCTGTTGCTTTTACTGGAGGAATGGCGATGACTATTACATTTGCCTTTTCTGTTTATTTATTTGATTTTCATGATGTTAAAATTAATTTAATTTTTTCTATTGGTTTCTTGATGGCACTGATTGGCTTAGTTGACGATAAATATAATTTAAACATTGGTGGTAAATTAAGTTTACAATTAATTCCTGTAGTGTATCTAATAATAATTGAAAATTTCTCTTTGATCCAACTAGGTGAATATGAATATTTCAAGTTGGAGTTTAATAGTTTCGCAATACCATTTACTTTGCTCTGTGTATTATTTTTAATAAATGCTTACAATTATTTTGATGGTTTAGATGGTGTGTTAACTTTCTCATCAATTTCAGTTATATTGATATTGTTTTGCTTGGTAAGTGATGAAAACCTCAGACTATTTTTGGTTATAATTTTAATTTCTAAATCAATTTTTTTATTATTTAATTTTTCTGTCTTTAAACTCCCAAGATTATTTTTAGGTGATAGTGGAAGCATGTTACTAGGGTTTACTGTTGCATTTATTTTAATTTATTTAGCAAATGAAAAAAAAATAGAACCAATATTACTAGCTTTTTCAATTTCAATTTTTGTTTATGAGTTTTTATCAATCAATTTAATAAGATTAATAAAAAAAAAACATCTTTTCACAGCAGGTCAAGATCATTTACATCATATCATTTATGATAAATATAAATCAATAATTTTAACAAATTTAATTATATTTGCTTTGAATATAATTTTTTTTATATTTGGATACTTAAGTTTTAAATTAATAAATTCACTTTTATCATTAATTTTATTTTTGCTTTTATTTTTTATTTATTTTTCAGTTAGAAAAAAATATGCATAACCAAATTTATAATAATATTTATAATTTTTTTTAGATTAAGTATTTATTGTGAATTCAATACAAATTTATAGAGTTCGCTTACACTGATAATTTTTTTTGGAAAATTATTTTTTATATTTTGAGAAGCAAAAGCATATCCCTTTGTTTCATGCATTCCATTTTTAATTGCTAAAAAAATTACTTCATTAAAAAGAAATAATTCATTTTCATCTTTAGTTACAATCATATCATCTTTTGTAATTTCTTTGGGATAAGTAAGAGTAACGAATAAACTTTTTTTTCTAACTTCTATTTCTTTAAATAATCTTTCATTATCTTTTTTTACATAAATATTCTTCAAAATATCTAAAGCATTAAGTACTTCATCTGAGCTATTAAATTGAATTTCAAAATCTCTTGTCATCCTAGTAAACAACTTAGAGTAATTTATTTCAATTTTATTCAAAAAACTTTCATGATTTCTTAAACGATAGTAATATTTAGTATTATCATATGGTACTTGTCTTAATCCTGTGGCAATAAATATTTTATTATTATCTTTATAAAGTTTTAAATAATCCTCAAGAATCCTATCATAAACAATAAACATATCTAAAACTGGATCTACATTTGATTTTATATACCAAGAAGGATTTTTTTTTGAATTTTCAACATATTTCGAATTGAAAAAATAATGATGCTGTATATGTGCACCAGCATTAAAAAAAATAGAGGAAAAATTAATTTTGTTTTTTTTTAAATAATAAATATGAACCATATGAATTAAATAATCTAATACTAACGATCTTTTCCAAGGTTTAATTAAAGCTGAAATTATTAATTGAATTAAAAAATTTGTTCTTTTTAAATCCAAAGTTCTAATAATAATTTCAAAAATACAAAAAATAGAAGAAAGAGATAATTTTTGTGTACCGTTATCATTTACACTTTGTCTTAACATTTTAGTTATCCTCTTTGAAAATGAAGAATTATCAGAATTAGTATTTGTCCAAGGATCTGGTATGAAATAGGATGGTTTTTTAAGACGATTTTCTACATTCATTGGTGCTATTGCTCCAACACTTAATCCTTTTTCCTCTAATGTTTCAAAAATTTGTTTTATCTCATTATTTAATACAATATCTCCAAGTCTAAATATTTTATGCTCAGAATATTTTTTTCCAGTAAAGACTGATACCCATTGTATCCATGGTTCAAGTTGATTGTAATTTTGCTCTGCAAATGTTTCACAATACTTAAATGATGATTGAATTTTATCAAAATTTTTTAATTTTTTTTTATTTTCCTTGAGATATTTTTTTAAAATATCAAAATTAATTTCATTGAGTTGTAAAAAAATGAATTTACTCATTGTATATCTTTATATTCATCTCTGTCGATATCTTTAATCCAGTCATAAGACGTATCTTTAAACAATTTTGTAACTCTATTTGGATATAATTTAAAATCAATCCTAGTAATTTTCCACAACATTAAAAAAATAAAAGAAAATAAATATAGTAATTCTTTTAAAAAAGGTATGTATAAAATTTTTTTAGGTTTTTTTTGTTGTGATTTAATTATCTCTGTAACTGAGCTAACAGGATATTCAATTGCTAAAAAACTTCCATTTAGATCTTTTTTTTCTACCAAATATTCTATGAAAGAAATTAATTTTTTCATTGATGTTAACGATTTTTTTACATCTATTTTTGGTATTATGGGTAAATAAGAAGCTAAAAATTGTAATTTTCCAATATTAGTAAATTTTCTTGGTTCGTCGTCAAAAATAGCAGATGGCAGCACCTCCGCAAATTTAATATTTTTAGTTTTGCACCAATTTTGGATTATTCTACCCTGTATATATTTTGTAGATCTATAAGAATTATCAGCATTAAGATTATCATTAAATTTTATGCTTTCTCCATCTAACGCTGCGACTGAACTAATATGAATAAACCTACTGCAATTAAAACCTTCAATTTTCTTCAAAAAATTTCTATGATCCAGAATATTAAGTTTGTAATATTCGCTGGCTTTTACATTGTGATCTTGTTTTGTTGAAGCCAAATTAATTACAGTTACTTCTTCATTTGTTATTTTTTTTCTAAATTTAATTCAGATATATTTGATTTTATATCAGTAAAAATACTATCTACTAAATCAACACCAATTACTAAATATTTCTTTTTTAATTGTTTAATTAAAAAACTTCCTACATATCCACTACAACCAGTTACTAATAAAATCAATTTTTTTCTCCCTTAAGCCCATAATAAATTGAGTGTATATAAAATCCTAATGGTATTGTGTATACAGTTGCCAACCAATTATTAAAAAAGTTTCCATTGGGTGAAAATGGCCAAACAGTAATAAATAATGCACTTAATAAACATACTTGATAATCGCTAAAAGGTCTTTTTTTTTCAAAAAAAATAACACTTTTAAACTGTCGAATTAAACATATTAAAATATATAAAAAACTTATTGTTAAAAAAGAAAATCCTATAATACCTGTCTCGGCTAGTAACTGCACATAAAAATTATGAGGATGTGTGCTGCAAGGTTTAATTCCTACTTGGAACTCTTTCTTTTCACACATGACCCTAAACATTTTTGGACCATATCCTGTCAAGGGCCTATCTAAAAATATATTAAACGCTGTTCTAATATGGCTATCATGGATTGGAGTAAAAATTTTTCTTTCATTATTTTCTGGAATAATTACTTGTTCATTAATTTCTGAAAACATTCTTTTTGTAATATTTGAGTTATTAATGCTAATGAAAAAAATTAGAGACAAACCAATCAAAAAAGTTATGAGCCTAAAGAGCTGAAATTTTTTTATTAAAACAATAATTGTAATAGTTGATAAGTTTAAAAAGAAAAAAGCAGTTCTTTCCCCAGAAATATAAATTAAAATATCTAAACAAACAAAAATGATAGCAACCAAATATTTTTCATATTGATGAATTTTTTTTTTAATAACAAATAGTGCAAAAAAAAGTGGAAATAATCTGCTGATATAGGAACCTAAAATTAGTTCCTCACCAAAAAATGAAGAGACTCTTACATTTTTATATAACTTAAGACCAATTAAATTTTTACCAGAAAAATATTGATAAAACCCATCTGCGATTAGAATGAGAAAAATTGTAATGAAAAAAATGTACAAATAAGAAAAGACTTTTTCTCTGTTAGTATTAATTAAAAAGACAATAAAACAAGCGAATAAACCAAACCTTATAAAAGTTAAACTACTTTTGACACTTAATATTTCTCCTGAAAAAAGACTTAAAACAACAGAATAAGTGTAAAAAATTAAAAAAAATATAAAAAATTTATTTTTTAAATATTTAAAGTCATTTTTTTTTAAAATAAAAAATAAAAATGAAATTCCGGAAATAGAAACTATTGCGTCAGGCAAAAATGGACCAGGAATTAAAAATAAAATTATTAATGGAATAATTAAAGATGTAAGGAATTTTTTATTCAGTAAAATTTTGTTCATTAAATTTCATATTATAATTATCTATTAAGTAAAATCTTTCTCAATCTTAAATAGTCTCTTTCACTTAGAGTATTTTTTAAAGGATATTTCAAATTATCCTCAACGAACCATTTTAATCTTGTATATTTATTTGCTTCTAATATTTTTCTAACATCATTTAATTTCATTAATTTATTAAGTGAATTTCTTTTAAAATAAATATCATTATTTTTTGAAATTCCATGCTTGGATGTAAAAATTTTTCTATATCCAATTTTCTTTGCAATTTTTATTAATTTTGAACTAAAATTACCAAAAGGAAATGAAAAAGAGTCAATTTTCTCGTTTAATTTATTTTCAATAATTTCTTTTGATTTTTCCATTTCATAAGTAGCATCACGAATATCTAGGCTAGTCAAACTCTTGTGAGAAAGAGAATGGGATCCAATTATCATATTATTTTTTCTTAAATCTTTAACCATATCCCAGTTTAAAAAATTTTTAGTACCTACTAATTTTGGAACAATAAAAAAATATGAAGATAAATTTATTTTTTTTAATTCTTTTAGGGCATAAGTATGATCGGATATATTCCCATCATCAAATGTTAAAACTATTTTACTTTGAATGAAATTTTTATTTTTTCTATAATCTTGAATTAGGTCTAAAATTTTTATAAAAAAAATTATATCTATATCTTCATTATATATAAGTTTATTATTTTTTTTTATAATTCTATGAAATAACAAATAGTTTATTTTATCTATCTTTTTCATAAAAAATCTTAATTAACAACTTCCCTAAAAAATTTATTATAAATATTTGAAATCATCTTTTCTGGTAAGCTTCTTAAAATAATTCTTAAAAAAATATGAATTAAAAAAGACGTAAAACTTATAAAATTATATTTATATAAATAATTGCTTAAATTTATCTCACTTTTTAAATATTCTATTCCAGATCTTCTCTTGATCCAATTGTTGTTTGTTCTAACAAAATATAAACTTTTTTGAACATTATGACATTTGAAATTTTTTTTTATAAATCTAAGTATCAAAATATAATCTTCAAAATTTTTGATATCAAAAGGATAACCTTTTGATTTAAAATATGAGCTTTTTTTAAAAACTATAGTTGCCCCATTCATTGGTGTCCTCCAATTAGAAAGTTTGGATATTTCCTTATGAAATTCAGGAACTTTTCTATATCGCTCTATTTGTTTAAATGATTTGGAAAACTCACCTATGTTGCATCCAACGATATCAATTTGTTTTCTTTTAAGACAGTTAATCTGTATCTCAAGTCTCCTTGGGTGAGATACATCATCAGAATCCATAATAGCTACAATAGGATACTTAGTTTTTTTTATTGCCATATGTCTTGCGTATCCTTGGCCTTTATTTTGAGAATTTTTTACTATTAAAATCTTTCTTTTTTTTTTCAAAATCATCAAGTAGCTGTATAAATTTTTTTTAAGTTTGCCATCTATTGCTACTATAATTTGTTTTGCTTTTAATGTTTGGTTTTTAATGCTTTTAAATGCCTTTACAAAATTAACTAACTCATCTCCATAGTAGACTGAAAAAACAACAGAGAAATTAACAGATTTATTTAAAATTTTTTTTTTAGACAACATTAGTTTTTAATATTCCTTTTTTAGATAAATATTTGACAAACATTATCATTTTTTCTAGAAAAAAATTACACTTAACCCATCTGTAATAACTTATATTCTTTCCACCAAAACTTTGTTTGAATTTATCTATTGCTTGATTTCCAGCACCACCAAAATCAAAATATTTTATTTTTTCAATATTATTATTACTGATGACCTCCCAAAGTAAATATGCATTTGCTGAAAGTTTGTAGCCCAACTGATTACTTGTACCCGAAAAATATATTATTTTATTATCATCAATTAAAAAAATAGCCTTTGATAATATATTTTGATCCTTTAAAGCACTAACAAATCTAATTTTATCTTTGGGTAATTTAATTAAGTTTAAATAAAAATTTAATGAGTGTGGAGGTAAACGACTTGATTTTCTAAATGTATTTTTAAGCATATCATAAAAATTAATCATCCAATCTCTATCTGGTTCATCAAATCTTATGTTTATATTATTCTTTTTTGCTTTTCGTATTGTATTTCTAGCTCTACCTTCCATATTTCTCCATAGAATATTTTTATCAATTCCTAAATCTAACAAAAATGAATTGTATAAATACAACCTAAATTGCAGTTTTTTAAAAACATTATTTATTTGAAAATTATCTTTTAATCTCTCATCAAAAATATATTCGGTATAGTTCGTAAATTTTTTTAAAAATTCAGTCTGAACCCTAATTAACACAGATAATTGTTCCTCAGAGTAACTGCCGTTTAAAATTATACCATTATATAAAGAAAATGTGCCAGATAAAGGGCAACCAAAAAAATTCAAAAATAAAAATTTTTTTTTTGTAAAAGGTGTGATGGAAATTACTTTTGATTTATTTTTGACAACTAAAAATTTAATATCTAAATTTTTAGTTGAGCTTATTATTTTAAGCCATTCTGGTGTTTGATAAATATTAATATTAATTTTTTTTTCATATAAAATTTTTTTATAGTTTTCAAAATCTATCCAGTACAATTCAAAATTGCTAATTTTCATAAGAACCAACGATTTTATGTAATTCAAAAATATTTTTCTTATTTACAGACTCATGAATAGGTATACAAATTATATTATTGTTAAGAAAATTAGTAATTTTATATTTTCTTTTATCATTCTTAATTTTGGATGGAAGTTCTTCACCAGGCCATCTATATACTTTAAAACCTTTATTTTTAATTTTGTTAAATATATTTTTGTTTTTAATTAAAATTGTAAAAACTTGTGGAACAAAGTGTTTATGAAAATTATTAAATATAAGCTGGTAATTTTTAAATCGAAATAATTTAATTAAATATTTTAAATTTTTTTTTCTTTTAACTATGCTATCTTTAATTTTTTTATTATAATTTAGAGTTATATAAGTTAGGTAATTTATTTGATTTATCTCAATAATTTTTTTATCATGTGAATTATTATTATTTATTTTTAAGTTCAATAAAATATTGTTCAAAATTGGTATATATTTTAAAATAAACAAAAGAATATCAGATATTATTATAAATAAATCTTTTAGAGAAAACTTAACTGCATAAAAAGTATTTTTATTATTTTTTGTCCAATAAGCTCCTAGTATAGGTAATGGAAAAACTTTTTTTAAGCTAAAAAATATTCCATCATAAAATTTCTCATTTATTATCTTAACTTGATAAGTATGAGAGCAATCGTGAATTATTTTACATTTAAATTTTCTTAATTTTTTTAAATTTTTTGCAATTTGTAAGTTTGCTAATGCATTTAAACCAAAATAATTTATTAATAAGAAAGCTTTAATATTTTTTTTTTTTATAATTTTTTTAATTTTCTCTAAATTTATTGAGCCATTTATATCCAATTCATAATAGACAATTTTGAAACCATACAATTTTAAGATTTTAGGAATACTTTCACAAATAAATGTTGGAATTAAAATATTACAACCTTTCTTAATTTTTAAATCATTCAATATCATGATCAACGATGTTTTTCCGTTTGTTGTAAATTTTAAATTTGATTTAAACCAAATATTTCTTTTAAAAAATAAAATAAGAAATTTTAATAAATTATTAAACTGAAATGTTGGTCTAGAAGTTATGAACATTTTAATAATTTATAATTTAATTTTAAAGAATTGCTCTTAAAAAATTAACCTTTTTATAAAGTAATAAATATATGAAATATAAATTCTAGTTAATCGTAAAATAAATAATTTTAGCCCCGCTTTTTGTTTGTACATATTGGCAATTAATACCTCATTAATCATTCTATTATATAAATTACCCGATGTAATATTACCTTTTCTTTCCACATAATATCCTAGTACTTCTGGTACAAAAAATAAATTTATTTTATTTGAAGCTCTTATCCATAATTCATAATCTTGAGCTGACATCAAATTAGTATTAAAAAAATTATTTTCTAATAATTTTTTTTTACAAACAATTGCTGATGTAGAAAAATAATTTCTATAGTATATTTGATCAAATAATGGGATTTCATATTTATAAAATTTTGAATAATTAGAAAATTTTTTAACACCATTTAATTTTATTACATATTCATTATGACATAAAAAATTTATATTTTTATTTTTTTTAATATATTTTTCAACCACCTCTATTTTATTTTCTTCCCAATAATCATCTGAGTCTAAAAAACAAATCCATTCTGAACTTGCTTTTTTTATTCCAGCATTTCTTGCTGCTCCAGGTCCTTGATGAGAATTTTTTATAATTATTAAATTTGTTTTTCTTGACCTATTTTTTGTAAATAAATCCTTAATTACTTTTACACTATTGTCAGAAGAGCCATCATCAACTATGATAAGCTCTTCTACCTCATTAGTCTGATTCAACACCGATTGGATTGCATTAGATATAAAATTCTCTGAATTATAACATGGTATTATAACTGAAAAAGTATTTTCATATTCACTTTTCATTTCTCAACAACCATTTATTTAAAATAAAAATTGCATATATAGATTGACCTAGAGATTTTGATAGTCTTTTTTTTTTACTTAATTCATAAAATTTCTTAAAATCAATTATTTCTGACAAATTTTTACTTTTTTGCTTCAATATACTTGATACCATAAAATTTTTATCTTCCATAAACCATCTGCTCATAGGTGCATTAAAACCTTCTTTTTTTCTATATAAAAATTCTTTCGAAAAAAATGGCTCTAATAATTTTTTAAATAATCCTTTTTGTTGATTGTTATGAAAATTAATAAATTCCGGTAAACTATAACAATGTTCAACCAAATTATGATCGAGCAAAGGAACTCTACCTTCAACAGATGCTATCATAGTAGCCTTATCTGTAAGTGACAATATATTTGAAGGAAGATAATTGTCAAAATCAACTTTCATTCTCTTTTTAATGCTTTTGCTTCTTGTATCCTTAAAAATAGACTCAATATTATTAATAATCTTAAAAAAATTGTTATCATCTTTAATAATTTTTTTTAAAAAATAATAATTAACACCTGAAATCATTGATGCGTAATTCATCGAGTCAGATTGGAATCTATAAAAATGATCTTTGTTAATCATTTTACTGAAAATTCTAATAATAAATCTTGGTATTTTATAATGAGCAAACCATTGTGCGCTGAACAAATTTTTAACAAAATGTCTTGAATAACCTCCAAAAATTTCATCTCCACCAGCCCCAGATAGTAATACTTTTATTCCTCTCTCTTTTGCTTTTTTAGACAAATAATAATTTGCTATCAATGCACTGTCAGCTAAAGGCTCGTCTAGATATGGCATAATCTCATCTATAGTTTTCAAATAATTTTCTTTAGATAACTTTAAAATATTTGATCTAAAATTAAATTTATCTGAAATTATTTTAGAATAAAATGTATCTTCCGAACTTTTGCATACAAAATCTGCTGTAAAAGATTCAATTTGTTTTTTGCCTAAAGTATCTCTTGAAAATTTTGCAATAGCCGCACTGTCTGTACCACCACTCAATAATATACCTACTGGCACATCAGATCTTAGCTGGATTTTAACTGATTCTCTTATTAGCTCCTCAGTTTTTTTGATTGCAGTTTGTATATTTCCTTTAATGATATTTTCTAAGTTTAGAGACCAATAACTATTTATGATTACCTTATTGTTGTTAATTATTATTTGATTGCCTGCTTTTAATTTCTTAATATTTTTAAACATTGTATGTGGATCTTTAATGTAAGAAAGACCAAGGTACTCAAGTAAACTTCTTTTATTGATATCTTGTTTGGTAATTTTATTTAAAGCTAAAAGATCAGATGAAAATAATAACTTATTTTTATCCTCATAATAAAATAATGGCTTTATTCCAACTCTATCTCTGGCTATCCAGGTAATTTTCCTTTCAAGATCAACAAGAGCAAATGAAAACATACCATTTATTTTATTAATACAACTTAGACCCATCTCACGGTAAAGATGTAATAAAACCTCAACATCCCCATTAGTTTTAAAACTATATCCCTTCTCAATAAGTTCATGTCGAAGTTCTAAATAATTATAAATTTCACCATTGAGCACTAAATAAATCTTATTTTCTTTATCAGAAATAGGCTGACATTGACCCTGTGGATCAATAATCGACAATCTTCTCATTCCTATGCCTATGTTTTTTGAAATAAATACGCCTTTGTCATCAGGGCCCCTAAAAAACATGTGGTTAGACATTTCTTCAATTTCAGCTCTATCTACAGATTTTTTATTAAAATTTATTATTCCAAAAATTCCACACATTACAAAACTTTACTCTTTACTATTAATTTATAATTAAATTTGTTTGGAATTTCAAAATTTCCATATAAAACTTTTGTGCTTGCTAATAATTTTTCTCCATAATTTTTAAACCTCCATCCTAAAAAAGGAATAGTTGATCCTGAATATTCTTCTAAGTTAAAAAATGAATTTAAACTTTTATTTTCAGTACTATAAACAAAATCGATATAATTTTCTGTAGAACTATTTTCAATCTTATCATTTATTTCAAATGACTTAGGGAAATGAAAGTATGAATTTAATTTTATTTTTCCTTTTCCATAAATTGAATCTGATATAGATATCAATTCTTTCTCAATTATTATTGTTCTTCTATGTTTTTCAATTTTTCTATTGATGCGCTGAAATCCATTATGTATCAAATCTATTTCAAAAAAGTTTTTTTCATTTTTAAATACAATATCAAATTCTCTTTTTTTATATTCTTTTGGTATATGCCAATCTGATTTACTCAAACTAGCTGGATTACCATCAATTGTAATTGTGTTATGGGCCTTCGCATTTTTACCAAATTTTCCCTCAATCGTGTCTGTGTAATCTAATCTGCCTGTATCAATTAATACTTCGTTGCTATCATAATATACAATAACACTTGTAAAATCATGATGAGCATGACAGGCCATATTATTATTTGTATTTTTTTCAATATGTTTAAAAATTAACCATTTAAATTTTCTTAATTTTAGATAACCAGCCTCTTTGTAAAAACAGAATTCATCAAATTCTATTTCTGAAAAATCTAATTCATATTTATTTATATCAAAAATATTACTTATCATGGAGGCCCAACCAGTGTCGAATTTTTTAATATTCTTTTTTTTAGATAATATCAAAAATATAGAAGTTATATTTTCAAGCCACTTAGGATTTTTATCTGGCGATATATCACCTATTAAAACATATTCATCATCTTTTCCTGTTTTAAAAAATAAACAACCATTTATTAAATTTGAAAGATAATGTTCTAACATTAATTTTAATTTTAGATCATTTTTTTCACTAGAAAAAAAATAAATTTCAAATATCCAACTTGTGAACAAATATTGATAATGAGAAGAGGATTCTCTAAGAAATAATTTATCATATATTAGTTTTGGAAGCATATAAGATAAAAGTTCCTTGCCTAAATTGTAATGATTGTCAGAATTAAAGAAATATCCAAAAACAATCAAAGCTCTCGCATTATTTATAATATGATTTCCAGATAAATCCTCATTATTAAATTCTATAGTGTTTGCTAAAATAAATGCAATTTTATCAAGATATTTTTTTATATCATGAGGAATATCAAGATGAGTTTTCTTATGAAAAATTAAAAAATAAATAAAATTTGTAATACGTTCTGAGATTTCGTATGGATTATTTGAAATTTTTTCATTACTACGACTTAATATCCAAGACTGCACCAACAAAATACCATCTTCATATCCCACAAAACTTTGTTTTTCAAAATCATTATCGATCAACCAGTGCCATCTACCTAAAGCACAATCTTTCTCAATATCATTTGAAAAACTTTTCCAAGGAAAATCGTAATTGATTTGTATATATTTATCAAAAAATTTTATTTTTAAATCTTTTTTGATTTTATTTTTTAGAGTTTGATTTGGTAATTTTTTAAAGTTTTGTAATTCTATTTTTTTATTAGTTTTTACTTGTTTACTCAATCTATATATAGACCTTGGGTAAAAAAAAAATTTTTGAAGATTGAAAAATTTTATTAATTTTCTCAAAATGATTGAATTTAAAAGAAAAATTAAACTTACAAATGATTTAAAATAAAAATTAAATCTATTTATCATTTATGTAATATTTTTTTGTAATTGAAAAAAATAAGCAATTTGGAAAGCAAAAATCTCTCTACATCCTAATTCTATAGAACTAGTATAATGAATTAGTGATCCCCATAATATAAAAATAAAATAACCACATATCAGCAAGTGAAAACTTAAATTATTTGAATTTTCTTTATTTAATGACAGTTTAAATGATTTTGTGATACAAAAAATAATAAACAACGAAATCGCAACAAAATAAGGCAAACCAACTCTAAATAATATTCCAAAAAAACCTAAATCTGAAGTTGCATCATAATCCCATTCTAATCTTCCAGTTCCAAGCAAAACTTGATCTAAATTTAATTTTAAATATTCATTATAAGGATCAACTAATAGACTAACATAAATATCAATATCTTTTTGTTCATTTAGTTTAAAAAATATAATGTCTGTAAAAATAATCTCAGAGAAAAAAAATAGACTGATACCTGTAGCATAGAATAGAAATAATCTTAATGATATATTTTTTAATCCAAAAAAACTTGGGACAAAAAAAAATGTAAATAGTATAATTATTAGAAATAGAAGGTTACAAGTCTGTGTCATAGTTATCAAATACATAATTAAACTCAAAATAATCAATATATTTAATTTAATGTTATTTTGCTTTAGATAAAATTTTCTTCCTAAAAAATATATTAAAGTAAGGAGTGATAATATCCCTGCTATTTGGCTTCCTAGAAAAAAACTATTCAAACCTTTAAAATCAAGTGCAAGAATATACCAAGGTGCTGTATTGTATGTTTTAAATTTTGCGACAGATTCAGCGTAACCGAAAAGTTCAACAAGCTTATATTCAAAGCCTAATAGGCGAATAAAAAATTCAAAATACAAATAGAAAAGGCTAAATTTTAAAAAAAAACTTATTATATTTTCTAAATCAATTTTTTTATTAAAGTTTATAAATTGATAAATTAAAAAACTCTCTAATAATAATAAGATTATTCCACCACTTCCATAGCCAAAACCAAAAGTTAATTGTATTAAAAAATGTATTAAAGTAATTGAAATGATAATAAAATAACTTATTGGTATCTTTGATATTTTTTTATTAACAGAGATGATTAGTAAAAATAAAATAAATAGAACAAAAAAAGGAACATACTTAAGAAGTGAATAATCTAAGAAAGCAGCAATCAATGGCAAAATAGAGAAAAAAATAGTTATAGCTTTTATGCTCATTTAATTATTTCTTCATAATATTTCTTAGCCATTTTATCTGCTGAAAAATAATCTAAGTATCTTGAATATCCTGCTTCTCCAAATTGATTTGAGAGTTTTTGATCTGTCAAGATTCGCATCATGCTCTCAAAAAATAAATTGATATCAAGTTCTAATACATATCCAGTGACATTATGTTTCACAACCTCCTTCAATCCACCAACATTTGAACAAATTACTGGTTTTTTGTAAAACATAGACTCTAATGCTGTGTATCCAAAAGATTCATCTTTTATAGACGGTATAACCATTAAGTCAGCTTTTTTTATTAAACTTTCCACATTTTCAATGTGGTTAAATAATAAAATGTTATGATTTTTTTTCATTTTATTTACTTTATTTTTAATTTCTTCTTTATATTTATTTTCTCCATCACCAGCTATAATCAATGTAATATTTTTATTTAAACTGTTTATTTTTTTAAAAACATCTAAAAGAAAGTTATGCCCTTTTCTTTTTTCGTAAACAGCTAACATAATTACTATTTTATGATCCTTTCTATTATTTAGTTCCTCCATTAAAAATTTATCTTCATTTTGTTTTTTAAATCTGTTTTCATTTATCCCATTAAAGATAACGTGTTTTTTTGAATTATTGACGTATTTTCTATATCTAATACTTTCAAGACAACTATGAGAAACTGTAACAAGTGATTTCGAAAATTTTGAAATACAAAAATCAATAATTTGTTCTCTCAATTTAAAAATAATATTTGGGGAATAATTTCTTGCGAAGTTATGAAAATTATATATTGATAAATTTTTTTTGTTAAGTATTCCCCAAGCAATTGATGCAGATACATTGGCATCTCCACCAGGATAACCTCCGCTAACAACCATCAATTTATCTAATTTATGTGATTTAAAAATGCTAATAATTTTTGGAACTTGATAAAAAATTCCAAATAAACCAAAAAGTAATTTATTAGTGATTTTTAAAAATTTATTAGATGTAAATTTTTTTAAATCGTCATAAATTATAAAATCGTAAATTACAAAATTAACTTTTGCTAATTTATTTTTTAGATTTTTAATTCCTGGATGGGATTTATTACAAAAAACAAAAAAATTTATTCTTTTATTTGGAAAATTGTTTATCAAATTAATTAAGTAAGTGTCTAATCCTCCTTGTTTATTATTTTGATAAAAAATTCCAATATTCATTAAAATATTTTAGATTTTGATATAAAAATAATCATTTATTTTTTTTTTTTGAAATTTTTATATATTCTAAAATATCATCTTTATAATGTTTTTTTAACATTTTTAATTCATTTATATTAATATCTTTAATATTTGATTTTGAATTAACATTCGTGTTAATTTGATCTAACCAATATGAAAGAATATAAACATATTTAATTAATATTTGAGGTAAAAATTTATAAATTTTAATTATTTGTAGAAATGATTTAAATGTTCTAAAAATCTTATCGTGGTTGATATTTATAATTCTCTTTTTTCCACCTTTCATAATTATTTTTTTTGATATTTTAAATTTGTTATTAATTTTCAAAAATATTGAAATTTTATTTAAAACAATTTTAGGTTTTAATATAAATTCTTGATAATCAATTTTTAAAATATTTCTTTTAGGAAAAATTTTAAGATGTTTGTTTAATCTAGAATATTCCCCTGATGTTATATATTTATCTTTGTAATTTTTATTATCATTTTTACGGAGTTTCTTAATATTTTTAATCTGCTCTTTTATGACGCTATTTATATTTCGTTGCTCATTATTAAATCTTACCGACATGTCGTAATGACTTATGAATCTACTAATTGGCTCCCTATAAATTATGATAATTTTTATTTTTGGGAATTTTTTATATATTTTCTTTAAACTATTTGGATACATCATATATTGTGGTGATACAGTGCCCCATAATTGATGATTTTTACCTTTATAAAAATAGTTTGTTAAAAAATTTTTCCAATCATTTTCATTAATTTCTTTATTTAAAAAAAAAGGTAATTCTTTTTCAGGAGGTATAAATAATTTATCATTTTGTGAAAGATATTGTGCGAGCATTGTTGTTCCAGATTTTTGAATTCCAGCTACAATGAAATCTAAATTAAATTTTTTCATAAATATTCTAAATTAAATCAAAAATTTAGTACTTTTTTAATTATTTTATCTAAAGAAATTCCATCAGTGAAAATTAAATTTTCAAATTTAAATCCAGATTTAAATATTTTTTTTTTTTTAATATTATCTATAAGTTCATTATTTGTTTTGGCCACATAAAGAATAGATGTAAAATCGTTATGAATCATTCGATTCTTTTTAAAGGCTTGAAAAAAATCGTATGAATAATATTGGACATTATTTTTTAAAACTTCTAAAACCGCAGTTCCACATGGACCAATAACTATTGTTTTTTTATGACAATAATTAAGAAGATTTCCATAAGAAACAATATAATTACTTAAGCAAGGAAAATTTTTTTGTTGTAGCTCATGTCTATATTTAACTATAAAATTTTTCTTCTCTTTTTTTGACAACTTTTTTATATTTTTTTCAAGGTTTAAAAATATCTGATTACTTTTTGACAAAAGATCATCAAATGTTTGATGGAATCCATCAGGTGGCAATAAAATAAAATCGAATTTTTTATTCATGTAGCCATTTAGCTTTAAAACAATAATTTTCAGCTGCACGATAGCTATACTCTAAATCTGAATTTTTTGCGTTGTAAAAGTGAAACTTATCTAAAAATGGATTTTTTGCCCCTGTCAATCCGTGACCTAATAGTAAACAAGGTATTTTCGAAATTTTGGCAGCTATTAATAATGATAAATGCTTATCATGTGCAGGGGTGGAAATTACTGCTAATTTAATATTTCGCCTCTTTATAAATTCTACAATGCTATAAATATGAGATAATAAATCTGGAATAAATTTTATTAATTTATCTTCAAAAAATCTTTCAAGAATTTGTTTCGAAATTGATACATTCATATTTTTAATATTTTTTCTAACCCTTTGCTTAATAAATTTCACATCTTCTTTATCTAAGATATTGTTCCTTGTTTCTATAAAACTAGCATCAATTTTATTTTTTATGAGTTTAAAATCTTTTTCAAGTTTTCCTGCGTTTAGATATATTATATCTAATTTTTGAAATTTTTTGATGTGATAAAAAATTTTAATATATACCTTTTTTATCAAACTAGTTTTAGAATAATCTAACCATTGTAAATAATTTTCCAGGTAAAATTGTTTATCTAATTTTTTTCCTCCAGGTAAAATCTTTAAGTCAAATTCATTTTTGAAAATTTTTAAAATATAAAAATCATCCTCAACAATTATTTCATTATACTCCTCTTTTAACTTCTTTATTGAAAAATAATAAATATAAAGTCTTCTTAACCAGGTTATATTGAAATGAGAAATACAAAGCGGTTTTAGTATTTCTTCAAATTTTCCTGTTCCAATCCAAATATTATCAACGATATCTTCTATTTCTTTTTCTAGTTTAGGTTTATTTAAAACTTCAAAATTTTTATCTAGTGAAATTATATTTTTTTCATTTATTAGGTATTTATTATTTTTCATAAAGTCTAATTATATTTCTCATCAAAGTGTAAGATTTTGTAAACTGTTTTGTATCAATAATATGAAAATTATTATTTTCTGATTTAAATTTTATTTGATCAATCTTTTTTTGGTCTATAATAAAATGGTGATATTTGTTTAATTTAATGTACGAGATAAAATCAGAAATTTTTTTTAATATTTTAGATTTTTTTATTAACTCTTCATTTTTAAGTAATTTATATTCTCGCCTTACTCTACCTGTAAATATAATATTTTTATTATTTTTTTTAAAATATCCTCTATCAAAAATATTATCAAATTCTTCACTGTAATCAATTTTTGGAAATTTAAAATTTTTGAAGAAAATTGAAAGATGATTGCTTATTGATTTTTTTGGTTTAATCCAAATATCATCATTATTTACTCTTATTTTTCGTATATTAAAACAACTTGGAAAAAAAACTAAGTGATATTTTTTTTTATTTAAGTAGATATTTTTTTTTTTAATATCAACTTCTTCAATCTTAATTTTTTTTAAATTTCTTGAGTACTTATAAAACTCTTTATAAAGATTATATAAATCATGCATAAATATATTTTTGGGTTTATATTTTGAAATGATCTTATAAATACCTTTGGGTTTATATTTTTTACATTTAAATTTTCTTAATTCATTATTAATTTTATATATTTGTTTTTCTTCATATTTGTTTAATGGAACAATTACATTATTGTGAGTAGTGTAATATTTATTGTTAATTTGATCTATTCTCCAAGCACCACCAATTGATGAATTTTCGTAAATATCAATATCATATTTTTTCTCAAGTCGAAAAAATATTAAAATCATAATTGGTGAGGTACCTAAAATAGCAATTTTCTTTTTATTTTTTTTTTTAATCATCTATAACTTCTTTGCTTCAACAACAAGGAAGTAAAATTTATCTTTACCTGTAAAATATGTTCTCATTAATTCCTCTTTATAATCTACACTAAATCCATTTTTTTCTAATAATGAGGAATATTGTGACATCTTCATAAACCTGAGAGGGTGGTCTACTTTATATGCAGATTTTTTTTTTAAAGAAATTAAAGTATCTCTATCATGCATAACCCTTGAATTATGATTAAACATATTTGATTTTTTTGATGGAAAATAGGAAAAAAATTTTCCACTTTTTTTTAAAATTCTATTTACCTCTATAATATAATTTTCACCACTTATTTTATCTAAACAACATGATGAAAAAACATCACATACAGAGTCAAAAAAATGACTCTCATATGGCATTTTAACAAAATTTCCTATTTTAAAAAAACCTTTAATTTTTTTTTCTTTAAATAATTTTTTTGCTATTTTAATTGATTGATTAGATATATCTATTCCATAAGTCGAAAATCCCTCTTGTGAAATCATCCATAAATTTCCACCGCTTCCACAACCTGTTTCAAGAATTTTAATTTTTTTTCTTTTATTTTTTTTTATAGGAAAGAAATTCCTTCCCATAAATCTGCATAGCTCCTCATTTGGATATCTTCTTTGATAATTAATACCAAAACTTTTGTAACCTTTTTGATAGAATTTTTCTGCAAGTTTAATAATTTTGCTCATATAATTTGAATAAATCTTTAATAATTTTTATAAAAGTTTTTTTGCAATTTTCAATATTTTCTACTTAATTTCAAAATAATTATGTAATTTTTTGTACATTGTATCTGTAAAATATTTTAATGAATTGGTATTAAATATTTTTTCAGCAACATAAACTTTCTTATAAATATCATTTGACCAGCCATTTTTAAAAAAAGAAATTTTATAATTTTTCTGAGACGGTAAAAAAATATAAGAAGGGCTTATTGCAGCCTTTCCTAATTCATAAAATTTTATTTTTTTTTTATTAAGTTCTAAAATTGCGTGATATTTAAGTAAATGAGAAATATAATATTTTTTATAGTCAGGATGTACAGCAACAGATCCATCATAAGCAGAATTTTTTTCAAAATATATTATCAGCATTCCAACTAATTGTTTTTCATTAGAAAAAATTTGAACAACAAAAGCTTTATTTTTTTTTACTGCCTCTAACTGTAGGTCATAAGTTTTTAAAGATCTTACTTCTTTTCCTGAATCTTGAGTATGTAATAATTTATAATCTTTAGATAAATTTTTATAATAATCATCTTTTTGTATAATTTTGATTGAAAATTTATCAATATTTCGTTTTACATTTTTTATGTAACTTTTTCTTATTTTGCTGATAGTTAGATTATCTAATTCTATAAAGTGACTGTAATATGAATTATCAATCATATTATAATTTATCAAAATTTTTAAAAACTCATTTTCAATTTTTTTTGAGAAAACTGAAGTATTCAACATCAATTTTAATGAGACAATTTTATTTTTTCTAATCCTTTTGTTTATTTCATCAAAAATTAATTGATAAACTTGATCTCTATTTTTACATTCATCTGAAATAATTGGCCATGGCAAAGGTTCACTTAAATATGAAGCTTTTAAAAAATTAGTTTCTATATCTTTAGAAAAAATTAAAATTGCAATAGCTACTAAATTTTCGTTTTCATAAACAAAAAAAGATTTATTATCTTTATACAGATTTAGGTCTTTAAGGTATTCAATATGAAAATAATTATAATCAATATTGCTAAAAAACCAGTGATTACTAGACTTGCTAATTATTTTATTCCACAATAAGTAATCTTCCTTTCTATCAAGAAAATTTTTTATTCTATAATTCATCAATTAATTAAGCCTTTTAAAGCCAGAATATGAAGCTTGTGTTTCTAAAATTTTATCAATATCCATACCTTCTTCACATTCTTTTATTTTTTGAAATATTTTTTCAAGATGAAAAAAATATTCATTAATAATACTTTCTTTATGTTCTGTGCAGACATAAATAAGATTGGAAGCTAAAAAATTTTTTTTCAACATTTCTTGAGTAATCAATGTTTTGTATTTATGATTATTTAAAGAATTAAAATTAAAGCTAGTAAGTGCTGGTAAACCAGAAATACTTAATTTCAAATCATATTTTTTTGCAAGAATAATTAATTCTTTTTGAATTTTTTTACCTATCTTTGTAATCTTTTCCCATGATTTATATTTTTTCATTATTTTAAGTGTTTTTATTGCAGCAGCTGGGCCTATTCTTTCAGTCCAAAAAGTACTACTAATAAATGTTTCTTCAGAAAAACGCATAACATCTTTTTTGCCTATTATAGAAGTTATAGCATAACCGTTTCCTAATGCTTTTCCAAAGATTGCTATATCTGGATAAACAGAATACTTTTTATGAAGACCTCCATTAGTTTCTCTAAAACCTGATGTGCATTCATCAAAAATAAGAACTATATTTTTTTTGTCTGCTATTTTCCTTACCTCAGATAAAAAATCATTTTTTGGCATCTCATTTCTAGCCACTTCCATTTTAATTATACCTACATCTTCTTTTTTAATAATTGTCTCTAATTGCTCTAAATCATTATAGTTAAAGGGAAATACTAAATTTTTTAACTCTTTTGGGACTCCTTTTGTTGATAATCCAGGCATTAAATGTTTTGATAGGTTTTTTTTATCAGAAATATTAGCGGCAATATACCAATCATGCCAACCATGATAACCACACACTGCTATTTTATTATTTTTAGAAGAAACTCTTGCAATTCTTAGTGCTATCGCATTAGCTTCTCCGCCAGTTCTTGCAAATTTTGCCATGTCTGCCCAAGGGTGTAATTTGAGCATCATCTCAGCTAATTGCACTTCCTCTGGACAATTAAAAGTCGACATATTACCTTTCTTAATTACATCTTTAACAGCTAAATCAACTTCTCTGTTACTGTAGCCAAGAATATTTGTGCCAATACCCATAATGCTCATATCAGTATAACAATTATCATCTAAATCCCAAACTTTGCATCCTCTAGTTTTGCTGAAATAAGATGGCCATTTTAATCTTAAAAAATTATCTGGATTTTTTGATAATAACATATTTCCATTTGGAATAATTTTTTTAGCTTTTATCCAAAGTTTTTGTCCAGTATTTTTTTTTTTCATTTTTTTATATACATTGTTGAATAACCTTCTTCACAGTAGGGTTTTATTAATTTTTTTAAATCATTTCGTTTGTCTAAAAATTTTATTTTGTCTAGTAATTTACTTTTTTTATTTTTTTTAACAAAATTATAAATCTCTCTGCAAACAATCAAATCCTCAGGATAGTCAACTGTCAATCTCAAATCTTTTCGTATGAGATTCTTATTGGGCTTAAATATTTTAACTTTAAATTGTTTAATATTCTCTCTGATATATAAAGTGCAAAGCTCAGATTTATGCTTTTTAGTGCCTTTTTTATGTGATTTAATTAATGATTTTAAACTTATTATTTCAAATGAACACCCATCGATTATTTCATCTAAAAAAGTAGCATCATTTTCATTTTTACAATGATACTTCCAGAGCTTTTGAATTTTTTCAACATATGGAAATGGAGACTCTGATGTTATTCTTAATAT
>MDSZ01038177.1_pt1 | contig 22340 bp, 21 predicted proteins | sample 811201 | NCBI WGS metagenome assembly MDSZ01 (sample SAMN05326647, study PRJNA326480) | marine metagenome | isolation source: seawater | place: Indian Ocean: North | collected 2010 | reverse complement strand
TAACAAAGCAGAATAAATATATTCCTGGAACCAAAATACAAATTAAAAATATAGATTATTTAATTGAATCTAAACCTAAAAATATATTAGTTTTCCCATGGAATATATCGAGTGAGATAAAAAAAGAATTGGATTATAAAAGTAACTTTGACTATAAGATTCATTCATTAGATTTTGAGTAATATATGAAAATACTAATTGATACAAAAAATAATACCATCAATATAAAAAATAAAACTATAAATCTTTACTCAAAAAGATCTTTTGAATACATTTCAGATCTATGGATTAAGCTTGGTTGGAATCAAAAATATTCTTATACCTTTACTTGGCTAGGAAGACCGATCATTCAAGTTCCCGAAGATATCGTAAGACTGCAAGAACTTATTTTTCAAATTAAACCAACTAAAGTGATAGAAACTGGTATTGCGCATGGTGGAACTGCAATTTTATTTGCCTCAATTTTGGATCAGATTAAAAATAAAGGAAAAGTTATTGCTATTGATGTAAAAATTAGAAGTAAAAATTTAAAAGCTATTAGACGTCATTCATTGTCAAAATATATCAAATTATTTGAAGGCTCATCTGTAGATATTAAAATTTTTAAAAATGTAAGAAAAAATATTAAGCAAGATGATAAAGTTTTTGTCTTTTTAGACTCAAATCATACTTATGATCATGTTTATAAAGAATTGATAATGTATTCAAAATTAGTAACTAAAAATTCATATATAGTTGCTTGTGATGGGGTTATGAATTTAGTGAATGATACACCTAGAGGAAAAAAGGATTGGATAACAAATAATCCAATCAAAGCCATTAAAAAATTTTTAAAAAATAATTCTAACTTTGTACTTAGTGAGCCTAATTGGCTGTTTAATGAAAGTAGATTAAATAAAAGAATTACTCACTCGCCAATGTGTTTTTTAAAAAAAATTAAATAAATTGTGTTTAATAAACTTATTTCCATATTTACTCAGATCATTAATATTTTTTTTTTATTAATTATTAATCGTTTTTTTTATCAAGAATTTGGAATATTTTTTTTAGGTTTATATAATGCAGCTGTTATATTGACACAGTTTATATTGATTTTTTGTGATTTTGGACTTACTGCCGGGGTAACACATCAAATAGCAAAATATAGAGTTTCTAATCCTAATCATGTAATTAAACTAGCTCAATCTGTTTTTTTTATTTCAATTATATTTTTTTTATTTTTTATTTTTTTTTTAGGATATTTTTTACAAAACTCAATTTTGTTGTCTTTTTTAAATATTGAAAATTTAAATGATTATTTAATTATTTATTTTTTAATAATAGGCATGCTGATTTCAATACCAAGAAATGTTTTAGGATCTATTTTAATGGGTTATAATTTACCACATGTATGGTCGTATTTAAATCTTTTTGCAAATTTTATAAACTTACTCGGACTAATAATTACACTAAATTATGGATTTAGTAGTTACATAGTTGGGTACGTCTATATAGGTACCAATGTGATTAGTTTTTTGATATTTATTTTTTGTATAATATTCTACACCAACTACAATATTTTAATTCCAAAATTTAATTTAAATAGTGTATCAAGAATTTTTGGCTTTTCAGTCAAAATATATTTTGGATCCTTAATTTCATTTTTTTCAAGTTTTATTGATAGAATTTTAGTTTTTTCATTAATTTCAATTAATTATTTGGGGATTTATTCAGTTATACATAGTGTGTCCCAAAAAATTGAAATAGTTGGAAGTAGTATAGCCACAACAATTTTTCCTGAGTTAACATCAAATACAAATGACTCAAAAAAAAAATTTGCTATCAATTCAAAGAGTTGGCTAGTATTTAATAATTTTGTGAGTCTAAATAGTGGTATCCTAATATATTGTCTATCGGATTATATTTATTATTTTGTATTTAATAAAATGCCTGGAAATCAAATTAAAATAATTTTTTTAATTATAATTCTCTCTTATGTTGCAAAATCATTTTGTAATTTAATTGTATGGATAATATCTAGTTTTAATAAACCAGAAGTGCAAATATATTATGGGATAATAAGCTCACTATCTTATGTATTAATTATTTTATTTTTTTATAATAATTTAAAAATAGAGATAATAGCTTTATCATTTTTATTTTCAAATTTGATATCATTAATTTTTTTAGCAACTTTTTTAAAGAAAATCATAAATTCAATTGATTTATTTAATATTTACAAAAAATTTGTAATTTTTTTACTTTGTTCAGTAATTTATTTAATTTTTTCATACTCATTTTTCCATTATTTCTCAGAAAGTATTTTTAATGGAATATTTGTGTGTGTAAGTTACTTTTTCTTTTTATCAATTATATTTTTTAAAACAAATTTGTTAAAATATTATAAAGATAATAAAATTATAAAATTTATATTAATGAAGTTCTAGTAATATTGTTAATAAATATATTATGTTGTCAGAAATTACCACTATAGTGCCTACAAGAAATAGAGCACATTTATTAGAAAAAACTATAGATAGTTTATTACATCAATCTAATACAATAGATAAAAATAAAATAATAATTTGCGATAATAACTCACAAGACTCAACTGAAAAATTAGTAAAAAAATATCAAAAAAATTTCAACAATATTGAATATTATAAGCACAGTAAAAATATAGGACTGTATCAAAATTTTAGTTTTGGTATTTCCAAAGTTAATACAAAATATTTCAATGTAATTTCAGATGATGATCAATTAACGAAAAATTTTTTAAAAGAATGCATTAATATATTTAATGAAAACAAAAATATCGATATAGTTATTGCTGATACTATAGTTGTAAACCAAAAAAAAAATTTATTGGCAGGCCCGTTTACTGATTACAAATTAGGCTTTATGGAAAGTAAAGAGGCAACAATTAGAATGTCAAAAAATTTAATACCTCGTACTTGGACTGCAATGTTATTCAAAAAAAAAAAAAATTATGATTATTCTATAAATCATGAATATGGACCCATGGCTGATGGTTTGTGGCTAATTGACTTGATATCGCACAGTAATATTTACTGTATAAAAAAAATTGGAGGTGTCCTAGTTTCTCATAGTGAATCAACAAGTCAAAAAATAAATATTATTGATAAAAAACAAATTACTGGTTTCAATTTGTTCAAAAAAAATTTTGATAAGAACAATTATTTTAGCAGTATTGAAAAAGATATAATTTTCAAGAATTTAGAGCCCAATGTGGAAGAAATAGTATTTAAACAATTTTTCTCATGCATTATTAAAGATGATCAAGATGGGCTAAAAAAATTATTAAATTTTTTACGTGAGTGTCAATTTTCGAAGTTGAGTAGAAAATATCTTTTAATTATAACGATTTTTAAATATCTATTTTTTTTAAAAGCTTTATTGAGATTAGTTAATTATTTTAGAAAATTTATTATTACTATTTTATCTAAACACAAAACTAGAAAATACAAAACATTTTTAAAGGATGTATTATAAATGTTTAATTTTCTTAAAAAAAATTATTTATTTTTACTTTTTTCTTTTTTTCTTATTTTATATTCATCTTTCAACAAAATAGGCCCTTGGGACGAATATCATTTACTTTACTATTTTAAAAATAAATTATTTTTTCCATTTTATAATTCTAATTTTACTTATTATGATGCATATTTATTAGGTAGATTTAGTCCCATTACTGGTCAGGAATTTAACTTACCTATTCTTCTTGGTGCAAGTATAGATGATTCATTTATCCTTGTTTCATTAATTATTTTATCAACATTTATAATTTTTTTTTATACACTCAATTATTTTTATAATAATTATGAAAAAAAATTTTTTATTTTATTTGTAATATTTATTGTATCGTCACCTTCATTTTATTTATTGTCATCAAGATTGTTATATGCAGAGGATATGTCTGCTTTGCTAATAATTATTTTCTTATTTTCATTCTTAAAGTGTATTAATTCAGAAAATCCAAATTTAAGAATTTTTTGGAATTTATTCTTAATCACAACTACTATTTTAACTTTGTTATATAAGGAAAACAATTTTGTTATTATAATATTTTTTTGCCTCAGCTATTTTTTTTTTGATCATAAAAAAAAAGGCACAAAAAATAAAAATATAATAAGTCTAATAATATTATTATCATCAATTTATTTTTTAATTTTAATATATATAAATGTTATTTATAAAAGTAATGATCTAGCTTATGTTCAAAATTTAAATTTAAATTTTTTAATCAATAGTTTGCTAACCTTCATTAGATATAGCATATTTAATGATCCAATATTATTCTTGATAATTATACCCGTGGGTTTAATTTCATTACAAAATTCTAAAAATACTTTCTACAAATCCATGTTTATATCTGGAATAATGAACATTTTATTTTTTATATCTCTAGGTCTGTATGGTCCTTACTATTTATATGTGTGTTATTTTTTAATGTTTCCTTTGTTTTATGAGGGAGTTTCATTTTTTTTAAAATTTACTAATTTTAAAAAAAAAAATAGCTATTTGTTTTATGATGTTCGTAGTTTTTATTTCATTTACTAATTCGATATTTTATTTTTTTGAGAGTAAGAGTCTATCTATAACTTTCAAAAATACTGTAAAATATCTAACAAAACATATTAAAGAGAATAAAAATGTAACTAAAATTTTTATTTGCAATGATTTAACAGACGGTAATCTTGCACACATATATATTTTAGGTGAACATATTAAATATAATAATATAGGTGTAGATCAATTTGAATTTTATTCATTAAAAAATAATTCTAGAAACATTTTGAACTCAAAGCTTTCCCCTTTTGATGGTAATAATGTGGACAATTATAAAAAATCTATATTTCAAGATAGATTTAAAAAATCTTTACCTCAAAAGGGGGATTTAATCCTAGATTTTTATAGTTATTCCTCAAATAAAAAAGATGATTGCAGTTTGTCAAAGCCTCGAGAATATAAAGAGGTCTTTTCAAATTCAATTATTTTTACCAATACTTTAATTTCAAACTTAATAAAGGTATTAATCTATAAAAATGAATTTAATAAAGTTTATTTTACTAAAAAATTTGGATATATGATTTTTGAAATTGATTAATTAAATTTATGAATAACACTTACACATTATTATTACTAACCTTGAATGAAATTAATGGTATTCAAGCTATATACCATAAAATAGATAAGAATCTTTTTTCTAAAATTGTTATTTTAGATGGTGGCTCGACTGATGGAACTATTGAGTGGGCAAAAAAAAATAATGTTGAAGTTTATATTCAAAAAAAGAAAGGTTTTAGACATGCTTATTTTGAATACTTTGACCAAATCACAACTTCTCATGTAATTACTTTTAGCCCTGATGGAAATTCTGTGCCCGAGTTGTTGGGAGATTTAATTAGTGAATTAGATAAAAATTATGAAATGGTAATTGTTTCAAGGTATAAAGATAATGCAAAAAGTTATGATGATGATTTAATTACATCTTTTGGAAATTGGTTGTTCAGATTTTTAATTAATTTATTTTATTTTTCAAATATTACAGACCCAATGGTCATTTATAGAGGATTCAAGAAAAGTCTTATTAACGATTTAAATTTACTTGATGAAAAATCTTACTCATTACCTGAAAAAATATTTAATACTCAAATTAGTTGGGAACCTCTAATGTCAATAAGAGCAATGAAAAGAAAAATTAATTATTCTGAAATTCCTGGTGATGAGCCAGAAAGAATAGGTGGTGAAAGAAAACTTAAAGTTTTGAAATGGGGCTCTGCATACATGTTTCAGGTTTTTTTCGAAAGATTTACAAAATAATAAAGTGTTAATTTCAAATAAAAATTTTAAAAATTATTTTTTTTTTAAGTTATATTAAACAAATTAATAAATGATTACTTTTTTAAATCATTATTTGAAAGTAAGTAAAAATGATATAATAAACAACTATTAAAAAATTATGAATCCTGAAAAATTAATATCATTTGAAAAAAAAATTGCAGATTTATTTAATGAAGCTAAAATAAGATCGCCAATTCATCTCTACAGCAATAATGAAAAAATTTTAATTAAAATTTTTAAAAAAATTAAACCTAATGATTGGGTATTCTGTTCATGGCGTTCACATTATCAATGTTTGCTTAAAGGTGTGCCTGAGAAAATTTTAGAAAAAGAAATCTTAAACGGTAAATCTATTTCACTTTGTTTTCCAGAATATAAGATATATTCATCTGCTATAGTAGGTGGGATTTTACCAATAGCAACTGGTGTAGCTATGGCAAATAAATTAAAAAAAAAGAAATCCAAAGTATTCTGCTTTTTAGGAGAAATGACAGCAGAAACAGGAATTATGCACGAATGTTTAAAGTTTTCAATGAACAAAAATCTTCCAATACATTTTATTGTTGAGGATAATGGTAAATCAGTTTGTACTAATACCAGAAAAGCATGGTCACAAAAAAAACTAAGTTTTGAAAACAAAAAAAATAAATTTGTTTCATATTATAAATACAAATTAAAGTATCCGCATGCTGGAGCTGGAAAAAGAGTGCAGTTTTAATGAAATATTTTAATGAATTAAAAAGGTCTATGGACTACATATCTCAAAAGAAAAATACAATTTTTATTGGTCAAGCAGTTGAAGTTCCAGGCACAGCAATGTCCAATACTTTAAAAAATGTAAAAAAAAATAAAAAAATTGAGATGCCTGTGACTGAGGAAATGCAAATGGGAATTACAACTGGCTTGATGATGGCCGGTTATACTCCTGTAAGTATTTTTCCAAGATGGAATTTTTTATTGTTGGCCATGAATCAACTAGTTAATCATTTAGATAAGTTTAATATAATGACAAATAATAAGTACAAATCAAAAGCAATAATAAGAACTGGTATTGGTTCGAAGAGACCATTGCATCCTCAATGCCAACATGTAGGAGATTTTACAAACCAGGTAAAAAAGATGTGTCCAAATATAAATGTTATAAGATTAGACAACCCTAACAAAATATTTAATGAATATAAAAAAGCAATAGATGCGAAAAATAATAAGAGCACCATACTTGTTGAATATGGTGACTATTATAATGAAAAATAATAATGATTATTTCTAAAACACCATACAGAATATCTTTTTTTGGAGGTGGGTCAGATTACCCAGAATGGTATTTAAAAAATAGTGGAACAGTTATATCAACAACAATAAATAAGTATCTTTATGTTACTTGTAGAAAGCTAAACAAATATTTTGAACATAATTATAGAGTTAGTTATTCAATAGTTGAAGAAGTTAAAAAAATAGACCAAATTTTACATCCTGCAGTTAGGGAGACATTATTAAATTTTAAAATAAATGATGGATTAGAAATTCATTACGACGGCGATCTACCCTCAAAAAGTGGAATGGGGTCCAGTTCCTCTTTTGTCGTAGGGTTGTTAAATGTATTAAAAAAATATCAAAAGATTAAAATATCAAAAAAAGAGCTTGCTCAAAAAAGTTTTTTTATAGAAAGAAATGTTTTAAAAGAAAATGTTGGACATCAAGATCAAATTGCAGCCTCTTATGGTGGCTTTAATAAAATAAATTTTTCAAAAAAGGGGTTTGCTATTAGTAAAGTTAAGCTTCAAACAAAATTTGAAAATGCGATGAACAATAATCTTTTTTTAGTATACACTGGCTTACAAAGAAGAGCTGAAAAAGTTGCAGGCAAATATATACCTAAACTCAATAATAAAAAAAAAACTAATATAAAAAAAATTTTAAATCATGTCATTGAAGCAAATAAACTAATAACAGAAGATAACCCAAATGATTTTGGTAGGCTGTTGCATGAAACATGGATAGAAAAAAAAAGTTTAAGCCCATTTATCACAAACTCAAAGATTGACGGAATCTATGAGTTAGGGATAAAAAACGGAGCTCTTGGTGGAAAGTTATTAGGAGCTGGGGGAGGTGGTTTTATATTATTTTATATAGATAAAAATAAAATATCTAACTTTAAAAAAAAACTAAATAAGTTTACTGTACTTCAAATTAAGCCTGAAAATGGTGGGTCACAAATTATACATAATGAAATCTAAATTTTTTCATCCATTAATGTTTAACAATATCACAGAAAATGATAAAAAAATCTTGTCAAAATTTATTTTAAAAAGCGATATTTTTACTGCATCTAGCAAAGTCAAGCAATTTGAAAAACTTTGGAGCAAGTGGTTAGGTGTAAAGTATAGTGTGTTTGTTAACTCTGGATCATCAGCTAATTATTTAACTCTTGCGGCAATTAAAATTTTATATGGAAAAGGGGAGATAGTCGTTCCTCCACTTACTTGGAACTCGGATATAGTCTCAGTAATAAAAAATGGTTTTAAACCTGTTTTTGTGGATATTAATTTAAATAATTTATCAATGAATGTTGATCAAGTTCTTGAAAGTATAAATAACAAAACAAAAGCAGTTTTTATAACACATGCTCAAGGTTTTAACGGCCTAAATGAAAAACTATTGAAAACATTAAATAAGAAAAAAATTATTTTGATAGAAGATGTGTGTGAATCACATGGTGCAACTTTTAAAAAAAAAAAGCTTGGATCTTTTGGAAAAGTATCAAACTTTTCATTCTACTATGCTCACCATATGTCAACAATAGAAGGCGGCATGGTTTGTACTAATAATAAAAAAATATATGAATTAATAAAAATGCTTAGAGGTCATGGCCTCTTGAGAGAGTCTGGTAATATAAAAATGGAGAATAAATTAAAAAAAAAATACAAAAAACTATCACCTAATTTTATTTTTATGCACGAGGGTTACAATATGAGAAATAATGAAATACAAGCTGTATTAGGCATTAATCAACTTAAAAGGTTAGATATAAATAATAAAAAAAGAGTTAAAAATTTTAATACTTTTTTAAGCTTGCTAGATGAAAAAAAATATTTTGTTAACTATGATACTAAAGGAAATTCTAATTACGCATTCCCTTTAATTTTAAAATCTAATTCAATAAAACAAAGAAATTTATTTGAAAAGGCTCTTGAGAAACATGGAATTGAATTTAGGAGAGGCAATGCAGGAGGTGGTAATCAAATGCGCCAACCATATTTAAAAAGTATTATAAAAAAAATAAATTTTTCTAATTATCAAAATGTAGAAAAAGTACATAATTTTGGTTACTACATAGGAAACAGTCCTTATCTAGAAAAAAAAAAGATTATAGAAATTGTAAAGATTTTAAATAATATCGATTGTATATGAAAAAATATAATATTTTAGTTACTGGCGGAGCTGGTTATATTGGTTCAATATTAACTCCTCTTTTATTAAACAATGGTCATAAAGTAACTGTTATAGATAATTACAAGTTCAATCAATCTTCACTTACAACATCAATTATAAACAAGAACTTTAGTTTAATTAAAGAGGATTGTAGAAACATTGATGTATTAAAGAGCATAATTAAAAATTTTGATATTATTATTCCTTTAGCAGCATATGTCGGGGCTCCTTTGTGTAATAAAGATCCTTGGGCCGCCTCAAGTATTAACAAGGAAAGTATTTTATCTTTGTTTAAAATAGTTACAAATAAACAATTAATAATAATGCCAACAACAAATTCAGCGTATGGATCGGGTAATAAAAATAATTATTGCGATGAAAATTCTGAATTAAAACCATTATCGCTGTATGCAAAAGAAAAAGTTGAAATAGAAAAAATACTAATGGATAGAGAAAATTCAATAAGTTTTAGACTTGCTACAGTTTTTGGAATGTCGCCAAGAATGCGTCTAGATTTATTGGTAAATGACTTTACATATAAAGCCTTAAATGACAAATCAATAGTGCTATTCGAATCTCATTTTAAAAGAAACTTTATTCATGTTAGAGATGTGGCAGATGTATTTAATTTAGCAATAGAAAATCCAGAAAATTTTGTTGGCAATATATTTAATGTAGGATTAAGTGATGCAAACTTATCAAAATATGAGTTATGCAAACTGATTAAAGAGTTTTTGCCTGATTTAGAAATTTACAAATCTGCAACTGGCAAGGATCCTGATCAAAGAAATTATTTAGTCTCAAATAAAAAAATTGAAAAAAGAGGCTTCAAACCAAAAGTTTCTATTAAAGATGGAATTAATGAATTAATTAAAGGATTAAAAATATTTAACACGAAATCATTTACTAATTTACATTGAAAATTTTAATAGTAGTTCCAACTTATTATCCTGCATTTAAATTTGGTGGCCCTATATTTCAAATTCACAATTTATCAAAATATTTAACAACCCATAAGATTAAAGTTACAGTTTGTACTACTGATAAGGGAAATTTAGGTAATGTGAAAAATAATACAAAAGAAATTATTGATGGAGTAGAAGTATTTTATTTTAAAAGACTTTTTTCAAAATTTTATATCTCTTTAAATATGTTTTTCTTTTTGTTAAAAAATATAAATAAATATGAATTAGTTCATATTCATTCTATTTTTAATTTTCCAACAGCTATATCATTAATATTTTCAAAATTATTTAATAAAAAAATTATTTTATCTCCCAGAGGTATTTTAGATAAAGAATTAATTGAAAATAAGAATACAATATTAAAAAAATTTTGGTTATATCTATTTAATAAAATTCTCTCAAAACAAGTTAAAGTTTTTCATGCCACGACAGAATTAGAAAAAGAAAAAATTAAATTTTATTACAAAAGTAGTCTCATCAAAATTATATCAAATGGTGTTGATGTTGATTATCTTTTAAAAGAGCAAAAGCATAATGATTTAAATTTAAAGTATATCAAATATTTTAATAAAAAAAATAATCTTTTGTATTTAGGCAGAATTGACAGAAAAAAAAATATAGATTTAATTATAAAATCTATAAGCAAGGCTAAACTTTCAAATTTTAATTTAAATATAGTTGGTAGTGGTGATAAAAAATATCTAAAATATTTAAATAATTTAAGTTGTGAGTTACAACTTAATGATAATATTAATTTTATTGAACATTTAGATAGAGAAAGTAAGATTTATTTCTATAAAAATTCTTCACATCTTTTATTACCATCAAAATCTGAAAATTTTGCAAATGTTGTTCTTGAGGCAATATTTTTTGGAAAATCAGTATTAATAAGTGACAAAGTTGGATTGAAGGATTTTGTAAGAGATAATAAATTTGGAGTAATTTGTGATAGTAAAGTAACTTTTGAAAAAGAATTAAAATATTTAATTGAAAATAAAGATATTATATCAACCACAAATAAATTTGGCCAAAAAACAGTTATTGAAAAATTTGATTGGAATAAAATAATAAGCGAATTTATTAATATGTATAAGGCTCAATTGTAATAAATAAAAAATATTATTTAATTTTTTTTTCTAATTTTTTAGTAAACATTTCAAGTAAAATGTTAGAAAAATAAAGTAGAATAAAAACAATAAACAATTGATAACTACCTGAAATTATTTGTTTAAGTGACAAATTAAAATTTAACATGTGTATAATTAAACATGAGGATAATATTTTTAAAAAAACATTATTAGAAAAATAAAATAAAGATACTACCATTATGAGGATAGAAAAAATTGCGCCTATAATATAAATACCTTTACCTAAATAATTTATCCATGCTTCAGTTAAAATACTAACAGATATGATAGTTCTATTTTTATCTTTCACATGTTTTAAATTATTCATTAATTTCATATAAACCTCATCAGCATTATCAATAGGTTTATTTTTTAATATAAATCTGGGAATAAAAGTATACAAAATTGGCTTATATGTTTTACCTTTAACATAATTCGACATATTTATTTCACTTACCACTTGAGCAAAAGGAGAAAAAAAATCAATTCTGTGAACAAATCTGAAAAAAATATAACAATGAGTTTGAGTTTTTTGTTCAATAAATTTTTTTAATTTTGGAAAATCATTTAAGATCTTTAAATCCAAACTTCCTTTTGTAATTTTACCATCTTTAAACACAAATCTAGAGATTAAATCTTCAATATCACCACCATATTTAGATTTATACTCATGACCATAACCGCATATGTTGGAATATAAATAACTTTTGTTAAAAATAAGAAATTCAAGTTTTTGTTTTAAAAAAAAATCTGAAACATTCCTGTAATCAAATTTTTTTGCATAAGTTGTGTTTTGATCTTCATACTTATAATTTAATTTATCCATGCCACCATAATGCATGTAATCTCTATATATTTTTTTTATACCAAGAACTAATATAGAAAATAATACACAAATTAAGACTGTATATACAAATTTTTTAAAACCAAATCTGAAATATCCAACTAGCATAAATATTAATAAAGTAATTAAAAATAATTTACTATCACCAGAGTATAATGATAAAATATTATTTAGTATTATTGATATAAAAATAATTACCAACTCTTTTTTTTTAAAATCCAATGTAGAGTAAAACAAAAATAATACCAAAGAAGTTTGCTGTCCTATATAAAATAATAGATTAAAATAATAAATTTCAAACACAAATAATTTCGAGAAAAATGTACTTACGGTTGAAAATAAACAAATTATTATAATCGCTAATAAAGGGAAATAGCTATTGTTGGTTACATACTTTTTATTTGGAATGATAAACAATATAAAAAAACATACTAAGTTTAAAATAAATATAAAAGTTAAATAGTAGTTTTTTGCAATACTTACAGAATTGTTTTTAATCTCAAACTCTGCGTAATAAAAATTATTATATAAAATAATCGGTAGAATAAATCCAATTATTAGAGGTATTTGTAAAATAGCTATGATTGGATAATATTTAAGAATTTTTTTAAAATAAATCACCTGAGGTTTCCTTTTTTAAAAAAATTAAATTCGAATTTACTGATAACAAAATAAAGAATTACGCAAAAAATTAAAATCGCAATGTTTTTAAGAAAAATTATACTGTGCGCTTCAAATGATTGTTCAAATGTTGATGCATACTGTATGAAAAAGAAAAAACTAATAGTTTTTAAAAATAAATTATTAAAAAAAAATACATAATTTAAAAAATAAATAATTATCGCGATTTTTACAAAATAGAGAAACAAGAAAAGATAGCCTCCAATCCAATAAATATCACCTATTAAAGTGGGACTTACTCCAGTATTATAAGTCATGTTAGTAATTCCTGACTTTATATTAAATTCATCAACCTCTAAATTACGTTCATAATTTAATTTAATATTCAAATACTTTGAAAAAGTATTTAAAAAACCGTAGGAAATAATTTTATACTCATTAAAGATTGATCTTTCTTTTAATTCTTTGTTATTTAATAAATCTAAAAGGTTATTCAATGGTCTATAATTGTTTAACCTAACAGTTACATTATAAATTGAATTAGAAAAAATATTTAATTGAAAATTATTATTGTAAGTGATTTCTTTAGTTTTATTTTTGTTTTCAATCTTAAAATTTGTAGTAATCTTTTCGCTCTTAATATTGTAATCATGGAATGATTTTTTACATATATCATATTTAGAATACTTGGTTTTATCCTCATACTCCTCTAAATTTCTTTTACATTTAAAAAAAATTAATTTTTCATTAAATAATACATCAGATATTTTTTTATTTTCCATATTCACATCAGGGAAAGAAAAATAAATTTTTTTATCTAAATCCATTACGTAGATACCAATATAGTTTAATAAAGAGGCATCTTTTTTTACTGTTATCAAATTAAATAAAAATAAAAATGTAATGAAAATTGATAGTATTTTAAATATAAAGGATTTTAGATTAGAAAATCTGAATATCTCAAATATAAAGATAAATAATAGTAATATCGTTAAATTTATACGTCCACCAGGTGAAAATACAAGATAAAGAATAAAGTATAAAATTGGTATTACATAATAAAAAAAATTATAATTTATTTTATTATTATAATAGCAAGCTATAAAAAATAATAATGAAAGTAAATTCAATACATTCATTGATGAAAAATACTCATATATAAAAAACTTTGAATTAACATCGCTATATAAAAAATTAAGATAAGATCCGTTTAGTATATTTAAAATTTTAAAACAAAGGCCTGACACAAATAATAAATATGCTAGAATTATAAGATTAAATTTATCCGAATAATCATTTTTATAAATAACATGACTTTTGATGGGAAAATAATTTTGGACTAGTAAAGAAACTAAACAAAAAATAAATAAACTAAAAAGAACAACAAAAATATATTCATTATCAACATAAAAAATGTTTGTTGGGTTAATTATTGATGTCAGATAAGGAAATAGAAAGTAAGAAGAAACAAAGTAAATAATAGTCAAGTAAATGAAAAAGAATTTATAAATTTTCTTCATATTTTTGCGTTAATACTTGTTATTAAATCATCACAATTATCAGGTCTAAAAAGATTTTTTATAAAAATTGGTTCTAAACAAATTCTTGTAAAGAAAGATTTATCATAAAATTTTTCATCAATTAGTTCTGTAAATTTTTCATGTAATTCATAATCTTTTTTTATTAAGGAAATAATGATTTCATTTTTTAAAAAATCTTTGTTAATTTTTTCGTGGTTTATAAAAAAAGAGCTAATATTTAAATTTTTGTCATTTTCAAAATTTATTAATATATTTCCAAAATCATTTCTATCGTGCTTTTGACCTTCTAATAAATATTTTGATTTATGATCGAAATTATAAACAATTGCTAATTTTTTTACTTTCATTAAATTTTCAAGTTTATTATTCAAAGCATTGTTATAATTTTTAAAAGAATAATTATTAATTAATTCAACAGTGTTACTATATGCAGGTCCAAAAATAAAAATAATTATTATTAAAATATTAATAATTTTTTTTTTATTTAATTTTTTATAAATCAAAAAAAATAGAGGGAGTAACAAAAAGTATAATGGGGCCACATATCTAAAAGCAAATATATTTAAAAAAACATAAACACCCAAGTAACCAAAACAAGAAATAAAATAGATATTCTCTATAGATAAAAATTTAACTTCCCTAGTAAAGAAATTTTTCATCAAATGAGTAAAGATAATTATGCTCATAAAAAATAACAAAGGAAAAGAAATAATATAATTTAGCGATGTTTTGGAAATATCAAATAATTTACTGGCTTCATTGTTTTGAGAGCCATAAATATTATTTAAATCAATATTTATAAATGAAAAATAATAATAAAAACATAAATATATAAATAAAACTAATACATATGAAAACTTTATTAACAAATTATCATTTTTAAAAAAAAATATTTTTAAAAAAGTATAAATAACAAAGAAACCAAATAGAGATTCTTTTAGGCCCAATAAAAATATCATTAAAAAAATTGTAAAAAAATGTTCGTGTATACTAGCTTTTCTATTAGATCTTTTTAAATCAATATAAAACAAAATTGATATTAATAATGAAATATCTCCTTCAAAAGAAGTAATGTATTGACCATTCAAAAATGCATGATTGTAACAAATAATAATTACTGCAAATAAAAAATATTTACTTATTTTTAGATGATAAAAAATTTTTTTTAAAATATAAAAATTTAAAAGAAGTATAATTACTCTTAAGAAAACAAAGTATGTTAAATTATCTGTTATATTAAATAATAAAATATTAAATGTATTTGAGAAAGGCACAAACCTTCCTGATGATACTACTGAACTTTGAAGCCATGTAATAAACTCACCCCTAAAAAGAATATTTTCAGCGGAAATATTTTCACCAATTAAACTCATAGAAGAGTTCAAAGTGAATAAAAAATAAACAGATGTTATAATTAATAAAATGAAATCTGAAAAATAATTTTGATTTGTTTTCAAGGTTTTTTTATCGAATTTAATTACTATTTAACATACTTAAAAAAATTAGTAATTAAATATATTATCTATCTTAATATAAGAGATTATAATAAATCACAATTATATGGACTTTAATAAAAACTATACATACTTCTTATTATTAATATTTTTGCCTCTCTTATTAGTTACTTTATCAGCAAACTTCAATTTTATCGATACATCTAATTATTTTTATAAAACGCTCTTCTCAGGTAAATTTTTTTATATGTATTCAGCTGATTGGCCTTATTACAATCCAATTACTCATGAAAACAGATTCCAACCTTTTGTTGGTTTATTTCAAAATGTAACTCTTTTATTTGATTTATATAAAAGTGAAAAAACTATTTATTTTGTTCAATTAATTATTTATTTAATTTCAGTAATTTTTTCTTTAAGGGCAATTAGCAAAAATAATATTTTTGTTTATTTAATTTTCTTTTGTTTCATCTTAAGTCCACCATTTATTTTTTCATTTTTTCAACCATTATTGGCAGAGAGCGTATTAATTTTTTTTATTTCTATTTACATATTTTTTTTGAAGAAAACACTTCATAAAATTTCATTAATAAATATAATTTTATTAATTATTCTTATTCCAGTAATTATTTTATCAAAAATTAGTTCAATAATTTTGTTAGTATCAATAAATTTCTTTCTTATTTTTTTTTCCATAAAAACAAAAAATAAATTTTATTTTTTGTTTTTTTTTTCTAGTCTAATTTTTTCGATATTAAGTTATTATTTATTATTACTCTATACAGGTAAAGCACCAGATAAATTATACAATCCTATAGATTTTTTTTACTACTATACTAACACAGACTACATACTTATTTACATATATTTTATATGCTTAACATCGATTGTATACGAATATAATAATCATAAATCTTTTTCACTTCAAAATAGTTTATCTTCAACTTTATTATTTACTTCTATTCTATACTTTGTTGCTCTGATTATTTTTGGAAAACATAGTGAATATCAACAAGTAATATGTTATCTTTTGGTAATTCCATATTTAGTTAATCTTAATCTTTTAAACGAATATTTTAACAAACCTATAGTTATTGTTTCTACTTTTTTTGTTTGTTTGCCCTTAATTTATACAAAAGATTTTTTTGAAATTTTGATATTTTTTCTATTTATAAAATTATTATTAATTATTTTTAAAAAAAAATTTTATGATTTATATAAAAATTATGTAGTTTTGATACTTATTAGCTTATCTTTATATTATTTAATTATTCCAGGTATTTCGCTTAGTTATCATAGAATTATAATGGGGAAAAATATTGAAAATGTGATTAAAAATATTGATCAACCAAAAATAAATGACTCTACTCAGATATTTTTGCACTCAACAAATAATTCCGACTGTAGCGAGTCAATTATGCATAATTTTATTTTTAATGAACGTCTTAGTTATATAATTAAAAAAGATTATGTTTTATTTGTTAATCCAATAAATAATATTGGCGAGTGCAAGAGTGATCTCGAACATTTTGAAGAAAATTATGTATTGGTTAATGGGCATACATTTTCAAATTATAAACATAAAAGTATTAGTATTGAACCAGATATAATTATCTCAAATTTTTATGAAGATATAAATAACCTTAATAATTTTTTATTAATTAATAATATTGACCCTGAAAAATATAAATTTACACAATATCAGCATAACAAGTTATGGAGTGCTTATTATAAAATTGTTTCTAAAATTTCCTCATTCGAGAAAAAAAAACCTCCAATTGTTTTTTTATTCCAAAAAAAAAGTGATTAACGGTAGTGAATAAAATATATCGTTACATAAATATAATTATTTTTTTAATTTTATTTTTTTTCGTTGTTATCGACCTGAATTTGTATTTTAATCCTATTGATCAAATATCTTATTATTTATTTATATTAATTTTTTTTTACTTAATAATAATATTAATTCTAAAAAAATTTAATTATTTACCATTTATTTTATTCTTATTAATATTTGGATATTTAAAATTTTTTTATAATTTAAATAATTTATCTAATGTGGAAAAAATCGAAAATTTTAAAATATTAAAAATTGCTTCATTTAATATAAATTTTTATAATGATGACTTTAATTCTAAACTTTTCTTTAAAGATCAAAAAAATTTAAAGGATATATATTGTTTTCAAGAAATTTCTAATTCAAATTATAAAAAAATTACTAATGAATTATCAAATTATTATATATCACATAAAAATAGTGAATTAAATAAATGGTCATCTGTAATATTAAGTAAATATGAACTAATAGATACTAAGATTTATAATAATCATACCATTACACTTATAAATATAAATAATTTTTCGTTTGTAATTGTGTGCTCTCATTTTAATATTTTTGAAAAGGAGACCTTAAAAAAATTAAATCAAATTTTGACAAAAATGAATGTTGAAAATATTTTGATAGTAGGAGATTTGAATTCTACTCCTTACTCTTTTCATTTTAAAAAATTTTTAAAGACTTTAAATCTAAATACATTCTATCACCCGTTAAAAAGCTTTAATACTTGGCCATCTTTTTTGCCTAATTTTTTGAGAATTCAAATTGACAATATTATGTTTAGAGGTAATTTTAAATTTTCTAATATTTCGATTGGTAAGAACTATAAATCCGATCACCTTCCATTATATGTTGATTTAGAGTATTAATATAATATAAAAGTTTTAACATATGTTTACTAAGTACTTTTCATTAAAAGTTAAAATTCTTATTACATTATTTTTAAATAGAAAAATAACATTTAAGAAAATTTTGAATGTTATCTATTCATCTATTGCATATAGATTTAAACTAACTAATTCCTCAAAATATCCAGTTGTTATAAACATGGAGCTCTCTAACAAATGCAATGAAAGATGTGTCTTTTGTCGCGATGAAAAAGGAAATATTTTCGATCTTAATCCAAATAAAGAAAACCCCAATGGGTTTATTCAAAAGGGCAGAATGGATTTTGATATATTTAGTAAAATAGTTAATGAAGTAAAAGATCATAGTCTTCTAATTATACCATATGTAAACGGCGAACCTTTTATTTATAAACATATTGATAAAGTATTGAAATTATTAAAACAAAATAGAAGTGGTTCAATTTTATCTACAAATGGTATATTACTAAATAACAAAAATATTGATTTAATATTGGAAGAAAATCTAGATCAAATAAAAATACATGTATCTGGATATACCAACCCAATCCATCAAATCGAACATTTAATGGGAGATGTAGAAGAAATTAAAAAAAATCTTATTAACTTATCTAATAAAATAAAAGAGAGAAAGTCGAGAATTATAGTGATGATTGATTACATTTTGTACGATCATAACAAACATGAATTAGAGTTATTTAAAAAATTTGCTAAAGATTTAAATTTTAATTTTAGTATAAGACCAGGTAACCCTTTTCAATTAAAAGAGAAGAAAGGTTACATTGAAAGTAAACAACCTGAAATAAATGCTTCCGAAATTGCCTGTGAATGGCTTTGGAAAGTTTTGACAGTAAATTGGAATGGAGATTTATTGCCATGTTGTGATTATGTAGTTTGGAGTAAAACTCATGGTTATGGTACTATAATTACAGAAGTAAATGATTTAAATAAAAATAAGAACATAGTACCAGATATAAAATCTATATGGAATGGTAGTAAGATTATTGGAATGAGAGCTACTCATTCTAAAACAGGGAGAAAAACAATACCAATATGCTCAGGATGTAACAGAGTTGGTGTTGAATATAAGTATTAATGTTCGTTTCTTTAGTAATTTCATTTAAAAATGAAGAAAAAAATTTAAGCGAACTTATAGAAAGATGTGTAAATGCTGTTAAAAACAATGAACAATATGAAATTATTTTTGTTGATGATGCTTCAACCGACAATTCGCTTGGAATTTTATTAAATCATAGAAAAGAAAATAAAAATATAAAAATAATTACAACCTCAAGAACATTTGGAGTATCTCCATGTGTTTTAGCTGGTTTCGAAAAAGCAAGAGGTGATGTGATTATATATATGGATGCAGATTTACAGGATCCACCAGAGGTTATAGAGGAATTAATTAACAAACATAAAGAAGGTTATGAAGTTGTTCATACTGTTAGAAAAAAAAGATATGGTGAAAGCTTTTTTAAATTATTTCTTACTAAAATTGCTTACAAATTAATTAATTTATTTTCAGATATAGAGTTATTAGAAAATGCAGGAGATTTTAAATTAATAAGTAGAAATGCTATAAATGAAATTTTAAAAATTCAAGATGTAGATCCATACTTGAGAGGTCTCTCAGTGTGGGTTGGTTATAAACAAGCTTACATTTCCTACGAAAGACAACCAAGATTACATGGTAGAAGTAAATTTACATTTTTTAATAATCTTAATCCTTATAAAGAATTTATTAGAGGTATAACTTCCTTTTCTCTAGTTCCTCTATACTTTTCATTATTTATTGGTGTTATATTTTCATTAATTTCATTTATATTCTTGATAATTGTAATTTTAAATAAATATCTTGGATTAAATTTACCTGGATGGTCTGCGATAATGGTTGCAATTCTCTTTTTTGGAGGGATGATTTTATTTACATTAGGTTTATTAGGAATTTATATTGGTAATATTTTCAAACAAGTTCAAGGAAGACAGAAATTCATTATTAAAAATTTTTATGATTAGAAATGGATCTATTTTTAAAATAATTTCAATTAATTTAACTATTTTTTTTCTTCTAATAATTTTAGCTGAAATATTTTCATTTGCTATCATACAAATAAAAGGTTTGCTATCACCTGGAGCTTCTTCAAATATCAATTTACCAGCAAAATTCAAAATTAATTCTTTTGATGGATATGAGAATTATTTTCTTGATCATAATCAAAACGAAAAGAAAATTTATTTTAATAATGAGTTGACCATTGGTTATCCCATGGATGAAGAAACTGATACACTTACAGTTCTAGAGAATAGGAGAAATTCATTTGAAAAAATTTCTGATGATAGTATTCAAATTTATTGTTTTGGTGGAAGTACATTATGGGGATCTGGTGTAAAAGATGAACATACTATTCCTGGTTTTTTAAATGCAGTTAATAAAAAAGATAAATATCAATTTTTAAATTTTGGGGTTCCAGCTTTTAATTCAACTCAAGAATTATTAAAATTAACCAATCTAATTACAAGTGGCAAAATACCTGATAAAGTAATTATTTACGATGGTGCAAATGATATTGTTTCAGCACAATTTAAAATTGTTAATAAACCAGTAGAAAAAGATAAACTTTCTTCAATTGTGAAGGCATTATATAAGCTTTCAAATACTCATATTATAATAAATGGAGTTCAACAAAGACTAAGATCATTTAATAATAAATCTAATTCAAATAACTACGAATTAAGTCTTGAAGATAAAATTTTAATTAAAAACACTAAGCAAAAGTATTTTTCAAATATTAACTTAATAAAGAGACTCGGAGAAATATATAATTTTGAAGTATATGTTTTCTTTCAACCTTTTTTACTAAGTGGCATAGAATTTAATAATAATAATGTTGATGAATTTGAATATAACACTTATTCATCCAATGATCAAAAAACATTAAAAATCATAGAAAATTTTTATTCAGAAGTTAGAAAATTAATTAAGGATGAAAGTTGGATCATAGATCTTTCTGATATCTTTCTAAGAGAGCAGATGATAGGAAATTACTTTGATGATGTGCACCTTGGACCCAATGCAAACAAATTAATTGCTAAAGAAATATACAAGTATATAGTAGATTAAATAAAATTACTTATCTATGACAATAATTAAAAAAAAAATACTAAAAAGATAGATTGCTTTATTAGAGGAAAATGGCAATTTATGTCTAAAAATATAAGTCATTATAAAATTAAAGTAGGTACTGAGCGAAATTTTGGTCTTGTCTTTGCCTTAGTTTTTGTAATTATTAGCTTATATTCTTTTTGGTTTGGAAAAAATATACATCTTTGGGCTTTTATTATAGCATCAATCTTTTTCTTTTTTGCTATTTTTATTCCCAAATTACTTATTTTACCAAATAAGTTATGGTTCAAACTCGGTTTATTTCTAGGTGCCATTGTTTCACCTATTATCATGGGGATGATATTTTTTTTAATTGTGACTCCTACTGGAATGATTATGCGATTACTTGGTAAAGATATTTTGAATCAAAGGACGAAAAAATCAATAAAAAGTTATTGGATTGAAAGAAAAGAAAATCTTACTTCAATGAAAAATCAATTTTAGAATTTATGTCTTTTTTAATAGAATTTTGGCATTTTATAAAGGTAAGAAAAAAGTTTTGGTTGCTACCGACTCTTATCGTGCTGGTATTGTTTGGAGGATTAATTATCTTAAGTCAAGGCTCAGCAGTAGCGCAATTCATCTACACACTTTTCTAAATTGAAAACAATATTAGGTATTTCAGCTTTTTATCATGACAGTG
>MDSZ01134594.1_pt1 | contig 22347 bp, 18 predicted proteins | sample 811201 | NCBI WGS metagenome assembly MDSZ01 (sample SAMN05326647, study PRJNA326480) | marine metagenome | isolation source: seawater | place: Indian Ocean: North | collected 2010 | reverse complement strand
TTCTGGCTTAAAAAAAATTATTCAAAAAAAAAAATTACTGAGATAACAGCTGCAAATAAATTATATCAATTTAGAAGAAAAAATAAAAAATTTAAATATTCAAGTTTTCCCACAATTTCTGGAACAGGTCCTAACGGAGCAATAATTCATTATCAAGCTAATAAAAAAAGTAATAGAGTTATAAAAAAGGGCGATATTTATTTGGTAGATTCTGGTGGGCAATACGAATTCGGAACAACCGATGTAACTCGTACTATTTCGCTTCAAAATAAAAATAAAAGAATAAAAAATATATTTACAAGAATTTTAAAAGGACACATTGCAGTAAGCAATTATAAATTAAGAAGAGATACCTCTGGTAATAAAATCGATACTGTTGCTAGAAAATATTTGAGACAAATTAATTTAGACTATGCTCACGGAACAGGACATGGTGTAGGTTATTTTTTAAACGTTCATGAAGGGCCACAGGCAATATCGAAAAATAATAAAATATTTCTTAAAGAAGGAATGATAGTTTCAAATGAACCTGGTTATTATGAGAAAGATAAATTTGGAATAAGAATAGAAAATTTAATATACGTTAAAAAAAATAAGTACAAATTATTCTTTGATAATTTAACAATGGCGCCGATAGATAAAAGTTTGATAGAGGGATCTATCTTAAATAGTAAAGAAAAAAATTGGGTAAATAATTACCATAAAGAAGTTTTTAAAAATTTAAAGAATTTTATGAGTATGAGTGAAAAAAAAGAACTCAAAAAAGCCTGCTCAACTATTTAAGATTTCATTCCACTCTTTTTCTCTAATTATCTTGATCTTAAGCTGTTTTGCTTGATCAATTTTTTTTTTTGTTGGTTTGCTATCTCCAACTATCAAAAGATCAAGTTTTTTAGATATTGATCCCAAAACTTTACCACCATTATTTTCTGTAATTAATTTTGCTTCAGATCTACTCATATTTTGAAAACCTCCCGTAAACATAACTTTCTTATTTGAAAATTTGCCATCTTTTGCTTTAATTGAATAATTTTTTATTTTAAGTCTTTGAATTAAATTTTTGGTTATTTTAATATTCTTTGTATTTGAGAAAAAGTTATTAATAGCTTCAGTTTGAGTTTCTCCTATTCCATCTAATTCTACTAGACCTCTCAAAAGTTTTTTTCTTTCATTTATTTCAAATAATTTTGAAAATTCATCAATTGAAAAAAAGAAATTAGCAAGTATTTTGGCATTTTCTTGACCTATATGACGTATGCCTATTGAAAATATAAATCTTTCTAAACTTATTTCTTTTGAATTATTTATAGCTTTTTTCAAATTTTCAATAGATAAATTTCCCCATCCCTCAAGGTTTTTAATTTTTTCATAATCAAGTTTAAAAATATCTGCTGGCTCTTTGATAAAGTTTAAATTCCAAAACTGATCAACTACTTTTTTTCCTAATCCATCAATATTGAAAGCCTCTTTAGAAACTATATGCTTCAGTCTCTCTTTTGCAATATATTTGCAGTCGTATCCTTTGCTACATCTTCTTACTGCATCTTTTTTATTGGTCGTTTTATTAATTTCTTTTTTTGTAATTGATCCACATAAGCATTTTAATGGAAAAATGAATTTTTTACTTTCTTTACTTCTTTTTGAAATATCTACCGAGACAACCTGGGGAATAACATCGCCAGCTCTTTGTATTTGAATTGTGTCGCCAATTCTTATGTCTTTTCTCAAAATTTCATCTTCATTATGTAACGTTGCATTTGAAACCACAACCCCACCAACAGTAACTGGTTCGACTTTTGCTACCGGAGTGATGGCTCCAGTTCTTCCAACTTGAATACTGATATTTTTAATTTTAGTCACTGCCTTTTCTGCTGAAAATTTATAAGCAATTGCCCATCTCGGTGAATTTGATGTATTTCCCAATCTATTTTGTAAATTTAAATCATTAACTTTAAAAACAAGACCATCAATATCGTAATCTAGAGAGGATCGTAAAATATCTATTTTTTTATGTTGTTTTTCTATTTCTTCAATTCCATTTAACTTTTCAGACAAAGGATTCGTGGAAAATCCCCATCCTTTTATAATTTTAAGAAATTCTGATTGAGTTGAAAACTTCATTGGTTCAATTGACCCGAAACCATATGCAAAATATTTTAATGGTATTTTTGATGTCTCTTTTGGGTCTTTTTGACGTAAAGACCCTCCCGCAGCATTTCTAGGATTTGCAAAATTGTTTTTAATAGCTTCAAAATCTTTTTTGCTAATGAACACTTCACATCTTATTTCTAATATATCCGGCACTTTAATATTCTCAATTCTAAGTGGAATATTCGAGATTGTTTTTAGATTTTCTAATATGTCCTCTCCTATCAAACCGTCGCCCCTTGATAAACCTTTAACAAGAATACCTTTTTCATAAACTAACGTAGCAGAAATTCCATCAATTTTTGGTTCACAAAATAAATCGATATTTATATTACTTAAATTTAAAAAATTTTTTATTTTTTTTAAAAAGTCCTCCATATCATGTTTGTCGAAAGCATTAGATAACGACAACATTGGTTTTAAATGTTTAATTTTTTTAAATTTGTTTGTTGGAGGGTAACCAATTATTCTGTCTATGGAGCCTTTCTTTTTTAAAAAAGGGAATTTTTTTTCTAATTCAAGGATTTCTCTTTTTAGACTGTCGTACTTTAAGTCAGAAATTACTGGCTTATCCTCATCATAATAAAGCCTATTATGATTTTTAAGATCTTTTATTTTTTTATTATATTGATTGGTAATCTTTTTCTTATCTTTCATTAACTATTTTATTATTTTTAAGATTCTACTCAAAAAACTTTTTTTATCTTCATAATCATCTTTGTTTACTTTAAAACTTTTGTTTAAATCATAGTCTTTATTTAAAATCTTATAAGACTGCTTGTACCACTCGCTAGAATTATAATTATATCCTAAAATTTTCGCATACTTTTTTGCCTCATCCTCTAAGCCTAAATGATAATGAATTTCTACTAAACGATGAAGTGCCTCTTCAACAAATATTGTCTTGTCATATTCATTTATTATAATTTTCAGTCTATTAATGGCTGGTATCCATTTTTTTATCGAAATATAATATTTTGCAATAAATAACTCTTTTGCTGCTATTTGATTTTGTATTAAATCTTTTTTAAATTTTAAATCAATTGCGTATTCCGTATTTGGGTATTTCTTTATAAAAAAATCTATTTTTTTATTTGCTTGCAAAAGAGGTTTTAAATCTTTTTTTTCATCGCTTATTTGTTCAAAATAAATTACTGCTTGAAGAAAATGTGCATATTGAATATTTTTATCAGCTGGGTAAGTTTTAAAATACCTTTCTAAATTTTCATTGGCTTCGTCATAAAAATTCATTCCATACAAAGAGAAAATTGACATTATAGCAGATTTTGCTGCTAATTCAGAAATTGCAAAGTTTAATTCTGCTTCAGAAAATTTTTTATTTGCCAGAAAAAAGTCATTTTTTTCAAAAGCATCTAGACCATCTTTATATAACTCATATGGATTTTCTTTATCTATAGGTTGATAGACCAAATCTTTATCTGGTTTAGAGCAAGAGTTTAATGTTATCAAAAAAAATAATATTAAAATGAGTTTTTGAAACATTTCAAATTATTAACAGATTAAAATTTAAATTATACGCTAAAAATTTAACTTAAGCAGTGACTGCGAGTTTAATTGATTGATTGGGACTTATCTTTTTCGATATTATTGCATCTTTTAGTTCAAATACTGAAATAGCTGATTTTGTATCAAGTAGTTTTCTTAAGAACTTATTGGTTAAAGCATGTCCTCCTTGTTTGCAGTTTACGCTACCTAAAACTCGATAGCCGGATAAAAGAAAATCTCCAGCTAAATCTAATATCTTATGATTTACAAACTCTTTTTTATTTCTTAAACCTTCTTTATTCAAAACTTTATCTTTATCAACAACAATGGCATTATCTAAAGACCCGCCTTTAGCTAAACCAATTTTTTTAATTTTTTCTATATCTTCAAATAAACAAAAAGTTCTTGAGTTGTAAACGTCTTCTAAATTATCGGAATGAAAATTTACTGTATTCGTCTGATTTCCAATTATATTATTTTCATAATTTAATGCAAATGTAACCTCGAAAGATTGATTGCTCGGACTAATTGAGATATTTCTTTCACCATCATTTAATTCTACGACATTGTTAATTTTAAGATATCTTCTTTTTTCATTTAAAATCTTTATTTCAGATCTTTTTAAGACTTTTATAAAATCTTTTGCTGAACCGTCCATGATTGGGATTTCTTCATTATCTATTTCTATTAAAGCGTTATCAATCTCAGAAATATAAAGAGCCGCGAGAAGATGTTCTACTGTAGAAACTTTAACACCAAATTTATTCTCTAAAGTAGTGCATAGTTTCGCTGAAGTAACATTCTTATGATCAGCTAGTATTAAATTGTTCTCTTTTAAATCAATTCTTTTAAAAATTATGCCTTGATTGTTTTTTCCTGGTAAAATTCTAATTGTTGACTTCTTTCCTGAATGAAGACCTGTACCAGTAAAAGTAACTGGCTCTGTAATTGTTTGTTGATAAATATTTAACATCGGATACTTATACATGACTGGGTGAACTCTATTAAAACAACTAATGTTTCTAAAAAATACAATTTTTAACTAAATAGTAAGTTGAAGAATCTTGCAATTATTGACTTTTTTTCGTGAACTACTGGCACTGCTTCTTTTTTCCACCCATATTGAACTAGTTTTAAAGCATTCTCAAATAGCTTTTGGCTCTCCATGTTTTCGTGAAAGTAAGTTTTAAAACTATTTTTATTTGAAAAAATATATTGAAATTTTTCTTTTAAACACTCAAATTGCGCTAAATCACTTAAAGAAATAAATATCTTTAAATTGTTGGGTAAAAGATTTAGCAAATTTACATTTTTATTAATCATCAATTCTAATATTTCCTCTATCCTAGCACTGGCAATATCTAAAATTAATTTTTTTTTTATCTTTCTATAGTTTTGATTATAAAAAAAAGTTTCCTCTATAAATTCATTTTTTGAGTCTTCACTGATTAACTTAGTATTTAATAAAATATTTTTCACATTATTAATATTTAGCCCAGTCACTTTAGAAATATCTTTTAAGATTATATCAGAACCAAAATTAAATTCTTGAATAAATTTTGGGGCTGAATTTTCAAAAAAAATAATTTTGCAAGTTTGCATTTCAAATTTTATGATGAGAAAAGTTTCTAAATTTATGTTTTGATTAATTAAATTAGTACCCAGTAAATAGTTTTTTGAAATGATCTTTTTTATCTTTAAATTACAATTATTAAAAATATTATACAAATTTTTAATGTAATTATTATCAATTAAAAAAAAAGATAGTTCCTGTGAATAAAAGTTTCCAAACAATCCTATAGGTAAATTATCGATTTTTTTTCCATCTAATAGATATTTAGAATTAAAAATATGAAGTATTTTTTTTTCTTTTTCAATTTCATTAACTTTTGATTTAAGTGAGTTTAAAATATAAGTAATGTTTTCTTTAGTTAGTTGTGAACCATTTAATCTTTTATAACCTGAAAAATTTATAAGAGAAGTATTACAATCATCTAAAACTAGAATTGCTTCACCAAAAACTTTTTTAAGTTTTTGTTCAATGTTATAGATAGTTGATTTTATAGAATTAAAGACTAAATCAAAATTTATAATTTTGTTATCACTTATACCTTCAAATAAAAAAGTGTTTTTAAAAATTAATTTAAAATTATCTTCATTGTCAATTTCGCCTACTATAAACTTAAACTTATTATCATTTATTTCTATTAAAAGAATCGGGGATTTTATATCCATTACCTACTTTAGAATAAGTTGGTCTTTTATTCTATAATCAAAAATTTTATATTTACTAAAATTTGCCTTATCTTTTACCTCCATAAAGTTTTTTAAGCTTTCTTCAAAATTTTGATTAGGTAATTTAATAATTTGATTTTTTTCTGTAGATAAATCCCACCTTTTTGACTCAAAAAAATAAAAATTTTTGATAGTTTCAATAGGGAAATTAATTTTTTTCAATTTTTTAAAAAAGATTTTAAAATTTTCCCTGTCTCCAAATACTACGGGTAAATTTTCGAAATCTTTCAAAAATAAGTAATCTATCGTCTCTGCTTTGTTTGTGAAATAGTATTTAATCTTTTTATCTTGAATAATTGCAATTGGTTCTTTTTCAAAAATTTTGATTTTTATTATCTCTGGGTATATTTTTTTAATTTCAAAACTTTCAACAAAAGTGTTTTTTGCTAGGTTTTTTTCTAAATCTTTGGTTTTCAAAAGAAATAAATTTTTATCGTATAAATAATAAAGATCTTTTTTTATTTCAGCCTCAGTAAGAATTTTATTATTTTCTATGATTATCTTTTTAATACTTAATCTTGAAATATTTGCTGAGTTTTCTTTATTGAATGTTGTAAATAGGATAATAATTACAAATGCATAAAAAAAATTTTTTATCATTTATTAATGTTAGCATCTAAAAGAATCTTTTCGACTAAATCTTTAAAACTTATACCACAATAATTAGCAATTTCTGGAACCAATGATAAATCAGTCATCCCGGGTTGAGTATTTATTTCAAGAAGATAAAACTTATTATTTTCAAATTTAAAATCCGCTCTGGTTACTCCTCTGCAACCTAAAGCAAGATGGGCTTTTTTTGCTATCTTCAAAACTTCATTGTATTTATTTTTTTTTAAATTTGCAGGCATAATATGTTTTGTTTTAGCTGACTTTGTATATTTTGCTTTGTAATCATAAAAAAATCTTTTTGGTATTAATTCTATGGCTCCAAGAGATTTATTGTTTAAAACTGCAACCTGAATTTCTTGACCGCTTATGTAATTTTCAAAGATTAATTTTTCATAACTCTTAAACAGAGTTTTAGAGGAAATAATTAATTCATTAAAATTTTTAGTAATTTTTACTCCGAGACTTGATCCCTCATTTAAAGGTTTAATAACTACTGGAAATTTAATCTTATTATTGCTTAGTAAAAATTTTATTTTTTTCTTTTTAAAATCTGCTTTACTTAAAGAAAAGTACTTTGGAGTTAAAATTTTTTTTTTTTTAAATATCTCTTTCGAAACTTCTTTGTTCATTGCGTTATAAGAGCTTACAACTCCAGAATGAGTATAAGGTACCCTGAGATATTCAAAATAACTTTGAGCAATACCGTCCTCCCCTCCTTTTCCATGTAATGCATTAAAAATAACATCTATTTTTTGTCTATTTATTAAGTTAAGACTTTTAAATTTAGGATCAAATTTGGTTACTGAGTAATTTTTTTTTTTCAACGCATTTATACAAGCTTTACCGCTTTCTAAGCTTACTTCCCTCTCTCCAGAACTCCCGCCAAGTACTACTAGCACTTTTTTAAAATTTTTTTTATTCACCTACTATCTTAATCTCTAACTCAAGATTTATCCCTGTTTTATCACTAATTGTTTTTTTTACTTTATTAATTAGTTTTTCTATATCGGCTGCATTTGCTTTTCCATTATTTACAAAAAAATTACAATGTTTTGTCGAAATAGTTGCGTCACCTTCGCTAAATTGATCACATCCAGTTTTTTTAATTAATTGCCAAGCCTTCAATTCATCACTAAAATTTTTAAAAGTGCTTCCGCAAGTTTTAATTTGACTAGGTTGTGATAATTTTTTTAGCTCTATTAATTGATTTTGTTTTTTTTCAATTTCGGATACTGAGTTTAAACTTCCTTTTAATTTTACTGAGGTAATAATAAATTCTTTTGATAGATTGGTGCCCCTATACAAAAATTCTATTTCTTCCCGTTTAATCTCCTTTTCTATACACTCATTTATATCTATAACTTTAATAGAAATTAAAACTTTAGAAATATCATTTCCATAGCATCCACTATTCATAATAACCGCACCACCTATTGAACCAGGTATACATGATAAAAATTCAAAACCACCTATTCCATTATCTTTTGCAAAGTTAGAAATTTTGCGATCAAGTGTTGCGGCTCCAATTTCCAACGTATTTTTTTCAATTAATTTGATACTAGAAAAATTTTGTCCTAATTTAATAACAGCACCTTTGATACCTTTATCTCTGATAAGAGTATTTGAACCTGCGCCTAGTACAGTTAATTTTAGTTTATTTTTTTTATTTTCTCTTAAAAATTCAATAAGTTGGTACTTATCCTTAGGTTTAAAGAAATATTCTGCAGGACCACCTAAATTAAACCAACTATAATTAGCAAGTTGTGTATTATTGGAAATATTTTCGTTAAATTTTTTAGTTAATTCTTCATTTAAACTCATAAACTACTTTTTAGTTCCTGCATCCATTTTGAAATTGATCCTGCTCCCATACCTATAATTATTTCACTAGTAGTCAAATTTTTTTTTAAAAATTTAGCAAGTTCAAAATGATTTTTTATAATAATAACTTGAGTTTTTGACATTTTTGAAATTAATTTTGCAAATTGAATATGATTATATTTGAGATTTTTCTTCTCTCCTGCAGCGTAAAGTGGGCAAAGAAGTACTATACTAGAATGCTGAAAAGATTTAGCAAACTCTTTTTTTAAAGATAATACTCTTGAGAATCGGTGTGGTTCAAAAACAGAGATAATTTTTCTGTTTTTGGAAACATTTTTTACGCTTTCTAAAATTGACCTGATCTCAGTGGGGTGGTGAGCATAATCATCATAAAAATCATTTTCATTTTTGGAAAATATTTTTGTCATCCTTCTTTGCACGCCCGAAAATTTTTTTAAAGATCTTTTAATAATATTTTGATTTGCTCCAAGATTTAAACAAATTGCAATAGCAGCAGTAGCATTTAAGACATTATGCTTACCTAGTAATTTGAGATGAATATTTTTTAATCTTTTTTTTTTCTTCTCTATATTTTTATAATTTAAATCAAAAATTGAAAAATTGGTTTTGTATCTTATATTTGATATCATATAATTAGCATCTTTACTTTCTCCATAAGTAAAAATATTTTTATTTTTAATTTTTTTAAATATTTTTTTTATATTTTTATTATCTATGCATATTATTGACTTGCCTGTTGGAGGTGTTTTTTTTATAAAATTTAGGAATGAGTTTTCTAAATTTTTAAAATTCTTGTAATATTCTAAATGTTCATTATCTATATTTGTAACTACTGAGTAATTTACTGGTAACTTTAGAAAGCTACCGTCTGACTCGTCTGCTTCCAAAATCGCCCATTCTCCTTTACCTAATTTTGCATTGCTTTTAAGAGAGTTGATAACACCTCCATTTATAATTGTTGGGTCTAATTTTTGATCTGAGAGAATTTTCGCGATTAATGATGTTGTGGTAGTTTTACCATGTGAGCCTGTAATTATTATATTTTTTTTAAGCGATACCACATCAGCTAAAACTTCTGCTCTTGAATAAATTGGTATTTTTTTTTCCAAAGCAAATTTAATTTCAGTATTATTATTTTTTATTGCAGAAGATTTAACCAATATAGTTGAGTTTTTTACATTCTTCCTCGAATGTCCTATAAAAATTTTAATACCAGCTTTCAAACAACTTAATGTATTTTTATTTTTATTTTGATCACTGCCTTGAATTTTGAAACCCATGTTTCTCATGATTTGGGCAAGGCCACTCATACCTATCCCTCCTATGCCTACAAAATGAATAATTTCTTTTTGACCTAAATTAATTTTTTTCATCGTTTATCTTTTTTAAATAATTATCCATATTTTTGTAGACATTTTTGTCAGAATGTTGTCTTTGTACAATTTTAATTTTTTCCAATAAGGAATTATTTTCGTAAATTTCCTTAATAAGAGTAAACAAATTAGCTTTCAAATCTTTCTCTTCAATTAAAAAACCCATTTTTTTACTCTTATAATAGTTTGCATTTTTAAACTGGTGATTGTCTGCAGATGTTGGGAGCGGTATTGAGATAAATGGTATACAACAATTTTTTAACTCTGCTAGCATTGAAGATCCTGACCTTGTAATAGCTAAATCTGCTTTTGAAAAATATTCAGTGAGGTTATTGCTAAAATTGAAAATTTCAAAATTGATATTAGTTTTTTTGTAAAAAGAACGAAGTAACTCATTTTGATGAGGTAAACAATGTTGAATTACGTTTAAGCAAATTCCTTTTTCAGAACAATTGCGAAAAATATTGGGTAGAATATTAGCAAAAATTTCAGCAGCTTGACTGCCTCCTAAAACAAGAATATTGAGATTTTCATTTTTTATATTATCTTTATTTTTATCAAAATTTATAATTCTTTTTTTAATTATATTTCCTAATACTATAATTTTACTCTCATATTTTTTTGAAATACCCTCTAGCTCTTTAGATGATACAAATATTTTGTCTGCTAAAGGAAGTAAAAATTTATTTGCTTTTCCTAAAATTAAGTTATTTTCGTATACGAAAAATTTAATTCTTAAAATTTTTGCAGCTATACAAATAGGAAAAGAGGCATAACCTCCCATTCCAAAAATAATTGAAGGCCTTCTAAAAATTAAAAAAATTAATGCTCTAATTACTGAATAGTGAATAAAGAAAATAGAAAAAAATATCGAAAATAAACCATTTTTTTTTAGTGGTGTTGACGGTAATAAATGAATTTTGAAATTTTTATAGTTTTTTAAAAATTTCAAACCTCTTTTATCCGAAACTAATTCTGTATCATAAATTTTTTTATCTAAATGATCTGCTAAGCAACAGCCAGGAAAAACATGACCTCCAGTTCCTCCAATCGCTATCATCACTTTTATTTTTTTATTCATTAAGAAAAGTTCTATTTTTTGTGTAATTTAAAATTACTCCAGCAAGAATTGAACTGCCAATTAGTGAAGAGCCGCCATAACTCAAAAAAGGCAAAGTCATTCCAGTTGTTGGAATTAAACTAGTATTTACTCCTACATGAATAAAAGTTTGGAAAATAAGGAGTGTGGCAAGCCCACAAAGTGAAATTTTGATCAGTTGGTCTTCCTCCTGTACACAGTTTTTAATGATCCTAAAAGATATATATAAAAAAATAAAAACTATAAGAATTGAAATTATTGCTCCATATTCCTCAGAAATTACTGCAATTATATAGTCGGTGTGTGCTTCTGGAACTTTGTCTTTAAGTATTCCTTCTCCCATTCCTTGGCCTTTCAAACCTCCGAGTTTGATTGCATCTAATGCAGATGAAGATTGAAATTTATCACCTTTGCTAGGATCTAAAAATGAAATTAAACGATTAGTTATATAACCGAACTTTTCTGGCATTAGAAATAATAAAGTGCTGAGTGAAATTAAAAAAATTAAAAAAAATCCAAAAATAAAAAATAAACTCACACCTGAAATAAAAACAGTAGCTATCCAACTACCGATCAATAATATCGATTGCCCTAAATCTGGTTGGTCGATTAGAAGAATAATGACAGATAATAATAAGAGAAAACTCAAAAAATATTTTAATTGTGAATTCTGGAGACTTTTTAATGTCAAGATGTTAACTGTGACTAAAATAAAGAAAGGTTTTAGGAGTTCAATTGGCTGTAATCTAAAATAGTAAAAGTCCAACCATCTTTTGGCACCTTTAACTTCAACACCTCCAAAAGGCACAAAAGCTAGTAATAAAAAAAAAATAATAAAAAGAGGAATAATAATTTTTTTTAGAATTGTAGTTTCAATCATTGATATAAAAAACATTATGTGTAAAGCTAAAAAAGTAAAAATTAAATGTTTCGTGAAGAAAAAATAATAATCTTTATTAAGTCTTTCTCCCGCTAATGAGGAAGTAGAAGAAAACGAGAAAAATAAACCAAGTAAAAATAAACTTATAAAGCTAAAAAAAATTTTTTTATCAATATTTCGCCAATAATTTATTAATTTTATTTTAAAAATATTTTCGTACATAGTGTTTGCTTAATTTTTTAAATACTTCTCCTCTTTCTTCAAAATTATAAAATTGGTCGTAGGAAGCAGCGGCCGGGCTTAAAAGGATATTTTTTTCATTAAGGTTGTATAATTTAACATCTTTAAAAATTTGTATCAGAGATTTTTTTAGGTTTTTAGTAACACAATATTCAACATTATTTTTGATTTGTTTTTTAAAGAAGTTAATGTGTCTGCCGATTAAGTAGGATTTAACTATATTTTTTTTTAAATCTTTTAAAAGTATTTTATCATTTTTTTTTGGTAATCCGCCGAGAATCCAAAAAATATTTTTTGTATTTTGAAGGGCAAATTTAGTTGCCTGGAACGAAGTGGCTTTAGAATCATTAATAAAAATAAAATCTTTGTATTTTAAAAATACTTCATATCTGTGAGGCAAACCTTTAAATGATTTCAAAGATTTTAAAAAAGAATTTTCTTTAATATTCAAAATTTTTGTTAATGCTAGAACGCTTGACATATTTTCATCATTAATTTTAGATTTAATATAATAATTACTAATTTTAGATTTAAGTTTTTTGTAATTATTAAATTTTGGAATAATTAATTTTCCTGAAAAATTATTTTTTTTAAATTTATGAATGAATTCTTTATTAACAATAGAAAATTGATTTTTTTTTTGTAATTTGAAAATTTTTAATTTAGAGTTTATGTAATTTTGCATATTTCCATGCCAATCTAAGTGGTCATTTGTTATATTTAATAATATTGCATAATCTGGGCAAATAAATTTTGAGTAAGCAAGTTGAAAAGAAGATGCTTCTATAACTAAAAAATTTTCCTTTTTAACGTCTAAATTGAGAACTGGTGTTCCAATATTACCACCTAATAAAGGCTTAAATTTATTTTTTTTAAAACATGATAAATAATTTTGCACGTAGTTGATTTACCATTAGTTCCGGTAACAACAATACTTTTAAAGTTTTTTTTTAATAAAAAAATTAAGTCAATATCTGTGATAATTTTGTTCCTATATTTAAATAATTTTTTTGAATTTTTCGATTGGTTGAAACTAATTCCTGGACTTAAGATAATATAAGTAACATCTCTTATTGTTTTATCTAAATTGTTTGATCTTTTGCTTTTAAATAGATTTTTTTTTTGATCATCCCATACTTGATAATCTTTAATTCTATTTTTATTAAAAAATTTTACTACTGATTGACCAGTTAAACCCAATCCATAAACTAAAAAAGTAAGTTGCTTTAAATTTGAAGCAGAAGCCATTGATCACCTTAATTTTAATGTCGCTAATCCCACTAAAGCTAAGATAATAGCAATTATCCAAAATCGGATTACAATAGTTGACTCGGCCCACCCTTTTTTTTCGAAGTGATGATGGATCGGAGCCATTTTAAAAATTCTTTTTCCTGTCAATTTAAACGATATTACTTGTATAATTACTGAAACAGTTTCCAATACAAATAGACCACCGATTATTGCGAGAACTATTTCATGTTTAACAATTATTGCTATTGCTGCTAAAGATCCACCCAATGAAAGAGAACCTGTGTCTCCCATAAAAATCTTTGCTGGGGGTGCATTATACCATAGGAAACCCAAGCAAGCTCCTACTATTGATCCACAAAAAATTGAAAGTTCACCAACGTCCGGGATATATTGAATTTGAAGATATTCTGAAAAAATAGTATTTCCAACAACGTAAGAAATGAGAGTAAAAGAGAGAGCGACTAACATTACGGGCACTGTTGCTAAACCATCTAATCCATCTGTCAAATTCACTGCATTAGAAGCTCCAATAATTACAAATAAGCCAAATGGAACAAAAAATAATCCCAAATGAAAAATAAAGTTTTTAAAAAAAGGAAAGTAAAGATTATATAAATATTCATGATCGGAGAATTTTATTAAAATGAATAGAGCAAGTGCGCCAATTAATAATTGACCAGAAAATTTATATCTCGATTTTAACCCACTAGAATTCTTGAATTTAATTTTTAAAATGTCATCAATGAGTCCTAAACCCCCTAAACTTAAAGATACAAATATCAATGTCCAGACATAAATATTTGTTAAATCTGCCCAAAGTAAAGTACTAGAAATTATTCCAATTATGATAATTACTCCTCCCATAGTTGGAGTGCCAGTTTTTTTTACTATGTGATCAATTGGTCCATCTTGACGAATTGGCCCAGTAATCATTTTTTCAGAAAAAAGTTTAATTAATGGAGCACCAATTATGAAAACTATTATTAGAGAAGTCATTACAGATAGACCTGTTCTAAAAGTTAAATATCTAAATACGTTAAAAAAAGAGTATTGGTCAATTAGGGATGTAAAAAAATGAAATAACATTAATTTCCTTTTATCATTCTTTTGGTTAAGTTATTTAAACCTGTGGCATTTGAACCTTTAATCATTAAGTAGTCATTATTATCAATAATATTATTTAAAGTAATGTCTACGTCACCCTCTTGTTGGAAAATATTTCCACGTTTATGTTTATGAATATTTTTGTAAGTAGCAATAGTTTTTTCACCTTTAATAAATACTTTGTCAATATCAGAATTGTTAATAACTTTTGATAAATTTTTGTGCAGCTGTTCTGATCTTTTACCAAGCTCAAGCATTTCACCAAGTAGAAGGTATTTTTTAGAGCTTTTTGTTTTTATAGAATTAAAGATATTTATAGCATTTTTTACAGATAATGGATTAGCATTATAACTTTCGTCGATTAATTTAAATTTTTTTCTGTACCTTTTGATATAATGAATTTTTCCTCTACCTTCAGTCGGTTCATATTTTTTAAAATTGTTAATTACCTTGTTTATGTCAAGATTTAGTTCTTTTAACAAAGCTATTGATGATAAAATGTTATACAAATTTGAATTTGAAATTTCTATTCTCAAAATTTGATCTTTTATTTTTATTACAAGTTTATTGAAATTCTTATTTTTAGAGGAAGAAATCAAACAAATATCAGAGTTTTTATTTATTCCAAAAGATACGACTCTTAATTTTTGCGATTTTGCTTTTTTCTTTAGATAATTATAGTATTTGTCATCACGATTTAAAATAATCGTTCCGTTTTTTTTAACATTATTAATTATCTCTCCTTTTGCGTCAGCGATACCTTTTAGATTTTTGAAATTTTCTATATGAGCCTCTCCAATATTTGTAATGATTGCTATATTTGGTTTTATGAGCTTCGATAATGTATTTATTTCACCTGGTTTACTCATACCGACCTCAAATATACCGAATTTATGTTTTGTTTTTAATTGCGATAAACTAAGAGGAACGCCATAGTGATTGTTATAAGATTTAGGTGAACAATATGTTTCTCCGTAATTATCTAGTAATTCTTTTATTAAGTTTTTTAAAGAAGTTTTTCCAGCACTTCCTGTGATAGCAAATATTTTAGCTTTTGAAAGCTCTCTTTTTTTACCTGCAAAATGATTTAAGAATTTAATTATGTCATTTACTAAAATTAATTTTCTTTTATATTTTTTAGAATTCTTAGTGGTGATTATATATTTTGCTCCTTTTTTTAAAGCATTAGGAATAAATGTCGATCCGTCATTGTTCTTACCTTTTATTGTTAAAAAGATATTATCTTTTTTAACTAATCTTGAGTCAATTGATAGTCCATGAAAATTATTAAACTTTTTTCCTTTAACTATCTCTTTTATTATTTTCTTATTTTGGGAAAAATTTTGTTCCTCATTAGATAATTTTTTAATCTTTGGCTTAAAATTTTTAACTATTTTTTTATCTGAAAAAGAAATTGTTTTATTTTTGTATATTTGCTCTAACTCATGACCTTTTCCTGCAATCAAAACTATTTCATTTAGTTCGGCATTTTGAATAGCAGTTTTGATAGCGCTTGCCCTATTACCGATATCAAAAAATTTAGATCCGCTTATGTTTTTTATAATTTGTTTTCTAATACTTTCAGGTTTTTCGTTTCTAGGGTTATCATCCGTCACATAAATTTTATGACACTCTGAGCTTGCAATTTTTGCCATTAAAGGTCTTTTTTTAAAATCTCTATCACCTCCACATCCAAATACTAATGAAATATTTTCCTTGTGAGATTTTTTTAGTTCCGTTAAAGATTTTTTTAAGGCATCAGGAGTGTGTGCGAAATCTACATAAACTTTTATATTATTAGGAAAAATTTTAATAAGTTCTAACCTGCCGTTAATTTGCTTGATTTTATCTAATTTCTTAAAAATCTTTTTTTCTTTTAATTTACATAATTTAAGCGCCAAAATAGCCATTGATAGATTTTTTAATTGAAACTCATTCAGTTTTAATTTTTTAATTTTTTTAATTTTTTTTTCAATTTGCTTTATGTCTTGTAAAAATAATTTTCTTTTTTTTGAAATTTTTTGCAGAAAAGAAAATTCTTTTAAAGAGCTATCGCTTATAATTGTTTTATTTTTTTTTAATATACTCTCAAATAAAATTAATTTAGCTTTGAGGTACGAACTCATTGATTTATGATAATCTAAGTGATCTTGACTAAAATTAGTGAAAATGCCGCCTTTAAAGTTCAAGTTATTGAGTCTTTTTTGATGTAAGCCATGGCTTGATGCTTCAATTATTACATTATCAATATTTTTTTTTTTTAAATTTTCAAGTGTTTGGTGAAGCGTGATGGTATCTGGAGATGTTAATTTTGAACTTATTTTTTTACCATTATATTTCACACCGAGAGTCCCTATTGAAGCTGTTGGAACATTATTTAAATTAAATATTTGATAAAACAAATCTGCTACTGAGGTTTTGCCATTAGTCCCAGTTACTGCAATTAAATTTTTTGGTTTTAAATGATAAAATTTTGATGAAATTTCACTTAATAATTCTCTAATGTCTGAAGTTTTAATAATCAATATGTTTTTATTTTGATACCTGCAAGCTTTTGAGCAAATTATTACAGAGGCGCCTTTGCTGACTGCTTGACTAATAAATTTTTCACCGTTGAATTTTTGACCTTTAATTGCAAAAAAAATGTAGTTTTTTTTTACCTTTTTACTATTATCTGCTAATCCACTAATCCTAATTTTCTGTTTGTCTTTAGGAAGATAACTAATTAGTTTTTTCAACAACATATTGGTGATTAAAATCTTTATCTTTTATGGCTAAAATAGGTCCAATTTTTTTTATAATTTTGCCGGCAACGTAAACTGAATTCCAACCTGCTTCGTTTCTTGTACCCTTAATTTTTAAACCCCTGTAATCATAAATTAAGTCTTTTGCGACTTTAGGATTTTCAAGCATCACTAACAGTGAATATTTTGGTTTTTGTGTAGGAAAAATAGATATAAATGTGTTCAAATTTTCTTGGGAATTATTGTAGTTTTGTGAAGTTCCAGTTTTTCCTCCCACATAATAACCATTGATATCAGCCAAACTAGCCGTACCATCTTTATTAGTAACAACTTTTCGTAAGATATTATTTAAACTCTTGCTAGTTTTTTCTGTAACAAGTCTTCCGTAATATTTTTTATCTTTATTTCTAGTTAAACTGGGCTTAATAATATTACCACCATTTGCCAAGGTAGAATATACCGTAGCTGCCTGTAGAGGGGTAGTGGTGATTCCATGTCCAAAAGAAACTGTTTCTAATTTACACTTATTCCAATTAAATTTTAAAGGATTTCCTACCTCCTCTAATTGTAATTCGGGAGGGTTGAGAAGATTTGCTTTTTTTAAAAATTCTTTAAACTTTTTTTCTCCAACCTTTCTTGCAATTAAAAGGGTTCCAATATTTGAAGATCTAATGAGAATATCTTCTACGGACAAATTTTTGGGAAATTCTTTTATATCAGATATCTTATGTTTTGAGCAATTGATAGATCGCGGTATGTCATTTATTAATGTTTTTGGCGTTACTAGATTATTATCTAAAGCTAATGCTACTGTAAAAGTTTTAAAAATTGAACCTAATTCGTATACTCCTTTAGTTATTTTATTCATATATTTTTTCTCATTAATTTGAGTTCTCAAATTTATGTCAAAGTTTGGAAGGGAAACTAATGATAAGATTTCGCCATTATTTATATCCATTAGTAAGGCAGCAGCACCTGTAGCATCAAAAGTTATCAAAGATTTTTTTAACTCTTTATTGATTAAATACTGAATATTTGTATCAAGAGTTAATTCTAATGGTTGATTGATATTTTTTTTATCCCTTAACTGTTTATCAAAATATCCTTCTACTCCCGAAATACCGAAGTTATCATAATCAACTTGTCCGATTATTTGGCTAAATAGATTAGCATGAGTGTAAATTCTTGATTGAAATGGTTCAAAAATGATTCCCTTTTCACCTAAACTCCAAAGCCTTTCTTTTTCATCTTGAGTAATTCTTTTTTTTAAATAGAAATATTTTCCCTCATTAATTTTCTGCTCTACGATTGAAATTGGTAGGTTGGGAAAATTTATTCTTAATTTTATTATTAAATTTTTTTTATTGCTCACAAGTTTTGGGTTTATAGCAGCGTGAAAAGATTTAATATTTCTCGATATTAAAGCTCCATTTCTATCTACGATATCCCGTCTTAATGATGTAAATTTTTTTGGAGAATTTTCACGATCAAATATTTCGATCTTATTTAACGATACATGAACTAATCTAATACTAAAAATTAAAATTAATGAAAAAAATAAAAAAAATAGCAAATAGATTCTATCTTGAAATAGATTATTTTTTTTGGAAAATTTATTTTTTTTATTAGTTTCTAAATAGTCTTCAAAATAAAAACTAGCCTGATTTTTATCAATTCTTTTATTTTTTTTGTATTTTTTTTTCATTCTGTTTTTCTTGAATAGCTAATTTTTTTTCAAGATCCATAAAATTAGATAAATTTAAAAATATATTTGAAAATTCCATTGGAAAATATTTATTAGCATCTAAATGTTCAATTTTTTTTTCAATTATTAATGGGGATGTTAAATAAAAAAAATCTAATTGTGATTCTTTTAAATCTTTTTCTTTTAGATTTACTATCTTTTTTAAACTATAAATATTTCTTTCTATTTCTCTAGTTTTATTCTTAATTATTGATGTTCCTACCAGTAAACAAGAAAATACTACAAGAATTATAAAAACTTTTAGTTTAAACATTTGTTGCCTCTAACTTTAAAAATTTATTAAATTTTTCAATTAAATTTGATGGGTAAATGAAATTATTTTTGTTTCTTGTGGCGAATCTTAATTTTGCAGATCGAGATGCATTATTCTTAAATATCTCATCAGCTGATGGTTTAATTATCTTATTGATATATTTTTCAAATAAAACAAAATTAATGTCATTATCTTCTGGTAAATATCTTGAGGGCTTAGATTTATTCTCTGAGTAACTGCTAAAAAAATATTTAACAATTTTATCCTCTATAGAGTGAAAGCTTATAACTAAAATTTTACCGCCTGGTTTTAATAATTTTGTTGCATTGATAATTCCATTAATTAGCTCAGTTATTTCTTTATTTACGAATATCCTAAAAGCCTGAAAAGTTTTAGTGCTAGGATTTATTTTTTTTGAAAAATTTCTTTTTTTGCTTTTTTCAATAATTTTTACAAGCTCGTCGACTCTTGTAATTTTTTTTTCATTTCTAGCTTTGACAATATTTTTTGCAATTATTGATGCCTCTTTTTCTTCTCCAAGAATTTTTATGATTAACCTTAATTTTGATTCTTCAAAATTATTGATAATTTTTTGTAACGAAACATCAGAAAGTCCCATCATCATATCGAGCTTAGATTTTGATTTAAATGAGAAGCCTCTTTTTAAATTTTTAAGCTGAATTGAAGATAATCCTAAATCAAAGACTATCAAATCTACAAGATTTTTCGATATTTTATCAATTTGACTAAATTTTAAATTATAAAATTTAAATCTATTCTGGAATTTTTCTTCTAATTTTTTTGCTATAGAGATTGTTTCGGCGTCTCTATCTATAGCAATTACATTCGTTTTTGGGAACTTAAGGAATGCTTTCGAGTAACCTCCGCCGCCAAAAGTGCAATCAATAAAAGTGCCTCCTTTAAAAGGAGAAGAAATTTTTATTACTTCTTTCAACATCACTGGAAAATGGGAAAATTCCAGTGATGATGTTTGATTTTTCATTAATCTTAAAATTGATCATCAAAATTTTTGTCTTCTAAGGAAAGCAGGTATTTCAAAATCTTCGTCCTCGTTATTATCTTGATTAAATAGCTGTTCCTCATCGTTGTAATCATTAAGCTCTTTTTTAGTTTGATTACTCTCTACACTTTGCTCTTCAGAAAAAAGTTTTGGGGTATATTCCTCATCAACACTTAGAGGTTTTTCCTCAACTTCTCGAGAGTAAGCTTCATCGATTTTAGTATCTGATTTATTTTCTATATAAGAAGCACTTTCAATTGAAACCCCAGTTGGAATGTCATCAATAATTTTTGACTCAGAAACAGCCTCTTTGGCTATTCTACTCTCCTCATCGTTCTCAAAATTTTCGATAAGTGTATTTTGTTCCTCACTATTTTTGATTTCGTAGCTTTCATCAAGTTTTAAAGCTGTTGCTCCATCAATTGAACTTACTACACTTTGATCAATATTTGTTTTTGAAAAAAGGTTATCAGTAAAACTATTGCTTTTACCATTTGATCCATTAACAACATTCAGTACTGGTCTAGGTTCTGGAGAAATAGTCGAACCTTTTAAAGATGTTGCAACTATTGAGACTCTAATTTTACCTTTCATATTTTCATCTTTTATTGCTCCAAATATTAATTCTGCTTCTGGATCAACTTCAGCTCTAATCTTATTAACCGCAGCATCAACCTCAAATAAAGTTAGATCACTTCCTCCTGTAATATTAATCAGCAGTCCTTTGGCTCCTTGTAAAGTATACTCATCAATAAGTGGGTTGTTCAGAGCTAACTCTGTTGCGGCCATAGCTCGATTATCGCCTTCTGCTTCGCCTGTTCCCATCATAGCTTTACCGCTTGAGCTCATCACCGTCTCTACATCAGCAAAATCCAAATTAATCATACCCGGTCTTACCATTAGATCAGTTATACTTTGCACTCCATGTTTTAAAACATCGTTTGAAAGACTAAATGACTCCTCAAAGCCAGTTGTTTCATTGGCAATTTTAAAAAGATTTTGATTTGGCACCACTATAGTTGTATCTAAATGTCTTTTTAATTCTTCTAAACCTGCTGAAGCTCTTCTCATTCGTTTTGGACCTTCATAAGCAAAAGGTAATGTTGTAACTCCAACCGTTAAAATATTCATATCTCTAGCGGCTTTTGCAATAACATGCGAAGCACCTGTGCCTGTTCCGCCTCCCATACCCGAAGCAATAAAAACCATGTTGCTCCCTTGAATATAATTCACAATTTCATTGATAGACTCGTCAGCAGCCGCTTGACCTATATCGTGTTTTGCTCCCGCTCCAAGACCTTTCGTTAAGTTCATACCAATTTGAATTTTGGCGTCTGCTTTACTCATTTTAAGATCTTGAGCATCAGTATTCACTGCAACAAACTCAACTCCTTGCATACCTGCTTCAATCATAGCATTTATTGCGTTTCCACCTGCGCCCCCTACTCCAATTACTAAAATTCTAGGCTTCAATTCTCTTAGTTCTCCTCCTCCAACATTTATACTCATGACGACTCCCCTTTCTGATTATTTTCCCATTTTAAGTTTGATCGATTATTAAAAGCTTTTTTTCTAGCTAATACTTTAAACTTCTGGAAATTCTTAGGTTCCCAAATCTGAAAAGTTTTGCCTAATCCAACAAATAAAATATTGTTTTTAATTTTTGCATGAACTAATAATTTTTCTGATATTGAAATTCTACCTTCTGTATCAAATTGTAAATTTTCACATTCTGAAAGAACAGAGGTAGCAAAATAATCTCTTTTCTCCTCGAAAGGGTTAAGCGAGTCAATGGTATTTGATAATTTTTCAATTCTATCTTGTGAACATGCCTCAAGTGCAGAGTGATTAAAAGAGGGGTAAGCTATGAAACCATTATAGCCATTTGAATTTAAATATGATCTAAAAGTAGATGGCACAGATACCCGACCTTTCTTGTCTAATTTGTTCTCGTAACTCGATAAAAACATTGTATTTTAAAAACTCACTTTTGTTTAAAATTTCCAAATCACCCTCCTTTATGGGATTATTTGGGATAGTATGGGTTTTTATAAAATAGTCAATGAAATTGTATTTATGTTTTAGTACAAAAGTAGAACAATTTTTAAGGAGTTTGCCAGATAATCTGTAAGCCGGGTTCTGTCATTAAAGATTTCATTTCTCTAGGCTTAAATTCACACTTAAGCTCAAGCGGTTAACCCAGAAGACTAACTA